>Ga0187894_10005194_pt1 | contig 13464 bp, 8 predicted proteins | sample GBC1701081metaG_FD_136650 | JGI IMG/M metagenome (GOLD analysis project Ga0187894, IMG submission 136650) | White microbial mat communities from a lava cave in the Kipuka Kanohina Cave System on the Island of Hawaii, USA - GBC170108-1 metaG ... | reverse complement strand
GCTGGTCGCGGTGGGCGATCTTGGCGGACAAGGCTTCGAAGCCATCGCCGAGGTGGCCGAAATCGGCCAGCGGCTGGGCGGGATCGTCAGCCGCGAGACAAGTCTGCCGAAAATCCTGGAAGAGCTGAATGGCTATTTGTGGGAGAAGCATCAGGGCCGGCGGCCGTTCACCTGCGTGCTCGCCAAATGGGAGGGCGAGTACTTGCGTTACGTCAACGCGGGTCATCTGCCGATGATCCAGATGAGCAAACCGCAAGGCGCGCAGATCGCCGGTCATCAGCGACTGGCTGTCACTTGCGGCGCGGTCGGCGCGCAGGCCGAAACCACATTCACCGAATCCATCGCGCCGTTTCCGGCCCGCGATCAACTGGTGATTTATACCGACGGAGTGTTCGCCAAGATCGCCGACAGCCGTGACAAAGGCGTCAATGAAGTCGAAGCGCTGGCCGGGAAATTCAGCGGGTCCGAAGTCACCACGCTCTGCCATCGCATCTTCGATTGCGCGCAACCCGGATACGACTTGAACAAGGACGACAGCACGGTGGTTGTGATCAGACGACAACCGGCGGCGGCCTCCGCTGAAGGAAAAGCCGCCGGGTAAATCGATATGGTCAAATCCATGGCCGACGCCGGATTCCTAGACCGCACGCTAATCTCGCACGCTGATCTCGATGGGCGCCGGGTGGTATCATATCGGCATGATTATTCTTGGAATCGAGAGTTCATGCGATGAAACAGCCGCCGCCGTCATCGAAGACGGCGTAAAGGTTCGTTCAAATATCATCGCCTCGCAGATCGCCACGCACAAAAAATACGGCGGCGTAGTGCCGGAACTGGCTTCGCGCGAACACCTGGAAAAGATCAGCGACGTGGTCAGCGAAGCGCTGGCCACGGCCGGAGTGAGCTTTCAAGACATTGACGGCGTCGCGGTAACGCAAGGCCCGGGTCTGGTCGGATCGTTGCTCGTCGGCGTCAACTACGCCAAAGGTGTCGCGTTCGCCACGAACAAGCCATTCGTCGGCGTCAATCACATCGAAGGCCACGTCTATTCCGTGGCCTTTGAATTCCCGCCGCCCGAATACCCCGCGCTGGCGCTGGTCGTCTCGGGCGGCCACACCAACCTCTTCCTGATTCCTGAACCAGAAAAATACAAACTCGTAGGCCGCACGCGTGACGACGCCGCCGGCGAAGCCTTCGACAAAGTGTCGAAGCTGATCGGGTTGGGATATCCCGGCGGCCCCGTGATCGACCGCCTGGCCCAACGCGGCAATAAACGCGCGATCATCTTCCCTCTGGCCGAGATCAAATCGAAAGAAGACAACAAGCTCAGCCTGGACTTCTCCTTCAGCGGATTGAAAACCGCCGTGCTGCGTTACGTGCGAGAAAACAACATTGAACCTGCTACTGACCCAACAAACTCTCCCGAACAAATCCTCGACCTCTGCGCGAGCTTCCAGAACGCGGTTGTCCGCGCTTTAGTCCGCAGCCTCCGCAAAGCATCCGAACAATACAAGCCGAAAACGATCATCCTCGCGGGCGGCGTCGCCTGCAACAGCGAACTGCGCGCGGCAGTCAAACAACTGGCCGGCGCCTTGAACGTGCCCGCCTACATTCCGTCGCCGATCTACACCACCGACAACGCCGCGATGATCGCAGCCGCTGGCTATCCCAAACTGCTGCGCGGCGAATGCGCCGGATGGGAGATGAGCGCGGACGTGAGTTTGCGGTTGCAAAATGTGGATGTCGAAGACGCGAAGTTTAGGAAGAAGGCGCGGTATCGGTTGTGACCGACAGATTGTGTTTGAATGCTGATTGCCAGTCTTTTGTCCCCAGTCTTATACTTCGGCTATGTCGAGGCGAGACAAAATTCACGAGGCAGTGAGGAACGCGCTGATCAATGACGGCTGGACGATCACTGCCGATCCCTTTGAAATCTCCTACAAGAAAGTAACGCTGAGAGCCGATTTGGCGGCTGACCGGGTAATCGCCGCCGAGCGCGGGACGGAAAGCATCGTCGTCGAAATCAAGAGCTTTCTCAGCCCGTCACCGATCCACGAATTGCAAATTGCGCTTGGCCAATTCGAACTCTACTCGACCTATCTGCAATTGACTGCTCCGGAACGCAAACTCTATCTGGCCGTCAGCGCGGACATCTGGAGTAGATTTTTTCTGCGGGAAGAGGTTCAGATTGTCGTCGAGAAGTATCAATTGCCGTTTCTGATCGTGAATATCGAAACAGAGGAGGTAGTGCAATGGACAAGATGATGAAATATCGAGAGCTAATCAAAAAGATTCTCAAGGAGCATGTGGACATTTCACGGCGTCAGCCCATTCCTGGCGTCGAAAAGTTATTGATTACTGATGACGAGAACGGCCACTACATCTGGATGAAACTCGGCTGGGAAGGTCGGGAACGGGCAAATTGGATTATCGTTCACGTTCGGCTCTGCAACGGAAAATTCCGGATCGAAGAAGACATGACCGAAGTCGGCGTCGCTAACGAGTTGATCGAAGCCGGTGTGCCGAAAGAAGACATCGTGCTGGCTTTCCAGCCGCCGGAGATGAGGCAGTACACCGAATTTGCCGCGGCTTGAAACGAGTAGGATCGGAATCTGAAGACTGCCTATGTCATCTTCTCAACCCACTCCTCCGAAAGTCTTCATCAGCTACAGCCACGATTCGCACGAACACCTTGACCGCGTGCTGGCGTTGGCCGACCGGCTGCGCGCGGAAGGGATTGATTGCAACCTCGATCAATACGAACCCGCGCCCGCCGAAGGCTGGCCGCGATGGATGGACAAACATTTCAAGGACGCCGACTTCATCCTTATCGGTCAAGCCTTGTTCCCGCATCACCACGAATGAAATGCAATCGGTCAATCCCCAGGTCTTGTCAGACCGCCCATCGTAAAGTCGCGTCGCACGGTCCAGCAGGGAGGTGTTCACGCTGACGACGTGGACGTTGGCCGTTTGATAACACTGCCGGATGAATTGCGCGGCGGCTTGGCGATTGAACGCGCTCAGGGCATTGCCGATTTCGATCAAGACCGCCTCAGTGATCCAGACTTCGGCGGCGTCGCGTACGCGGGGCAAAAAGGCTTTGGCTTTGGCGTGATACTGATTGGGCGGTTTTATACCTTGCGCTTTGCCATTTATCTCATTAACTTCTAAATCATGAACATCACTTTTCTCGGTGGCGGCAACGAAATCGGCGCGAGCAGCGCCATCGTCGAACTTGGCTCCGCCCGCATCCTGATTGATTGCGGCATCCGAATGAGCGGGGAGCATCGGCTGCCCGATCTGGCCGCGATCAGTCAAACAAGCAAACAGACCCACGCCGGACAACTCGACGCCGTGTTGTTGACGCACGCGCATATGGATCACAGCGGCGCGCTGCCAGTGCTGCATCAGCATTTCCCCGGCGTGCCGGTTTACGCCACCGCTCCGACGCGAGGACTTGTCGAAGTCCTGCTGCGCGATTCGATCAACATCATGCGGGCGCGCGCGGAGAGTGAGCAGGAACTGCCTCTTTACTCTCAGCCAGCCGTCGAAAGCCTGCTTGAAAAGATGATCCCCACGCCGTTCGGCTCGCCGATGGAGATTGGCAAGACGGGCGTGACGGCCACGTGGTTTCCCGCTGGTCACATCCTGGGCGCGTCATCAATCGGCGTTGAAGGCGTTGAGCAGGGGCGTTCGATCAGAGTTCTATTTTCGGGCGACATCGCGGTCGCGGATCAGTTGACCGTGCCTGGGATGCTGCCGCCCGCCGCGTTCCGCCCCGACGTGCTGGTGATCGAATCAACCTACGGCGACCGGATGCATTCGCCGCGCGAGATCGAGGAGCAGCGCCTGATTGAGACGGTCGCGGGAGTGATCGAGCAGCGAGGCAAACTGCTGATCCCCGCCTTCGCCGTTGGTCGCGCGCAGGAAGTGATCCTGATGTTGCTCAAACAATTTCGCTCTAAAAAACTGGCCAGCTTTCCGGTCTGGATTGACGGGATGGTCAAGACCGTCTGCGGCGTCTATTCGCAGTATCCGGCTCATCAGACGCCGTACTCGCGGCGTTTGATCGAAAAGCACGGCAATCCGTTTTTCAATGTCGTTGACGAAATTCGACAGGTCACGGCGCCTGCCGAACGCGAGAAGGTTTTGTCCGGCGATCCGTGCGTGATCATCGCCAGCTCGGGAATGCTTACAGGAGGCGCGAGCGCGTTTTACGCCCAACATCTGGTCAACGATGAACGCAACGGCATCGCGATCACGGGCTATCAGGACGAAGAATCGCCGGGACGGCAGTTGCTGGCGCTGGCCGAAGCCGAAACGCGTGAAGTAACCGTCGCGGGCAAAACGCTCGAAGTCAAATGCGGCGTCGAAAAGTACGCGCTCTCGGCTCACGCCGATTGCAATGAGATTTCAGGATTGATCGAAGCCATCAGCCCGCGCGAGGTCGTGTTGGTTCACGGTGAGGGCCAGTCGCGCGAATCGTTGCGTGATTTGCTGCGCAAACAGGGCGCGCGCTATCGTCCGATCCATCTGCCGCGCACCGGCGACACCTTGACCTTCGGCGCGATCCGCCGCGTCAGTCAAAATCAATCCGCAATCGGCCTTTCCGCAGGAGGGCCGCAATCCGCAATCAGTAGTGGCGAAGCTCTGGATGCGCCCGGTTTGCGGCTAATGGCCGGGCGGTTGCGCGAACGCGGCGAGGAAGGGAAGCTCTTCAGCGAGATCGAACTGCTCAATTTGTGGTTCGGCGAGAATGAATGGAATGAAGAGCAGTACGTCGAGCTGATCCGCTTGTTAGATGACAGCGAAGATTTCCGGCGGCCGAAAGCGCGCCCGCACCGTTACCGATTGCTGCGCCCCGAAGAGAAAGACGAGAAGGACGGGCTTTTCTTCGCCACGCCGCAGGAGGTTCTCCAGCGAACCGAAAATCTGTTCGGCCCGGAAACCGGGCTGTATCACAAAGGTTACGACATCGCCGCGCACACGCTGCGATTGATGTTTGAATTCCCCGATGTCGCGCGTGAGCGTTACATCGGGCAATGCGAAGCCATCGTCGCGGGCACGGGCTGGTCTTACACGATCAATGACAAAGCCCATCAAGGCCGTCTGGCCGAAGTCGCGCTTGAATGTTTGCCAGCCGACGCGCCGATGCTGCGCGCTCCCGCGATTCATCTGGAAACGAAAGAGGTGGCAGTGAAGCTGGACGCTTCACTGGACGAAGCGTCGGCCAACGCGGCGATGGCGGCGTTTCGCGAGCGCACCGGATGGCGCTTGCGTTTGCAGACGCCGCAGGCCGTAATCGCCCAGCAGCCTGTCGCCGAACCAGCCGCGGCAAGCGCCGCCTCGCAATCTGCGCCGCCGAGGGTCGTTGAAGAGGCTGAGCTTGAATTCCGCCCGGCGTTGGGTAGCCGTCCTCTCGGCGAAAAAGCCGTGGCGGCGGAGATCGAAGAGGCTTTCAGCCTTGCGCCGGAAACGTGGCGGCCTTCGCGAGTGAAATTGAAAACGGATGCAAGAGGAGATTACTTTGAGATGGCTTTCCTCACGCCCGAACTGGGGTTGCGGCAAAAACGCACGATGCAGGCGATGGCCGACACTACCGGACATCGGCTGTGCATTCGCCCGCACGTGAATACCTTCGATCTGGTGGAGATCGCCAGAAAGCTCGTACCGAAAGAATGGCGGCTGCTCAAACAACCGAGCCTGCATCAGGATCAAGGCCTGACGCGCGTCAAAGTCGCCGCGCTGCCGTCGCCTGAAGAACTGGCCGAACTCTGTGAGCGGTACGATGAGATGACTGGCTTTCGTTTGGAAGTGGTCGTGTGAGGCAAAGCGGTAAAAACTCTCCTGCTAAAGCGCTCTAACGCGCCCTCAAGAGCGACGCGTCATCTCCCCTTCTTTTCATCAGACGCCGCAGCTAAAAATAATGAGCCAGAGCTGACACGACTCGAAGCTTCTTGCTGTTGGGTATGAGTGTTGCCTCAATCCCATTAGATAACCTCTGTGGGAAAGACTGAGAGGTTTATAAAAAGCGGTTATGTCTAAGGCCATTGGAAAGAATCGTTCAACCGCCTGGCGCGAGAGCCAGAAAAACATTGAGGCGATCCGCGATGGCGAGGCGCGGTTCAGGGCCACCTTCGAGAACGCCGCCGTCGGCATTGCCCACGTCGCCCCGGATGGCCATTGGCTGGAGGTCAACCAGCGGTTGTGCGACATCGTCGGCTACACCCGCGAGGAGTTGTTAACGAAGACCTTCAAGGACCTCACTCATCCTGACGATCTGGAGGCGGACGTGAGGGGCGCGCGGCGGATGTTGGCGGGCGAGATTGAGAGACTCTCGTTGGAGAAGCGCTACTATCGCAAGGATGGCTCTGTCGTGTGGGTCAACCTGACCGTTTCCCTGGCGCGCAAGGCGGACGGGGCGCCGGATTACTTCATTTCGATCATTGAGGATATCTCCGCGCGTAAGCGGGCCGAAGAGAAGCTGCACGAGAGCGAGCAGCGGTTGCGGTTGGCGTCGGGGGCAGCCGGGTTGGGCATCTTCGAGTGGAACGCGCAGACCGACCGCGCCATCTGGGAGAACGAGCGGATGTACGAAATCTTCGGCCATACCCTCGCCGACGGCGCGCTCAGCAAGGCGCAGTTGATCGAGCGCTATGTGCATCCGGACGATGCCGCCACGCTCGAGCAGACGCTCGCCGACGGAATGAAGTCAGGACGTTCGATCCACACCGTTTACCGCATCCGCCGCAAGGACGGCGCGATGCGGTGGTTGGATCTGGTCGGGAATTTCGAACTAGCGCGCGACGGCGCGCCGATACGAATGATTGGTGTGCTGGCGGACATTACCGAGCGCAAGCGGGCGGAAGAGGTGAGACTGAAGAGGGCGGCGTTGTGCGCCGACGTGAGCGCCGCTTTGGCCGAGCACAAGGGATCCCTGCAAAGCATGCTGCAAAAGAGCGCTGAAGCCCTGGTCCGGCATCTGGACGTAGCGTTTGCGCGCATCTGGACGCTGAATCCAAAGGAGTCTTTGCTGGAACTGCAGGCCAGCGCCGGGTTGTATACGCACCTGAATGGCGGCCATTCCCGCGTGCCGGTTGGAAAACTCAAGATTGGCCTGATCGCCGAAGAGCGCCAACCGCATTTGACCAACGACGTGGGAAATGACCCGCGCATTAGCAACCCGGAGTGGGCCAGAGAGCAGAAACTGGTGGCTTTCGCGGGCTATCCACTGCTGGTTGAGGATCGGGTCGTCGGGGTGATGGCGATGTTTGCGCGCCGTCCATTGACCGAGGACACGGTCGAAACTCTCGCCACTGTTGCGGCGCCCATCGCTCAGGGCATCGAGCGGAAACGGGCCGAGGAGTCGCTGCGCGCGAGCGAACTGCGTTTCCGTACGATGATCTCGGCGGTTCCGAGTCTTATATTCGAGGCGGATACGGACGGTAACAACATTTTCATCAGCAATCAGTGGCTTGCCTACACGGGGATGACGGCGGAGGAGAGCGCCGGGTTGGGCTTTATCCGAGCCTACCATCCAGGCGAGGCCGAAGAGGTATTGGCTCAATGGAGCGCCGCCGTGCGATCGGGCATGTCCTTTGAGAGCAAGTGCCGCATACGAGCGGCGGACGGAAGCTACCGCTGGTTCCTCAACCGCGCGCAGCCAGGCCGCGATGCTGAGGGCCGGCTCCTTCGCTGGGCCGGCTCGCTCACGGACATTGACGATTTGATGCAGGCTGAGGAGTCGTTGCGCGCGAGCGAGGAACAGTTCCGTGTTTTGGCTGATACGGCGCCGGTTCTGATCTGGATTTCCGGGCCGGACAAACTCTGCACTTTTTTCAACAAACCGTGGCTCGACTTCACCGGACGCTCGATAGAGGAGGAACTGGGCAACGGCTGGGCGGAAGGTGTTCATCCGGAGGATTACGACCGCTGCCTGGAAATCTATGTCGCGTCCTTCGAGGCGCGGGAACCATTCGAGATGGAGTATCATTTGCGGCGCGATGACGGCGAGTACCGCTGGATATTGGATCATGGTATCCCGCGGTTCTCGCCCAGTGGCGACTTTCTCGGCTACATCGGCTCGTGCATAGACATCACTGAGCGCAAGCAAGCTGAAGCGGAGCGCGAGGAATTGTCGCGGGAGCAGACCGCGCGCGCCGCCGCCGAAGCCGCCAACCGCTCGAAGGACGAATTTCTGGCGATGGTCTCACACGAATTGCGCTCGCCCTTGAACGCTATTCTCGGCTACACGCGGATGTTGCGCTTCGGCTCGGCGGACGGAGCGAACATCGACAAATCCACCGCCATCATCGAGCGCAATGCGAAGGCGCAGCTTCAGATCATCGAAGACCTGCTTGATTCGGCGCGTATCATCACGGGCAAGCTGCGGATCGAGCTGGAGCCGATTGACCTCGTTCCGGCGCTCGATGCCGCGCTCGACACAGTGCGCGTGACGGCTGAGGCGAAGGGGGTCACGCTCATCGCCAATTTCGGCCCGGCGCCTGAAGAGACGCTCGGCGACTCGATGCGCCTGCAACAGGTCGTGTGGAACCTGCTTACAAACGCGATCAAATTCACGCCCGAAGGCGGGCGGGTCGAGTTGCGGATGGAGAGTAGCGCCGATCAGATCCGCATCACGGTCAGCGACACCGGCAAGGGCATCGAGCCGGAGTTCATGTCATTCGTCTTCGACCGCTTCCGACAGGCCGACCCTTCGAACGCGCGTCGCGTCGGCGGTCTGGGATTGGGGCTGTCGCTCGTTAAACACTTAGTTGAATTGCACGGCGGGACGATCACGGCGGCGAGCGAGGGCGTTTGGCGCGGCTCGACATTCACAGTCACGCTGCCGCGCCGCCAACTGGAACTCATTACGTCGCCGACTCCCGCCGTGGCGCCGCGCGAAGTGCGGACCGAAGGCTCCATCGCGTTGGATGAGGCCCTCTCGCTTGAAGGCGTGAGCGTGCTTGTGGTGGATGACCAGGAGGAGGCGCGAACGCTGCTGATTCAGGCGCTCAGCGAGTATGGAGCGCGGGTCACAGCCGTATCGTCGGGCGTGGAGGCGCTGGCCTTGCTCGCCGACTCTCCGGGCGACAGGCGGCCCGACGCGCTGATCCTGGACATCGCCATGCCGGACGAGGATGGCTACACCGCGCTGAAGAAAGTACGCGCGCTGGAAACCAATCAGGGCATTACGGCGGATCAGATTCCGGCTATCGCGCTGACGGCCCACGGGCGGAGCGAAGATCGGGTGTGCGCGCTCCAGGCGGGCTTTCACATGTACGTCGCCAAGCCGGTCGAGCCGGCTGAACTGGCGGTGGTCATCGCCAGCCTAACGAACAGGCGCGGCAAGCTCACTTAGCGTGCTGTCTGACGACTCGTAGCGCCCTCGCCGCCCGCCTCGCTTGCGCCATGTTTCGATGTAACCTCCTACTTGTACGAAATGATCGCCTGTTCGATGCCCATCGGAAGCTGATGAAACTCGCTGCGCGAAAATCCGGCGTTGGCGAACATCTTTTCGTACTCGGCGAATGTGTATGCGTCTCCGCTCGCTGTTGACGCCAGCATCATCAGGGCAAACATGACGGAATGGGGTGGCTCGGTGCGGTCTTCGTTCGGGACGAATTCGACCGTGACCGCGCGGCCGCCGGGCGCGAGCGCCGCGTGAATCTTCCGCATCAGCTTTTCGTTGGCCGGAGGATCGAAATGGTGGAAGAAGTTCGGGATCAGCGCCAAATCAAAGTCTTCGCCGAAATCGGCGTCGAACGCGCTGCCGGGCAATGCGCGCCAGCGTTCGCCCACGCCGAACTTCCCGGCGTTCTCCCTGCCGACTTCGAGCACGTTCGCCCAATCGACGGCGACGACTTCCAGATTCGGATATTGTTGCGCGAACGCCAGGCCGTAAAGCCCGTGACTGGCCGCGATGTCCAACACCTTTGCCTTTTTGTTCGGATCGAGTTTGACCAGTCCCGTGAGCATCTGCGCCATTCCGGCGGCGATTGGCTGCATCGCGCGCGCGAACTTCACCCACACCGGGTTGTCGTACGACATGGTGCCTTCATCGCTGATCACCGTCCCGCCTTTTCGCACGGCGGCGGCCACGTCATCGAATGACTGCGCGAGAGTCGGCGACAGTAGAAACTCAGCCGCGCCGCCCAGGTAAGAGGGCAGACGCTGATCCAGAAACATCGCTGAATCCGGCGTCAATCCGTAATTGCCACCGTCCTTTGTCAGAAAGCCGGCGATTGCCAGGAAATCGCACAGAATGCGCGTCCCGCGTTCCGAGGCCTGGCGGCTTTCGGCCAATGCTTTCGGGGTCGTATTGCCTTCGGCGATCGCCGTGAAGAGGTCGAGGTCAATCGCGCCTTTGAGCGCGCGTGTAATTTGATATGCGTTGATGCTTCGGAAAAAATGCTCGGGCGTCGGCCCCGACGATGTGGATGATTGTGCGGACATAAACTTAACCTCCGGAGTAAAAATAATGCGTTCGCGAGAAGTTGACGAAATTGTCGGGTCTGAATTAACGCGCAGGGTACTGGTTTTTATTACGGCTTGCAATCCGGCCGCTGTCAATGGGACACTCTGGCGGTCATAAACCTGGAATGGCGTCAACGAAACCCCACAAAATCCGGTTGCTGACACTGGTTGTCGCCGCTTTCGCGCTGCCGGCGCCTTGTCTCACATCCCTCGCTCAATCGCAGGATTTGCCTGTAGGCCAAGTGATCGAACGCGTTGTTTGTCTTAAGGACGCGGGCCAGAGCTATGCGCTCTACCTGCCGCCGGATTACGCGCCGAATCGCCAGTGGCCGATCATTTACGCGTTCGATCCCGGAGCGCGCGGCGTTCGCCCTGTCGAGCGATTCAAAGAGGCGGCGGAAAGATACGGCTACATCGTCGCCGGCTCGAACAATTCCCGCAACGGCCAGGGCGTGCCGCTGAATGAAATCATCAGCGCGTTGTTCGACGACACGCAGGCGCGGTTCTCCATTGACGCGAATCGCGTTTACACGACCGGGTTTTCGGGCGGCGCTCGCGTGGCCGGTTCAGTGGCGCAATCGCTCGAAGGCCGGATTGCCGGCGTGATCTTGTGCGGCGCGGGATTCTCGGCGGGAAAGGCTCCGGCAAAGCCATTGTCGTTTCCCGTGTTCGGCGTCGCGGGCAGCGAGGATTTCAACTGGATAGAGCTGAGGCAACTCAACAGGGCGCTCGATTCCATCGGGTCCACAAATCGCTTCGTGACATTCGACGGCGATCACACGTGGCTGCCTCCGGCTTTCTGCGCGATGGCGATTGAGTGGATGGAGCTTCAGGCGATGAAATCCGGCGGGCGGCGGCGCGATGACAAGCTGATCGCCGAATGGTTCGACAAAACGGTCGAGCAGGCGCGCGCCGACGAATCGGTCACGCGGGTCTACGAAGCGTTTTTGAAATACGACGCGCTCGCGAAGGATTTTCATGGCTTGCGCGACACGGCCGAGTTCGCCAAACGAGCCGATGAGTTGAGAGCGAGCAGGGAAGTCAAAGAGAGTCTCAAACAGGAGAGAACAGCGGAGCAGGCGCAGCAGCGGCGCTCGCAGGAGTTCTTCGGCATGCGCGAGCAAGTGAAGACGGCGGAGAACCGCTCGATGGCGATGGCGGGGATGAAGAACGTCATTGCCGATTTGCGGAAGAAAGCCGAAGGCAAGGAGGCGGGCGTTGATCGTCTGGTGGCGCGCCGCACGCTGGGGGTGCTTTACGTTTCGATGATGGAAGAGGCTTCCAGACATCGCTCCGCTAAAAACCACGCCGAGGCGATCATTGATTTGACGCTGGCCGCCGAAATCAGACCCGATAATCCGCAACCCTTTTTCGCCTTGGCGAGAGCCTACGCGCTGGGCGGCGACAAACGACAAGCACTGGAGGCGTTGAAGAAGGCTGTTGAACTGGGTTTTACGAACGACGACGAAATTGGCGGAAATCCGGATTTCGCATCCATACGCAACGAAGCCGCGTATAAACAATTGATCGAAGACGCCAAACGAAAAGCTCAGTCAGGGCCGCGTTACTGACCGCCGCGCCGAATCAGTACCGCGAGCGGTAGCGAGCGTGGCTCTTGTAACTTGCTCTCTTCGGGGCCACGCTCGCTACCGCTCGCGGTACTGATTCGGCGCGAGCTAAGACGCCGCCGCCGAGACGTTTGATGGATTGGAATCCAAAATAATGACTGAAACTTTTGCCAAAACGCAGGCGTAAGCTGACTCTCAAAACGGTTCCCGAACCATCTCAAAATAATTAAGAGGCTGAATTGTGAAGACCAAAATCACCTTTAGGATTACCCTGGGACTTTTTCTATTTATCCTGAGTTTTTCCCTCACGGCAATCGCTCAAAATTATCGCGGCGTCATTCGCGGGCGCGTCATGGACCCTCAGGGCGCTTCGATTCCCGGAGCGCAGTTGAAACTGATCGAACAAGAGACGAATGAAACCCGGACTGCGAAGACCGATGGGAACGGTGATTTCACGATCTCGCTGCTGCGGCCCGGCTCTTATCGTTTGGAGGTTGATCGTGAAGGCTTCGGCAAATACGTCAACATGGTTACGTTGCAGGTCAATCAGGAGCTTCGTGTCGAGGTTTCGTTAAAGATCGCGACGACCAGGATTGACGACAACATCATCACCGCGCCCGCGCCCGCGCTGAAATACGAAAGCGCGTCGCTCGGCGCCGTGATGGACAACCGGCAAGTGACGGGGCTGCCGCTCGACGGCCGAAACTTTCTGGAGTTGAGCTTGCTCACGCCCGGCGCCGCGCCCGCCGCCCAAGGCTCCGCCGGTTCGGTGCGCGGCGATTTCGCTTTCAACATCAACGGCTCGCGCGAAGACGCCAACAACTTCCTGCTCGACGGCGTCTACAACGTCGACCCCAAGCTGAACACCTTCGGCGTCAAACCGCCGGTGGACGCGATCCGCGAGTTCGAAGTGTTGACCAGCGCCTACGACGCGTCGTTCGGCCGCAGCGCGGGCGCGCAGGTCAACATCGTTCTGAAATCGGGAACGAACAAGTTTCACGGAACGGCTTATGAATTCCTGCGCAACCAGGTCCTGGACGCGCGCAACTACTTCGCGCCGGCCGACCAACCCGATCCGCGATACCAGCGCAACCAGTTCGGCTTCTCTCTAGGCGGCCCGGTGATTAAAGACCGTACCTTCTTCTTCGGCGATTACGAAGGCGCGCGGCTGCGCGAGGGCATCACTCGATTGGCCAACGTGCCGACGGCTCGGGAGCGCGTAGGCGATTTTTCGCAGAGTTTGTCGAACCCACCGCTCATCCCCGGCACGCAGACGCCATTTCCCGGCGGTCAAATCCCGCAGACGTTTCTCAACCCGATCGGCGTGAAGATCGCCGCGCTCTACCCGCTGCCGAACCGCAACGTCCCGTTTCAGAATTACGTGTCGTCGCCGATCCAGCGCGACCGCAACGATCTTTTC
>Ga0187894_10005193_pt1 | contig 13464 bp, 12 predicted proteins | sample GBC1701081metaG_FD_136650 | JGI IMG/M metagenome (GOLD analysis project Ga0187894, IMG submission 136650) | White microbial mat communities from a lava cave in the Kipuka Kanohina Cave System on the Island of Hawaii, USA - GBC170108-1 metaG ... | reverse complement strand
TTGCCGACCCCCAGCCCGCGCAGCTTGCCGCGCCGCGCGCTCTCTTCCTTGCGGGCGGCGAAGCCGTCGATATCGGCCAGCTGCAGCGCCTCGTCCAGCAGCGCGGTGAACTCGCCGCTGTCGTAGGTGGTGCCCGACGCAGTCTTGTAAGGCATCTCTTCGGGCCGGATGTGGTTGCGCCGGCGCAGCGCCAGGTGGTCGAGACCCATCTCGCGCGCCGCGGTATCGATCAGGCGCTCCATGAAATAATTGGCCTCGGGCCGGCCGGCGCCGCGATAGGCGCCCACCGGCGAGGTGTGGGTGAACACCACCTTCGACGACACCTCGATCAGCGGCGTGCGGTAGATCGCGGCGAGGTTGCGGGTGACGCCCATCGAGCCCATCAGCGGCCCGACATTGGCGAGATAGCCGCCGACATTGGCGTAGCCCGTCAACCGCACGGCGAGGAAGGTGCCGTCCTTGTCCAGCGCCAGCTCGCCGTCGAAGTCGTGGTCGCGGCCGTGCTGGTCGGACAGGAAGCTGCCGCTGCGCTCGTCGGTCCACTTCACCGGCCGGCCCAGCAGCTTGGCGGCGTGGAACAGGCCGGCATACTCGGGGTAGGGTGATCCCTTCATGCCGAACGAGCCGCCGACATTGCCGGTCAGGATGCGCATCTGCGCCGGCTTGATCTTCAGCAGGTCGGCCATCTGGTGCTTCAGGCCGAAGGCGCCCTGGTTGCCGGCATGGAGCGTGTAGCGGTCGCTGGCGGCATCGTACTGCGCGATCGCCGAGCGCGGCTCCATGGCGCACACCACGATGCGGTTGCTGACCAGGCGCAGGCGCGCCACGTGCGCCGCCTGCGCGAAGGCGGCGGCGACCTTCTCGGCATCGCCGTAGTGGTAGTCGACGCAGATGTTGCCGGGCACGTCGTCGAACACCTGCGGCGCGCCGGCCTGGGCGCCGGCGCGCGCGTCGGTCACCGCCGGCAGTGCCTCGATATCGACCACCACGGCTTCGGCCGCGTCCTTGGCCTGCGCCACCGTCTCGGCCACCACGAAGGCCACCGGATCGCCCACGAAGCGCACCTTGTCGGTGGCCAGCGAATGGCGCGTCGGCGTTTTCATCGGCGTGCCGTCGCGGTTGGGCACCGGGATCAGGGTCTTGAGCGGGCCGTAGCCGGCGGCGTCGAGATCGGCCCCGGTCCACACGCCCAGCACGCCGGGCATGGTCCTGGCCTGTTCGGTGTCGATGCCCTTGATGATGCCGTGCGCCACCTGGCTGCGCACCATGACGCACCAGGCCTGGCCCGGCAGGTTGAGATCATCGGTATAGCGGCCCTGGCCCTGCAGCAGGGTCGGGTCTTCCTGGCGCGGCACCGGCTGGCCAATGCCGAATTTCAGCGAATCAAGCGTGCTGGCGTACGACGGCGCGTTCATGGATCCGTCCAAAAATGTGGGATTGTGCGATGCACGGGATGTGCCAAGGATATCGCGCCGGCCAGCCCGGCCCTAGTGATAACTGTTCGATGCAAGTTCGCTATGACATTTGTAGAGGCCGCGGCGGGCGAGACTGTTCTGCGCCGGGCCATCGGTATGAGCGGAGTTCGTGAATATGGATGACAGTTCGACGACACTGCCGCGCCCGACATCCGTGACCGTCGTCGGGTGGCTCCTCATCGGGATGACCGGGCTTGCCGCTGTCGGCCTCGTGGTGAGCGCACTCATCCCCCATCTTCGACACGAGATCGTGAACAGTCCTTTCGTGCGCGGCATTTGGCTGCCGCTGGCGGCGCAGATCGGTCTGCTGGCGGTCGATCAGGTCGTGCGCCTGGTCTGCGGCGTTGGCGTTCTGAAGCGGCGCAACTGGGCCCGCTATCTCTATCCGGGGTGGTCGGTCCTGATGCTGCTGGTCGCGGTGGCGGCCGGCACCTTCACGATCATGATGCTGCCCGGCCTGGTGATCGTGGCGGTGCTGACGGTCTTCCTGTTCCGCGCCGACGCAACGGCCTGGTTCAAGGGCACGGCAGTGTCGACGCCGCCGCCGCTGCCGGCCAGCGCGTCGCCGCCGTGGCCGGCGCCGACACCGTCACCGGTCTCCATGGCGCGCAAGGTGTTTGCGGTCATCTTCTACGCCGCGGCCGGCTTTGCCGTGTATTTCCTGACGTTGCTCAGTTTTGCGCCGAAGCCGCCGGGCGAGAAATTGATGCTGATCGCCGTCCCGTCGGCCATCGCGCTGGTGCTGCTGGTGATTGCCGTCGTCATCAACCGACACTGGCGCTGGCAGCGCACGACGGCGATCACCTTGTTGTCCGGTGCCGGCGTCACAACGTTCATCGGCATCATTCTCGTGATCGTGTCATCGACCCCCGCGGTCCGCGACAGGATGGAGAGCGACCCGCGCGCATTGCTGGCGGACACCGACGTCGTCATCGGCGGTATCGTGCTGGGCACGCTCCTGCTGGCGGCCGCGCTCCTGTTCTGGTCGGCGCCGGCGCGGCGCGCGGCCTGACGATCACCCGCGGCAGCGCCGATCGTTACGTTTACGCCGCTGACAGACTCCGCCCGATCAGTTCCTTCATGATCTCGTTGGAGCCGCCATAGATGCGCGACACGCGCGAATCGGCATAGGCGCGGGCGATCGGGTACTCCCACATGTAGCCGTAGCCGCCATGCAGCTGCAGGCAGGCATCGACGACCCGCGATTGCAGGTCGGTCAGCCAGTACTTGCACATGGCGGCCCGCTCGACGCTCAGCTCGCCCGCCAGGTACGACGCAATGCAGTGATCGAGGAAGACCCGGGCGACCGTCACATCCGTCTTGATCTCGGCCAGCCGGAAGCGGTTGGCCTGGAAGTCGGCGATGGCGCGGCCAAAGGCCTTGCGCTCGCGCGTGTAAGCGAGCGTCCAGTCGAGCGCCGACTCCATCACGGCGACCGACCCGACGCCGATGATCAGCCGTTCGCGCGGCAGCTCCTGCATCAGGCAGGCGAAGCCGCGGCCTTCATCGCCCAGCCGGTTGGTCACCGGCACGCGCACCTGCTCGAAGAACAGCTCCGAGGTGTCCTGGGCCTTCATGCCGATTTTGTCGAGGTTGCGGCCGCGCGAGAAACCGGGCCGGTCGGTCTCGACGATGACCAGCGTCACGCCCTTGGCGCCGGCCGAGGCATCGGTCTTGGCCACCACGATCACGAAGTCGCAGAGCTGGCCGTTGGTGATGAAGGTCTTCTGGCCCGAGATCACGTAGTCGTCGCCGTCGCGGACCGCGGTGGTGCGCACGGCCTGCAGGTCGCTGCCGGTACCGGGCTCGGTCATGGCGATGGCGCCGACGGCATCGCCGCTGGCCATGCGCGGCAACCAGTGCTGCTTCTGGTCTTCGGTGCCGTAGTTGAAGATGTAGCGGGCGACGATGTCGGAGTGCACGCGGAAACCGGGGCCGGTGTAGACGCCGCGCATCATCTCTTCGGTCAGCACGGCGCCCATCAGGAAATCGCCGCCACCGCCGCCATACTCGGCCGGGATATCGGCCAGCAGGATCCCGGTCGCGCCCGCCTTGCGCCACAGCTCGCGGTCGACCACGCCATCCTTCTCCCAGCGCGCGTGGTGCGGCGCGATCTCCTTGTCGATGAACCGCCGGACGGTGGTCCGGAACTGCTCGTGCTCCTCGGTGAAGTAGCTGGTCATGGTCGCCTCGTGCCCGGAAGGCCCGGTCTGTTGCCTTCATAAACTTATTGACTAGAAAATAAGTAAATGACAAAGTGGTCGCCGTCAAGATGAGAGAATCGCCGGCAACACGGGGCGCACATGGATCCGATCATCGCGAAGACCGAGGGCGATGCACCGGCGGATATGAAGCGGACGCGGCGCAGCCAGGCTCAGCGCCGCGCCGAGGCCGAGCAACGCCTGCTCGAGGCGGCGGTGCGCATCGTCGCCGACAGGGGGCTCGACGAGTTCACCCTGGCGGATGTGGGCGAGCAGGCGGGCTATAGCAGCGGTCTGCCGGCGCACTATTTCCGCACGAAAAATGAGCTGATCACGGCCGTTGCCGCCTATATCCGCGACTGGGTCTTTGCCGGCATCCGCGATCACGCCGGCCGGCGGCCAGGGCTCAACGGCCTGATCGCGGGCATCCGGTTCTATTTCGACGCCGCCAGCGACAGTCCCGAGTTGATGCGGGCGCTGCACACGGTGCTGGCGGGGGCGTTGCACAAGCCGGCAGTGGCGGCGGCGATCGAAGCCCTCAACCGGGATTCCATCGAGATCACGGAGGCCAATATCCGTGCCGGCATCGACAACGGTGAGATCCGCCGCGGCCTCGATGCGCGCATCGAGGCCGTCCTGATCCTGGCCGCCGTTCGCGGTGCGATCGCACAGTGGTTAATCGATCCCGAGATGGTCGACCTGGCGGCGGCGCGCACGGTATTCATCACATCACTCAGGCAGCGCCTGCGGCGCTGACGCGATCAGGAGGAAACACATGACCGAAGCCTGGATCATCGACGCCTGCCGCACGCCGCGCGGCATCGGCAAGGTCGGCAAGGGCAGCCTGGCGGACATCCATCCCCAGCAGCTGGCGGCCACGGTGCTGAAGGCTGTTGCCGAGCGGACCGGCATCGACACCGCCGACGTCGACGACATCATCTGGGGCACCAGCGCTCAGCGCGGGCCGCAGGGCGGCGATCTCGCGCGCATGGCGGCGCTCGACGCCGGCTACGACGTGCGCTCCAGCGCCGTGACCTTGGACCGCTTCTGCGGCTCGGGCATCACCTCCGTCAACCTCGCCGCCGCCTCGATCATGTCGGGGCAGGAAGACCTGGTCGTTGCTGGCGGCACGGAAATGATGTCGATGTCCGGCCGGCGCGGCGAGGGGCCGATGATGCTCGACGCCGGCAACCTGCGCCTGCGGGCGCGCCATCCGCAGGCGCACCAGGGAATCACCGCCGACGCCACGGCAACGCTGGAGGGCATCACGCGCGAGCAGGTCGACCAGATGGGCCTGGTGAGCCAGCAGCGTGCCGCCAAGGCCATCGCCGGCGGTCATTTCAACAAGAGCCTGGTGCCGGTCTATCGCGAAGACGGTAGCCTCGCGCTCGATCACGACGAATACCCGCGGCCGCAGACGACGCTGGAAGGCCTCGCCGGCCTGAAGCCTGCGTTCGAGGTGACGGCGGATGTGGCGCTGGACGAGCAGGGCACGACGTACCGCGGCCTGATCCGCCAGAACTTTCCCGACCTCGACATCAAGTTCATCCACCATGCCGGCAACTCGTCGGGCGTGGTCGATGGCGCGGCGGCGATTCTGTTGGCGTCACCCGCCTACGCCAAGGCGCATGGGCTGAAGCCGCGGGCGCGCATCGTGGCGATGGCCAACATGGGCTGCTCGCCGACCCTGATGTTCAACGCGCCGGTGCCGGCGACCCGCAAGGTGCTGGCCAAGGCCGGCCTGGGCATCGACGACATCGACCTGTTCGAGGTCAACGAGGCCTTCGCCGTGGTGCCCGAGGTCTATGTGCGCGAACTGGGCGTCGACCGCGAGAAGATGAATGTGAACGGCGGCGCGATCGCGCTGGGCCATCCCATCGGTGCCACCGGCGCCATTCTCATCGGCACGGTGCTCGACGAGCTTGAACGTCGCGACCTGCGCCGCGGCCTGGTGACCATGTGCGCCGCCGGCGGCATGGCCCCCGCCATCATCATCGAGCGGGTCTGACGCCGCCGTCGTCCTGAGCGCAGCGAAGGACCTTGCGGTGCGTCGATCAATTGGCGTGCCGTGCTTTGAACTGAGAAAGCCTCACCACAGAGACACAGAGAGACACGAGACACAGAGAGAACCAGAGCGCTCCTTCGCCGCGCGCTGTTCCAGGTCGAAGCCGGCGCTTTGCGCCGCCGCGCCAGTCTGCGGGAGCCGGCGCTGGCCGCCGACGACCGCGATCACGCCCGCAATCCCCATCATTATCTTTGCGGCCACTACGCCTGCTACTCCTGGTCATGGTCGCCCTCGCGGGCGACGTGATCGTGGCCGGCCGCGCGCTTCATCTCGTCATGCGCGGCGCGGAGCAGGGGGTGCCGCTGTTCTGTAGGCTGTTCCTGCCGGGTCCGCCGGCCAGCGTGATGTGCGGCATGCTGTCGGGGGCCACCTTCGTGGGTCATGCACCGCAGCCGTCGGCGACCCCGTTGCTGGCGGTGCGCGTGCCCGGCGATCCCGACAGCTCCAACCGCTACTTCGGGCTCGAACCGGACGCGCCGGCCACCGACCTCGCGGCCCTGGGCATGCGTCTGGCGGCGCCGGCGGACGTCGAGGCGCGCATGCGCGACGTGCTTGCCGCGAGGTGGCCGGCGGCAGCTGGCAGATATCGGACGCCGACCAGGCAAACCTGACCGCCGCGCTCGACACGCCATACCTGGACGGGGCGTGAGCGCAAAATCCTGACCGTCGCTGTCGGCCGGCGCTGCCGTCATTCGTCCTTCGCGTAGGGTCACCGTCTTCCCGAGCGCAGCGCGGGATCTCGGCGGGGCACGCTCGACGCCGGATGGATGGAGAGGACCATGGCCAAGACAGACTTCAAGTCCGTGGACCAGTACATCGCCGCGCAACCGGAGGCCGTGCGCGAAATCCTCGGGCGCGTGCGGGGCATCATCCGCAGGGCCATTCCAAAGGCCGAGGAGGTGATCTCCTACCAGATCCCGGCGTACAAACTGCCCGGTGGTGCCGCACTCTTCTTTGCTGGCTGGAAGGCGCACTACTCGCTCTATCCCGCCACCGACCACGTCGTCGGAACGCTGAAGGACGAGCTCGCCACCTACAAGATCAGCCGCGGCACGATCCGCTTCCCGCTGTCAGAGCCGGTGCCGGCGAAGCTGATCGAGCGGATCGCCAGGCTCCGGGCCCAGGAGGTTGCCGGGCAGGGGGAAGCGCAGGCGCTAGCCGGGAAAAGCGCGGCGCGCGCGAAGACGCAGGTACGCCGGCGATAGCCGCGACGTCGCGTCAAACGAATCCCGGACGGCCTGCGGGTCCGCTGCCCGGTGTCTTGGCATTGGGCGCCGGCGGGGTGATCCAATACGTCCGCAACAACACGCTGGGGACCAGCAAACCGCCTTCCTGCTTCCGGCTCGCGCAGCATGCCGATGATCTGCTCCTCGCTGAGACGGCTCTTCCGCATCGTCCGTACTCCGTTGACGGACTCTCTTTTCAACCGAAGGAGCTTACGGGAAGCAGGTCACGATCTTCCGCTAGACTGGAAACTGCAATAGGCAACGAGTTTCCAACGTTCGCCAAATCACTGCGAATAGCATGCGACACGACGCCTCGATCCAGCCCAACTCTATCGATATTTGATTTCCTCGTTGTTATGACGAATGGCGCATCGCTTGAACAAACGGCGAAGTAGTATCGATGCTGCCGCTCTAAAGCCGGCGTACACGGTGTCGCTATCGTCGGCGAAGTGCTGATCTCGACCGGCACAAACGACAACGTCAACACCGCTGCCCAAGCGGCCCTCTCGTGCCTGCCGACGCCACGCGAACAACAGGCTCCGCGCCAAGCCATGCCGTCGTGCCACGCCACAGTCGGTCTCGCCGGCTCGCAGCGTCTCCTCAACCAGGCGAACCTTCTCATCCTCAGTCCAGCGACGACGACGTTCGACGCCCAGCACCTTCACCTGCATGCGCCATACGACCTTAAGGCTATCCCCAGGTCATATCCTCACGCTCACAGTGCCATCAAAAAGGCGGCCTCCCACGGAGCGATACCCCGCCCCAGCGGCTGCGCCTTCCACCCGCGCTGCCCGTTCGCCAACGAGCGCCTCAAGAAGGAACGCCCGGAACTGCTGGCCGCCGAGGGCACGCGCGTGACGTGCCATGCGGTGGAAGAGGGACGCTTGCCGGCGGAGGAGCGCGGTGACGCAGGACGGTGAGGGCGGTCGCGCGCTGTTATCCAGAGCCGAAGCGAGAGAGGCCTGGGAACGCGGGTGTCCCGCCCGCATCACATAGGCACTATGCCACCGCCCAGGGGTTGATCACCGAGGCACCGCTGTTGTCGAAGTCGGCCACGTTGCGGGTCACGACGATGAGGTCGTGTACGACGGCTGTTGCCGCGATCAGGCCGTTGGCGTCGCCGCGCGGACGGTGGGCTGCGATGCGCCCCCATTCGACGGCGATCTGATCGGTAATCGGCAGTATCCGCCCGCCGTGAGTGTGGCGCAGCTTGCGCAACCACGCGGTAAGGTGGGTGGCGGTTCGTGGATCCGATTTCTGTTTCAGTGCGATGCCACGCGATATTTCACCAAGCGTGATGACGCTGAGATGGACACTCCCCGGGTCGACGGAACGCAACCACGTGACAGCCTCTCGAGTGCCGCGCCGGGCCTCGGAGATGACGTTGGTGTCGACGAGATACATCAGAAAGCGGTGTCCCGACTCGGCGTCTTGGCACGAGCGTTGACCGCTTCGACGAACGCGTCGTCCCACGACGGTCCAGTGAGCAGGTCATCAACCAAGGTCGGCCGGCCGGCGCGCAGCGCATCGTAGTCCTGAGCCGAGAGGACAATGGCGGCGCGCTCGCCGCGCACGGTCACGGTCTGCGGGCCCTTGGTGCGCGCCTGTTGCACGACCTTGGAGAACTGGTTCTTGGCGTCCTGAAGCTGCCATTTCATGGGTAGGTCCCAGGTCCTAGCTAGACAGTCTAGCTATATGTAGATACGCCGTCGGCGAGTGTCAACGGGCTTGGGTTCAAGTCGTGCGACGAGATCCGGCAGCGCGTCGATGGCCTGCTGCGTCAGGTGCGGCTGACGCCGGCCGATGGCGTCAAGTATCCGCACGAGTTCTCCGGCGGTCAGCGCCAGCGCATCTCGATCGCGCGCGCCAGCCGCCCCGAGTTCCTGGTGTGCGACGAGCCGACCTCGGCGCTCGACGTCTCGGTGCAGGCGCAGATCCTGAACCTGATGATGGAGCTGCAGCGCGACTTCGGGCTCGCACAACCTGGCGGGGGTCTATCACATCAGCACGCGGGTGGGCGTGATGTACCTCGGCCGCTGGTCGAAGTGGCGGCCACCGACGTGCTGTTCCGCCGGCCGCGGCATCCCTACACGCGCATGCTGCTGGACACGATCCCCGACCTCGAGATGACCGGCCGCCGGCGCATGCCGGTGGCGGGCGAGGTGCCGAGCCCGATCAACCCGCCCAGCGGCTGTGCCTTCCGCCCGCGCTGCCCGTTCGCCAACGAGCGCTGCAAGAAGGAACGCCCGGAAGCTGCTCGCCGCCCTGGAGGGCGCCAGCGTGGCTTGCCACGCGGTGGAAGAGGGACGCCTGCCGGCCGAGGAGCGCAGCTACGCGGGGCGGTGAGAGTGGTGGACGTTCGGTGTGAACCTCAACAGCAAGGGACCTTGGCCTTTGCGCAGTGGAAAACTCGTCGCCGTATTCGCTGCGACAATGCGTCAATCACTGACATGCCGCGCAAGCTCCGACTTGAGTTGAGTATGTGCTCTCTGTCCTACATATACCCAGCTCCTTCGCGTCGGACACTGCATCATCAAACGTTACAACGAAAACGCGGGGCGCCTACTCAGCATTCCTATTTACTTCTGCCCATTCTAGAAAAATTCCTATCACAGTGCTTAGGTGATTTGGCCCGCAGAAAGCTTCGAATATTGCAGCGTCGTCAGGGTTATATTTACGCTGGCACCGAAACCAATCATCCGCGTGCTCGATGTTGAATTCAACAGAGTCAAATACAGTTTTGTGCAAGTAGGTATCAGTTAGCTCGACAATAAAATGCCAACCTGGATTATCCAGCGTCCCTATTGTTACTCCATATGTGTGCTCCCAATCACCATTACACTGACCATGGTACCAAGCCTGCAATTTGAGCAGAACATCAGAGGGTAATTTGGTCATCGCGGAATCTCATCTGGCTTGGCTGGCCTGACGCTACCGTCTGGCAAGTGAGTATGCGGAGTGGGAACATGTTGACCGGTTGCCTTAGCGTCCACTATTTTGGAGAGGACCACAGGTCTTTTTTCATGTGCCGATTTTATGGTCTTGACGAAGATTAGGTACGCGCCATCGGTATGGGAACCGTATCGCCACAACGAGCCAGTGTAGTCGACAAGATCAGGCTCTGTTACGTGAAGGTAGTCAATTGCTTCAGCCGAGAAGGATAAAACGTCCTTCGTAATTGTTCTATCCTTCCGTGTAGATTTTCTCTTTTTATCCAGATGCTTCACTATTGTGTTTACCGCATTCTTAGACTGAACCCGATTTAGTCTCACATAGTGCTGCAGAGCTAGCGTGTATGTCTTTTGCTCGATAGCAGCCAAGCACTTCTGGCTAAGTGAGACTTTCACGGGGGTATTGTTTTCGGAGTCTGTCAGAGGTGGTTGCGATACCCTCGCCGGAGTCTCCTTGACAAATTGCAAACGACAGCGCCGGTCATTTAGCGCACCTTGCTTATGGCGATTGTCGACTTTTGGAGGAAGGCTTAGTTACGACTAGCATTACTGGACGAAAAAGGCGTTAGGAGGTGCGCGAGTCTCCTCAGTCGGGCGGTTCCATTGCCGCGCGGGATGAGCAACGTATCCGCCGCATCAGGTCTTCTACGCTGGTGCTGGAGCGGGGGTGGATGGCGGCCGGAAAAAGGGGCCAGCCAATGCACGAATGCTTGCGGACAGTGGCCCGGTGCATTGAGTTAGCAAGTTCACACCCGCAACTTGAACCGCTGAATCTTCCCCGTCGCCGTCTTCGGCAGCTCGGTCACATACTCCACCCAGCGCGGATACTTGTACGGTGCCAGCGTCTGCTTGCAGTGCGCCATGAGCGCGTCGGTGAGTTTGGCGCCGGCGTCGTGGCCGGGCTTGAGCACGATGAAGGCCTGCGGCTTGATGAGGCCGTCGGCGTCGGCGCGGCCGACCACGGCGCTTTCCAGCACCGCGGCGTGGCCGATCAGGCAGCCCTCGATCTCGACCGGCGAGCACCAGATGCCGCCGACCTTCAGCATGTCATCGCTGCGGCCCTCGTAGATGTAATAGCCATCGGCGTCCTGGCGGTAGGTGTCGCCGGTGTCGAGCCAGCCGCCGACCATGGTCTCGGCCGTCTTCTCCGGCTTGTTCCAGTAGTAGGCGGCGGCCGAATCGCCCTTCATCCATAGCCGGCCGCTGTCGCCCGGCTTCACCGTGTTGCCGTCGGGATCGCGGATCTCGGCGGTGTAGCCGGGTACGGCGCGGCCGGAGGTGCCGGGCCGGTGATCGTCCAGCCGGTTGCCCAGGAAGATGTGCAGCATCTCGGTCGAGCCGATGCCGTCGAGGATGATGGTGCCGGTCTTGTCCTGCCAGCGCCGGAAGATGTCGGAGGGCAGCGCCTCGCCGGCCGAGACGCAGGCGCGCACCGAGCTGAAGTCCACCGTGCGCGTCTCGAGCGCCGCGAGCTGTGCGGCGTAGAGCGTGGGCACGCCGAAATAGAGGGTGGGGCGGAACGCCTCGATATTGGCGAAGGTCGAGTCGGGTGTCGGGCGCGCCGGGTCGAGCACCGCCGTGCCGCCGACCCACAGCGGGAAGGTCATGGCGTTGCCCTGGCCATAGGCGAAGAACAGCTTGGCGGCCGAGTAGCAGATGTCGGCCTCGGTGACGCCCAGGGTGCGCACGCCGTAGAGCTCGCTGGTCACCACCATGTCGCGCTGGCGATGCACCGCGCCCTTGGGCCGGCCGGTCGAGCCCGAGGAGTAGAGCCAGAAGCAGTCGTCGATGGGCTTGGCGGGATGCGGCGCCAGCGCCGGGCCGGCAGCATCGGCGCCGATGCTGGCGTCGTCGGTGACTTTCAGGGCCGGCGGCGCCTTGGCGCCGAGCTGGGCCAGCGCCGGCTCGATCTCGGCGGCGAACTCGGGCGAGTAGGCGACCAGGCGGCAGCCCGAATCGTCGATCATGTAGGCGTAGTCGGCGGCGCGCAGCAGCGTGTTGAGCGGCACCGGCACGATGCCGGCCTTGATGGCGCCCCAGAACAGATAGAAGAACGCCGGGCAGTCCTTGATCACCATCAGCACGCGATCGCCGGGCTTCAGGCCGCGCGCCCGCAGGGCATGGCCGGCGGCATCGACGCGCTGCGCCAGCTGGGCGTAGGTGACGGTCTCGCCGGATGTGCGGATCGCTGCCTTGCCGCCGCGGCCTTCCGCGACATGCCGGTCGACGAACGGCACGGCGACGTTGAACGACGCCGGGATCGTGATCGCGCCGTCGTCGCCGATCGCGACATTACCCACCATCCGCCCCGCCATGACGCTGCCTCCGTTTGATCTGTTGGTTGATATATTATCCTCCCCAGCGTTGCTGGGGAGGTGCCCCGATACGACGTTTCGACGTGAAGCGTCGAAACGTCGGTGGGCGGAGGGGAGACCACGCGGTCCTCGTTGTAGAGACCACGTCAGCTCCCCATCCGCCCTTCGGGCACCTTCCCCACGTCGTGGGGAAGGGAAGACCATGGCTGATCCGTACAACCTGCAGCGCTTCGTCGAGGCGCAGGAACCCGTCATCGAGCGGGTCCTGGCCGAACTGCGCGACGGTCGCAAGCGCAGCCACTGGATGTGGTACATCTTCCCGCAGGTCAAAGGGCTGGGGACTAGTGGTACCGCCCGGGACTTCGCCATCGGCTCGCGCCAGGAGGCGGTGGCCTACCTCAAGCACCGCGTCCTGGGACCGCGGCTGCGCGACTGCAGCCGGCTGGTACTGGAGGTTCAAGGGCGCACGGCGCAGCAGATCCTCGGCACGCCCGACGACCTGAAGTTCCGCTCGTCGATGACCCTGTTTGCCGCCGTGGCGACGGACAACGCCGTCTTCGTGGACGCGTTGCAGAAATACTTCGACGGCGAGCGCTGCGACTACACGCTCGACTTCCTCGAGCGGTACTGAGACGCACCGAAGTATTTTTCGAAGGCCGATTTTTGGACTCCTTGATGCCCCTTGAGGCCTGCCCATATGGGCCGCACGCCGCCATGCGGCGGGCGTGGTGATCGCCAAAGGCTGCATCAGGACGGGAGTCACGGCGATGATGGCGCGCGGTAACGAACGACAAGTCGAGCCGACATCAGGCGCACGAATATTTGTTTGTTGTGATTGTTGTCATTGTTGTCACGCGTTTGAGACCGGCGAAATGTTTCCGGATACATGGACAGAAATTCGCTCCCGCAACCAGTGGGGTCCGGTGGAAGCAAAGCTTCCACCGAGATGGGTGAAGGCCGGAGGGGAGCCGACGCGGTCTTGGTGACGTAGGCTCCGTCGTGTTTCTAGTTGAACCGCACGTACTGGAAATCGCCGGGCTGGTTGTTGATGCCGCGGGCGGGCGGGGCGATCCAGTGGGCGTACTTGCCGGGCTCGATCACGGCGGCACCCATCAGCGACTGCACGAAGGCGCGGTCCTCGTCGGTCGGCAGCCACTTGCCGGCGCTGGCGGCCCAGTCGGCCTCGCTCACCACCTTGCCGTCGGGCGAGACGCGCACGTCGGCGAAGGCG
>Ga0187894_10005192_pt1 | contig 13465 bp, 10 predicted proteins | sample GBC1701081metaG_FD_136650 | JGI IMG/M metagenome (GOLD analysis project Ga0187894, IMG submission 136650) | White microbial mat communities from a lava cave in the Kipuka Kanohina Cave System on the Island of Hawaii, USA - GBC170108-1 metaG ... | reverse complement strand
CAGTTCGCCATTTGTATTGACCAGGGCACCACCGGAATTTCCAGGATTGATCGCCGCGTCGGTTTGAATGAAGTCCTCGTACTGCGTGATGCCCATATGGCCCCGGCCCAGCGCGCTTACGATGCCGAGGGTGACGGTGGAGTTCAGACCAAAGGGATTTCCAACCGCCAACACATATTCTCCGACTTGCAATTTGGTGGCATCGCCCCAGGAAACCGTCGGAAGGTTTTGCCCATCGATCTTCACGACTGCGAGATCCGTTTTCGGATCTGCCCCGACGATCTTGCCAGAGAATTCCCGCTTGTCCGGTAGCATGACATTGACGGTGCGTGCTCCGTCAATCACATGGTTGTTGGTCAGAATGTACCCGTCTGGTGATACGATGACACCGGACCCTTGCCCGCCCCTCCGATGCTCCCGTGGCTCGCCATGACCTTGCGGCCCACGGAATCCACGGGGGCCGAACGGTGCCCCTGGTCGCCCAAAGAACTCCTCCATCCGTTCACGCCATTCATCCGGTATGCCCCGACTATCCGACACCTTCTCCATGGTCACGGTAGTAATGTTGACCACGGCTGGTGTCACCACCTTCGCCACCTCCGTAAATCCATTCGATGTCGTGGTGCTCAGTGTGAGGGCAACCGGCGTCGGTGTCGCAGCAGCCGGACTCGACGCATGGGAAGCGGATAATGATTGGCCGCTCCCGATCAGAAGGGCGCTCAGCGCCGCCACCGCAATGGCGCTTCCAATAGTCTGACGAACGAGTTGTCTCATGATTCCCTCCTTGCGATTGATCACACGAGGTAAATACCTGCGCGTCTGCGCAGGTCTGGTACTACCCTAACAGTCCGCAATGAGAAGAGGATTAGGAGGGGATTAGAAGTCGTTTAGCCGATGCGGGGGCTAGAGGCAGCATCACCGTAAAGGTCGAACCTTCGCCGATCTTGCTCTGGACCTCGATACGCCCGCGATGGGACTCGACAATCCAGGCGCAGATGGCCAGCCCAAGGCCCGTGCCCTTCTTGGTGTGGGCCCGCGCCTCATCGGTGCGATAGAACCGGTCGAAGATCCGAGACTGATCCTCTTGCGCGATTCCAATGCCGCGATCAGTCACGGACACTCGTGCCTGATTCTGTTCGATCGTCAGCGCGATGTCGACGGCGCCGCCGGGGCGAGAGTATTTGACTGCGTTATCGAGAAGATTCAGGAACAGTTCGCGCAAGCGTAGTTCATCTCCCAATACCACTGCCGGTGCGGTGGTTCGTAGCACGACCTGGTTGTCCCGTTCCTGCCCCAACAGCGAGGCTTGCCGGTGGAGGTCCTCGACGAGAGTGTCCAGTGGGACCGGCAAACGTTCCATCTTCACCTCGCCCATGTCGGCCCGTGAGAGAAAGAGCAACTCATCCACAATGCGCGTCATCCGGTCGATTTCTTCGAGATTGCTCTCCAGGACGACCTTGTAGTCGTCGGTTTCGCGAGGGCGTCGAAGCGCGAGTTCGGTTTCCCCTTTCATGACCGTCAACGGCGTGCGCAGTTCGTGCGAGGCATCGCTGCTGAACTGGCGGATCTGCCGAAAGGAGGTTTCAAGCCGGTCGATCATGTCATTAAACGTTTTAGTCAGACGGCCGATTTCGTCGGCTGAGGCCGGGACAGTCAGTCGTTGTGTGAGATCGCCTCCGGCAATGCGTTGGGCAGCGAGTGTGATCGCATCGACCGGACGAAGGGCTCGGCCGGCCATGAACCAGCCGCCGGCGAGCGACACAGCCAGCGCGATAGGGATACTTACCAGAAGCACTAACAGGAGACGGTTCAGGGTCTCTTCGACGGAGTCCATCGAGGTGCCGACCTGGATGATATAGAGCAGGCTGCCCCGATAGATGATGGGAACTGAAATGAGGCGCAACGGCGGTTCCTTGGGGTATCTTGCAAATTCGAGAAGCGAGCGGCCTGTGTAGGCAACTTCCAAGGCCTGTCGGCTCAGGGGCATCTCATGTTGTTTCATGTTCGGCGAACGAATGGTGATGGTGCCGGAGGGGCTGAAGATTTGGAAGAACTTATCGATACGCGCCAGCTCGGGGAATTGCGACATGAGTTCGTCTTCGTCGATGAGAGGGAGGAACCCGCGTTCTTCCAGCGACCGAACGGCCGCGGCAGCGGTTTCCTCCAGCGATTCATCGACCGCATCGCGGAGGCTTCGAGCCGTAACCACGTACAAGATGGTTGAGAAGATGATGAGGATGAGTGCGAGAGCTGTGCCGTACCAGAGAGTGAGCCGGAGGCGAAGCGGCATCAATCGACCTTCAGCATATATCCGCTTCCGCGAATGGTGTGAATCAGCTTCTTTGAGTGTCCCCGGTCGATCTTGTTGCGGAGATAATTCACATAGACATCGATGACATTGGTGAACGTGTCGAAGTCCTGGTTCCACACATGTTCTGAGATCATAGGACGGGTCAACACGCGTCCCGTATGGCGCATCAGATATTCGAGCAGGGCATATTCCTTCAAGGTGAGGTCGATCCGCTGGCCGCCTCTGGTCACTTCGCGCGTGGCCGGGTTCAATGCCAGATCGTCGATCTGGAGCACGCCGGGACTCTCGGTGGAGCCGCGGCGAAGCAGGGCACGAATTCTGGCGAGCAGTTCGTCGATGGCAAACGGTTTAGTGAGGTAATCGTCCGCTCCTGCGTCAAGGCCCTTGACGCGCTGGTCTACTTGCGATTGGGCGGTCAGAATCAGGATGGGGGTTTGAATCCGTGCCTGGCGGACGCCTTTGAGAATTTCCAATCCTGGCAATGACGGCAGCATCAAGTCGACGATCAGTAAATCGTAGTTGGTGTTGAGTGCCATCTCAAGGCCCTTCGCACCGTCTTCACAGAGGTCGACGGCGTAGCTCTCCTCTTCAAGCGCACGCTTGATGAAACAGCCGACTTTGGTTTCGTCTTCAATGACTAGAATGCGCATAGTTATCGATGGAGGATTATACCAAACCTGTGCCGGCTAATCGCCTAGCAGATGCGAAAACAATTCATAGCCGCATGAGGTGTTGAAAAACTATGATAACCGGCAGACGGTTCAAAAAGGCCGTCCAGTGAACCGTGAGTCGTGAATCGTCAAACGTGATAGGTTTCGGAGGAAGAGCACTCGGCAATCTCACATTTTACCATTCACGTCTTACCTTTCACGGTTCTTGAGAGCGATGCGAAAACGCCGCATGGGGAAAGGCGCGTCTCGGCGCGCCAGGGTTGGGCGGGTGAGAAAAGTGACCTTTTCAACTGCCTGCCATCATTTCGGCGGAAAGCGGGTGATGGTCACAGGCTCATAGGTCAAGGCCGTTCCCTTGGGAGTCCGTCTGATGAGGCTGTGTGTCAACCAATGCTCATTATCACGGACCGGGAAATCAGACCGGTAATGGGCCCCGCGGCTTTCCGTCCTGGCGAGAGCGCTGGCGACGATGGTCTCCGCGACGTCGAGAAGGGACTGGAGTTCGAAAGCTTGTACGAGATCCGTATTAAACACCCGCCCTTTGTCCTGCACCGTGACGAAGGCGGCGCGATGGGTCAGTGCAGTGAGTGCCGAAAGCGCAGCAGACATGGATTCGTGAGTCCGAACGAGGCCAAGATTGAGGCTCATCAACTGGCCGAGTTCTTCACGGATTTGCCAGGCTCGGACCGATCCCTCCTGTGCCAGCAGGCGCTGGACGCGACGCTGCTCGGTTGTGAGCTGGTCTGTCGTGAGGGCCTGTGGCGCGACGGTTCGAGCGTACTCTCCGGCTCGAATTCCGGCGCGCCGTCCAAACACAATCGTCTCAAGGAGTGAATTGCCTCCGAGCCGATTGGCGCCGTGCACACTGACGCAAGCACATTCACCGGCCGCGTAGAGGCCGGTGATGCCTGTTTCAGTCCATTGATTGGTCCGGACGCCACCCATCTGATAGTGCGCGCCGGGGCGAACAGGAATGGGAGTCTCGATGGGATCGAGACCGGCAAACTCAATAGCGAGTTCTCTGATCTGAGGGAGCCGTTCGAGAATGCGCTGGCGTCCAAGGTGCCGCAAGTCCAGCAACACGCACCCGTCGACCCCGCGGCCTTCGAGGATTTCTTGCCCAATGGCCAATGAGACAGTGGAGCGGGTGGCCAGTTCCATCTGCTGCGGAGCATAGGTCTTCATAAACCGTTCGCCCAGCGTATTCAGGAGATAGGCTCCTTCTCCGCGAGCCCCTTCGGTGATGAGGATACCAGTGCCCTTGAGTGTGGTGGGATGAAACTGGACAAATTCCATGTCCGCCAGCGCAGCACCGGCACGATACGCGAGCGCCACGCCGTCACCGGTGTTGATCACGGCGTTCGTGCTCGTCAAAAAGACGCGCCCGCTGCCTCCCGTGGCCAAGATGACGGCTTTGGCCCCGATCGCGCGTAACCCTCCATGGATCAGGTCCCACGCTACGACTCCCCGGCAGACGCTGTCTTCCACAATCAACGCTGTGACATACCACTCTTCATATACGGCGGTGCGCCGTTTGAGCAGCTGTTCATACATGGCGTGGAGGATGGCATGGCCGGTGCGATCGGCGGCGTAGCAGGTGCGTGGGAAGCCCGCTCCGCCGAATGGACGTTGGGCGATACGTCCCTGTTCATCGCGACTGAAGATGACCCCCAGACGTTCTAATTCGAGAATGTCGTCAGGAGCTTCGCGACACATGGTCTCGATGGCATCCTGATCGCCGAGATAGAGCCCGCCCTTCGTGGTGTCGAAGGCATGGGCTTCCCAGGAATCGTGTTCTCCTAGTGCCGCGTTGATACCCCCTTGCGCAGCCACAGAGTGGCTGCGGACCGGATGGACCTTGGATATCACGGCGACGTCGAGATCCGGCGGTGCGGCCACCGCCGCCCTCATCCCTGCCAGACCGGCTCCGATGATAAGAATATCGTGTAGTTTCATAGCATGCACGTCCGATCCGTGAGACGTGAAACGTCAAACGTGAAAGGTTTCGGACAATTCTACGTTTCACCATTCACGTCTTACCTTTTACAGCTTTGATGTCTGCACTCATACGTGACTCTTAGTCCGAAGGCAAGCCCAGCAGGTTGCGGGAAAACTATGTTTGTCCATCTGGTCTATCCGGTCTATCTGGTTGGTCTGGTTCAACCAAATAATCAAGACAGACCAAACAGACGAGACAGACCATATGAACAAGACAGGCTGGCGGACTATTTCAGCATCCGGATAGAAACTTTCGCCCAACTCTTGGTGAAAAGGGGGTGAGCATGGTACTCTGCGGGCCGTGAGTGGTTCAGTCCGCACATCAGGGCTCTCAACCTACGAGGCATTCCTGAAGGACAAGCGAACGCCATGGCCACACCGGACTTTCTGAGCCCGACCGACACTTTTATCCATCGCCATCTTGGTCCCACCGACGCTGATGCTCGTGAGATGCTTGCCACGCTCGGCTTGCAATCGCTGGAAGAGCTGAGCGAGGCAACCGTGCCCGCCGACATTCGTTTGCAGAAGGAATTGGATCTGCCCCTTCACCGCGGCGAACAAGCCGTGCTGGAAGAGATCCGCTCCATCGCCGTAGAAAACCAGATCTACCGTTCATTGATCGGAATGGGCTATCACGACTGCATTACGCCCGGCGTGATTCAGCGCAATATTTTCGAAAACCCGTCCTGGTATACCCAGTACACGCCCTACCAAGCCGAGATTGCCCAGGGCCGCTTGGAAGCACTCGTGAACTTTCAAACAGTAGTGACCGACCTCACCGGCTTGCCCTTAGCCAACGCCTCGCTCCTGGATGAAGCCACGGCGGCAGCGGAGGCGATGGCCATGTGTCTCGCCATTTCCCGTGCGTCCGGCCACGAACGGACAGAGTTCTTCGCCTCGCAGGACTGTCACCCCCAGACCATTGCAGTGATGCAGACGCGGGCTGAACCACTCGGCATGGCCCTGCACGTAGGGCGGACGCAGACCATCGATTTTTCCAATCCTCAGTTAGTCGGCATTCTGCTCCAGTATCCAGCCACCGACGGCTATGTCGGAGATTACAGTGCACTGGTGACGCAGGCCCATGCTGCCGGGGTTCTTGTGGTGGTCGCCACCGATCTGATGGCCTTGACCCTCTTGCGCCCACCGGGAGAATTCGGGGCTGACATCGCCGTGGGTTCCAGCCAGCGATTTGGTGTCCCGCTTGGATTTGGCGGACCCCACGCTGCGTTTCTTTCGACCGCTGAGGCATTCAAACGGCAGATGCCGGGACGCATCGTCGGAGTATCCAAAGATGTTACCGGGAAGCGTGCCTACCGACTCTCCCTGCAAACCCGCGAACAACACATTCGGCGTGAGAAGGCCACGAGCAACATTTGTACGGCGCAGGTGCTCTTGGCCATCATGGCAAGCATGTATGCGGTCTACCACGGGCCGGAGGGCTTGCGGCGGATTGCCGAGCGCGTGCATGGTTTGGCTGTGGCGCTGGCAGCGGGATTGCGGCAGCTCGGATTCGATGTCGTAGCGGAGGAGTATTTCGATACAATTCGGGTTCGGCTAACGAAGATGCAGTCCGAGCCCATCTTGATCCGGGCCAACGAAGCAGGCATCAATCTTCGCCGGTATGAGGACCACTCCATCGGGATTGCGCTGGATGAAGTGAGCACGGAAGACGAAATCCGGCGCCTGATGGAAATCTTTGTCGGCCATGATCGGCTGCCTTTTCAAGTGCGGGACTTGAGCGGCAGCGTCACCACAAGTTTCCCGGCAAATCTCACCCGCACTAGCAAGTACCTGACCCACGAGGTGTTCAATCGCTATCACGCGGAACATGAGATGTTGCGGTATATCCACCGTCTCGGGGCGAAGGATCTGTCGCTCGTCCATTCGATGATCCCTTTGGGCTCCTGCACCATGAAATTGAACGCGACGGCCGAGATGCTCCCGGTCACCTGGCCGGAGTTCTCACGGCTTCATCCCTTTGCGCCGATCGAGCAAACCAAAGGGTATCAAGAGTTGTTCTATCAACTGGAGGCCTGGCTGGCCGAGATCGCCGGACTCTCCACCGTATCCTTGCAACCGAACGCAGGCTCTCAGGGCGAGTATACGGGGCTGATGGTGATCCGGGCGTACCACCGGAGCCAGGGTGAAGAGCATCGGGATGTGTGTTTGATTCCCCTGTCCGCGCACGGCACGAATCCAGCCAGCGCGACTATGGTGGGCATGACGGTTGTGACGGTCGCCTGCGATCGACAGGGCAATGTGGATTTAACCGATCTTGAAGCCAAGGCCGCTCACCATCGCAATCGGCTATCGGCGCTCATGTTAACCTACCCCTCGACCCACGGCGTCTTCGAATCGGACGTGCGGCGCATCTGCCAGATCATCCATACGCACGGCGGGCAAGTCTATATGGACGGTGCCAACTTGAATGCCCAGGTGGGGCTCTGTCGGCCCGGGGACATCGGCGCGGACGTGTGCCATCTGAATCTCCACAAGACATTCTGTATCCCCCATGGCGGAGGGGGGCCTGGGATGGGACCGATCGTTGCGGCGCGGCATCTAGCGCCGTTTCTTCCCGGCCATCCGGTGACGCAGCTAGGCGGACAAGATTCCATCGGACCGGTGTCGTCTGCGCCTTACGGCAGCCCCAGCATCGTGACAATTTCCTGGGTCTACATCGCCCTGTTGGGACGCGACGGCTTGACCAAGGCGACCCAGGTGGCGATCTTGAACGCCAACTACATGGCCAAACGGCTGGAGAAGTACTATCCCATCCTCTACACGGGAACGTCCGGGTTCGTTGCGCACGAGTTTATTCTCGATCTTCGTCAGTTCAAGGAGTCTACGGGAGTTGAAGCGATGGATGTGGCGAAACGATTGATGGATTATGGGTTTCATGCTCCGACGGTCTCGTTCCCAGTTGTCGGGACGCTTATGATCGAACCGACGGAAAGCGAATCGAGGGCCGAATTGGACCGGTTCTGCGAGGCGCTGATCTTGATTCATGCAGAGATGCAAGACATCGTCGAGGGCCGCCAGCCGCGCACAAATAATCTGCTGAAGAATGCTCCCCACACGGCACAGGTGGTGACGGCCAACGAATGGGATCGACCCTACAGCCGTGAACAGGCTGCCTTTCCTGCCCCCTGGGTACGCGACCATAAATTCTGGCCCAGCGTGAGTCGCATCGACGAAGCCTACGGAGATCGCCATCTTGTCTGCACCTGCCCACCCACCGACACCTACTAAGGCGGCTGCTGAAAAAGGCTCTCAACGTCGTTCTCGGCTCGCAAACATCCTCAATGTACCCCAGAGGGTACACCTCCGGTGTTTGCTACGCCTGCGGCCTAGTTGCGAGGCCTTTTTGAGCAGCCTCCGAAGAAAACACCCGGAAAGGTCTCTGGCTTCGCTCTCAGTCGCGAGCCTCCCTGCGACGTACCGCACACGGGAAAAGAGCTGTTCCGACAGCTCGGGGTTGGGCGGGTGAGAAAGTTATGCCTCAGTCGTCCCACTCCTTGTGGTCTTGTCAGAGAGCCTTTTTGAGCAGCCCTGAAAAGAGGGCCCTCCGACATAACCCCGCACCATCTTGAAATACACATTCACTATTTAGGGTCAAAACCAGGCCCGCAGGCCCACCGCAAATCGGATCTGACTCGGGTCTCCGCCCTCTTGACGCACGAGGGTAGAAGTCTCGCCAAAACTCCTGTCCAGGGAGATACCGACGTAGGGGGCAAGCTCGCGCCAGATTTCGTAACGCAGCCGAAACCCCAATTCGAGGTTGTTGAGCCCAGAGCCGGTCGTGAATTCCTCGACTCGTTGTACGGCGGCGTTGGTTTCGAAGCGGGTTTGGAGGATCAGTCGTTGCGTCAGCAACATGTCCTTGGTCAACGAGAGACGTGTGGACACGGCACCGTCCTGATCAATAAACAGGGCCGACTCGAACTCGTAGTTGTACGGCACGAGTCCCTCGATTCCGATCACGCCGAGCCCACGGGTCACGTTGCGTCCGCGGAATGTTTGAGTCTCGACGCGTGGGCCGATCTGAAAATCGTAATATTTCTGGATGAACCGGCCATATAACAGTTGAAAGTCGACGTCGTAGTCCGCTTTGAAGGCGGTGTCTTGCTGTCCTTCACTTTTGAACCAGAGTCGGTTGTAGTCCCCTCCGTACCAGCCCTCGACATCCCACCGGTAATCGTTCGTACTTTCACCTCCCCCTGTTCTCGGACGGTATTCGAGGACGTCGACGAGGGTGAACAGACGATGCTCCTGATCGTTGACAGGCGCAGGCCAGCCGCCTGGCGAGGAAAACTTAGACCACGTGCCTTCCTGCATGGTGGAAGGATTGACGGTCACAGAAGCCTTGGAAGCGGGAGAACCGGCTGGGGCTTTGGCGCTTGGGGCCGTATCAGTTACCGATGACTTCATTGGAGTCATGGGGGACTCGATCGAAGGTTGCGCCGCGACGGCGATGCCGTCGGCCAACAGCAAGGCCAAAGCGGCAGCAAAGAGGCTTGCAGAGAATCTGGCAGGGGAGCCTGTGCTGTTCATTGATCCGACACCTCGACGACCCGAAACATCCCGGCCTCCATGTGGAGAAGGAGGTGACAGTGAAACGCCCAGCGCCCCGGAGTGTCAGCGCTGATGGCGACAGACAGCCGTTCAGCCGGCTTCACGATGACTGTGTGCTTCCGCGGCAAATGCACGCCCGCGCCGTTTTCCAGATGCATCCACATACCATGCAGGTGCAGCGGATGCTCCATCATGGTGTCGTTGACGAAAGTGAAGCGCACCCGCTCGCCATAGCGAAAGCGAATCGGCTCCTGGGCTTCTGAATACTTCATCCCGTCGAACGACCATAGGTACCGGTTCATGTGGCCCGTGAGATGGAGCTCAATCTCGCGCGCCGGCTCCCGCTGGTCTGGGAAGGGCGCAAGACTTTTTAAATCAGTGTAGAGCAGCACCCGCCGCTCACTGTCTTCCAGTCCTCTCCCTGGTTCCCCTGACCGGTTCTGCGAATACTCGGCCACGGTTTGGTTGCCGGGACCATGATCGTCGGGGCCATGTTTCACCGGCTCGGCGCCGGGAATCTCCGAACGGTGTGGGTCGTCTGCCTTCATGCCCGGCATATCGTGCATGCCTTGCATGGGCTGCATTCCCTGACCGTGCTGCATATGCACCATGTGCGGATTGTCGTCAGACGGTTTCATGCTTGACATATCGCTGGAGGGTTCCGTGCCGAGCATCTTCATGCCGCCGTCAGTGGGCATCTTCATACCAGGCATATCCATGCCTTCCATATTCATGCCCATGTCCTCCATCGTGCGAAGCGGTCGGGGCCGACGCTCAGGGATCGCCGCATTCATGCCCGGGCGCGGCGCGAGAGTGCCGCGTGCGTAGCCACTCCGATCCATCGTCTCGGCAAAGATGCTGTACGCGCGATCCTCGATTGGTTCGACGATCACATCGTAGGTCTCCGCCACTCCCATGCGAAGCTCCTCCACCACGACAGGCTGGACGTTCTGCCCATCAGCGTGCACCACCGTCATGGTGAGACCCGGAATGCGTACGTCGTAGAAGGTCATGGCAGCCGCGTTGATAAATCGCAGGCGCACCCGCTCGCCCGGACGAAACAGTCCGGTCCAGTTGCCGGCGGGCGACAAGCCGTTCATCAGATAGGTGAAGGTGTAGCCGGTGACGTCCGCGAAGTCCGTCGGGTCCATCCGCATCTGGTCCCACATCAAGTAGTTCTGCAGCGCGGGCCAGAAACCCATGCGTCCCACGTCGGTCAAGAACTCACCCGTCGCGCGTTTCTGGAAGTTATAGTAGCCCCCTTGCTTCTTGAGATTGGAGAGCAGGGCCTCGGGAGATTCAAAGCTCCAATCCGAGAGCATGACCACATACTCACGCTCGTAGCGAAACGGCTCCGGTTTGATGGGATCAATGATCATCGGCGCGTACATGCCCAAGAGCTCTTGGCCGCCCGAATGGCTATGAAACCAGTAGGTGCCGCTCTGCTTGACTGGAAAGCGATAGGTAAAGGTTGCCCCCGGCTCAATGCCACCGAAGCTGACGCCCGGCACGCCGTCCATGTCCGGCGGCAGGAGGATCCCGTGCCAGTGAATCGACGTATGTTCTTCCAGGCGGTTTGTGACGCGCAGCGTGGCCTGTTGACCTTCTTTCAGCCGGATCACGGGACCCGGGATCGTTCCATTGATCGTCATGGCCCTCCCGGTTCGCCCGTCAAGGAGGAACAACTGCTCGCTGATGGTCAGATCGATTACGTCTCCGCTCAGCGTCATTTGTGAACCGGGAGTGACGAAGGACTTCGGTACGGCACAGGCGGGGACGAGTCGTTCCACCGCTGCCAGCATGCTCAGCGCTGCGATGCGCTTCAACAGAAGACGTCGAGAAAGAAGAATATTTTTCATGGTACGACCTTTCGTCTTGGAGCACTCAACAGACGCTTGCCTGTGTTCATCGGATTTTCGTCGTGTTGAACCACACGAATCGACCGGTGACGAGGCTACACGAGACGTAGCTCGCTACAACGGAAGGTTCCGTGCCTACCGCAATTCACGAAGAAAATGAGAAAAGGTCAGGAGCTGAGGCGGGGAGGATGAAATGGTGAACGAGCGGGTACCAACGGAGGTGACAGGAAGAGCATGGATGTTGCCGAACCAAGAAAGGTCAAAAAGAAGATGACCAAGGGTAAGGCAATCGACCCCATGCAGGTGGCACAGGAGGCAGACGCATCGTGATGGAGGTGGCCTCCACTATTAAGGGTGCTGCCCATAAGGGGAACCATACACAACACCAAGAGAGAGAGAAATCCTATAAGGAGCATCTTGGCCATTATGTTAATGATACTCTGTGTCACCAAGACAAAGTCAATCTCAAATTCTTCGGTTCTCCCGATATGCCCTTTTCACGCTCATGCCCAGGTAAGCCTGATGTGATTGCTCTATTCACGTCCTTACGATGGTGTGAGCAATTGGCATTCCGATTGGTGGAAGCCCGGTACAGGTAGCAGTTCGAGTGCCTGAGACTGAATCAGTCTACCAGGCCGTGGTTCACCAAGAGTTCCTCTCAATCTGCACCTGACAGGGCTTTCATCCCTCTAAGGTTTTTCTCGCTAACCATCCGCCATATCTCGATGAGCGCGTGCCATCTCATCGGCTTCATCAGCCGCTTTGGCGTAGGTTGCTAGGAGGGTATGGCAGTGCTGGACCAAAACAATCTTGGCAGAGACAGCCCCAGGCGTACGCGGTTCGGAATTCTTCTGATACGTCTCCGCCATCGCCGTCATGTCCTTCGCGCGTTGTCGGAGATGGGCCGCCTTCTTCATATACCAAGCTTCCAGCCCTGCGTGGTCATTCTTGGCAACATTGTCTTGATATGAAGGTGGACTGGTTTCTCCACTCAGTTCCCGCCGGTTTCGCCGAGTATTTCGTCACGTCACTCCTCTGCAATGAGTTGCAGAATATGAACAGGCTCTGCTTTCAGATCGGACTGATCGATTGTTGTATGAGGAGTGAGCAATGAGCCTGTCTGCCCTGTGCCGAGAAATGTTAGACCGTAAGGACCTGAGCCCGATTACTCACATCAGCGTTTCTCAAGAATCCTTCTCTTCTGAAGCCGGAACTCTTCCTCTGTAATGACGCTGGCGTCCTTAAGCTCCTTCAATTTCATGAGTTCGGTGTAGAGATCGACAGGCTCCTTTGGACGAACATCCTGTTTCACTATCTGATCGGTTTCCTGACGACCAGTTGGCGGTTGTGGGCTGCCAACGTCGCCGGTTGTCCCGTAGGACTCGACCCGCCCATCCATGAGCCGTACAACATAGGGGCGCATAATTCCGTTAAGTGTCTGATTATCTGTGTCACACACAGGGTAACTGAGATACTCGGAGCCACCGCGTGTGCTGACGTTCACCGGAGCACCCATGACTGCTATGACTTCTTGCTTGGACATGCCATACTGCACTCCGCTAGTCCGTCCTGCTTTCGCAAAACAGCCGGACAAGAGAACGCTGACAATTGCTATCCCAATCAAGGATTTCATGGCTCCCTCCATTTCTATTAATTGTTATTACGCCCAACTCATGTTTAGCTCAATGGCCGTGATCTCCCATATTTTGGACAGAGTGTCCTCACACCGACCGCTGAGTTAACATGTCCGCTATCCTGTTCACTGCGCTTCATATGTTTTGCCTCCCGGAAACGCTGACGCCTTCCTGCTCTTGCGGAGGCCGGTCGGTACCGGTAGGTAGGGATGTGGCCCCGATGGGTGCAGACCAGCTACGCCAAAGGGCATAGAGCATGGGGATCACCAGAAGTGTCAGAATAGTCGAGCTGACCATGCCGCCGATCATCGGTGCAGCAATCCGTTTCATGACGTCGGCGCCGGTACCGGTCGTCCACATGATGGGAAGCAACCCGCCCATAATCGCGGCGACCGTCATCATCACGGGCCGCACTCT
>Ga0187894_10005191_pt1 | contig 13466 bp, 12 predicted proteins | sample GBC1701081metaG_FD_136650 | JGI IMG/M metagenome (GOLD analysis project Ga0187894, IMG submission 136650) | White microbial mat communities from a lava cave in the Kipuka Kanohina Cave System on the Island of Hawaii, USA - GBC170108-1 metaG ... | reverse complement strand
TGATTCCTTCGCGTCCGCTTCCCCATGATCCCTGCTCCCTTCAAGAAAGAGCAGACCAGAAATACCACCTAAGCCCGTGGTCCGGAAAACGGGGTCCACTTCACGCTACCCGCTTCCGGAGCCGGTGGTCCGTCACTGGCTCCGGCCGTCCGCAGCGAAGCCGTGACCTGACGAGCCGGATGCGGGCAACCCGCATGTCCGGATCCGTGGGAGCCCCGGGTGGGTGACCGCCCGGGGCCACCCGGCCCCCCACGCGCTTATAAGCGGCTCGCTTCGCGAGCCGGCGCGTGGGGCCCCTGGGGGAGGATCGCGCGCACCACGGGCCCCGGTGCGCCCTGAGCCCGACATGGGCACGGCGGGTCGGGCTCAGGGTCACGCCCTTTGCATTCTCGGTTTTTGCTGTGGTGCCCGTCCGCCCCCCTGAAGGGGGGCTCCCTGAACGAACAGGAGGTGCGCCTCGGTGATCGCGGGGAGGGCGCCGAGGCGGTCTTTGTTTCTAACACTTCAGGCGGCGGCGAGGGGGTGAGGTCGGCGCCGCCGGTACGCCCCTTGGCATTCGCCGCGCGCGCGAGCGGTCCTGGCGCGCGCCGACTGTGAGCCTGACAGGCGGAGCGCGCGCACGCCAGGGTCTGGGAACGACTGGCCTGGCGCCGCCTCTTGACCGCGCGAAGGGTGGGCGCGGGCTTTTGTGATTGAATCAGTACATCAATTGGGACCGACATCCTAAGTTTCTTCGGGAGGTAGGTCTAATGCCCTTGCTGGCCGTTCTGCTTATGCTTCAAGCGCCTACGACTCCTCGGTCCGCCACAGGCCGATGGGTCGTCAAGTCAGACGTGTCGAAGATGGACGACAGCAAGACCGTCACTCTCAGCCTCCGAGCAAGCGCGCCCGTCTCCGGCTGGCCCAACAAGACGGTGACCCCGACGCTCATCCTCCGCTGTAAGGAGGGCGAGGTGTCGGCCTACGTCGCGACGGGTATGGCCGCAAACGTCGAGAGAGGGAACCTCGAGGGTGCTACGGTTCTGGTTCGCTTCGACAAGGAGCCGGCGCGGGAAATGAACACTGGGCAGTCGACCGACCGAGAGGCGTTGTTCCTGCGTGACGCGAAGGAGTTGATTGAAGAGATGGAAGGTCGGCAGACCATGCTCTTCCGCTTCACGCCCTTCAACTCTGCCCCACAGGAGACAAGCTTCGTGCTCGAGGGCCTGTCGGTAGCGTCCAAGCCACTCAAGGAAGCGTGTGGATGGAATCCGGCAAAGGAGGCGCAGGAAGAGGAGGCTGAAGAGGAACGGCAACTCGAGCAACGGTTGCGTAGTCTGAAGCATCCGGAAGCGAACACGAGGAAGATGGCTGCTAACGGCCTACGCTTCGCGGCCACGGGAGCGCTGTCGCGTGTCATTCCAGCACTGGTCGAAGCTCTCCGTGACGAGGCGTCGTTGGTTCGGTCGCAAGCCGCGAACACGCTCGGCCACTTCGGCCCACAGGCCAAGGATGCGATCCCTGCACTTGAGATTGCCGCCCAGGATAGTGACCCAATGGTGTCGGCCCAGGCGAAGATCGCGCTGCAGAAAGTGCGAGTTCCCTAAGAAGGCGCGACCAATTACCCACGGGAGGCGTGGAGATCGCGTCTTCGACGAAGGGCCCAAAACCAACAAGAGGTGCACCTCGGCGATGTCGAGAGCGACGCCGCGAGGCGGTCGCATCTCGAGTGCCTCTTCGCCTGGGGACGTGACCGTGTGATCATTCCCCATCCGGAGGGACCATGGAAGCCGCGCTAGAGCAGCTGCTCCCCCAAGTCAGGGCTGCCCTGACCCACGACCGTACCGAAGTCCCGCAGATTGACACGTCGCTAAACGACTTTCTGCCGAAGGTCCTCGACGCCCTCAAGAAGGACGAGGCGGCGTCCGGCGAGGACGACGAGCGCATCGCGACCCAGGTGTCCGAGCTCCTTCCGAGGCTACGGGAACGCATCAAGCAGGCCCACACGGATGCGAGAAGCCGGATCGAGCGCGACCACCCTTGGGCTCTCGTGCCGCTCGACTGGACCCTCGATCTGCTGACCCCGCTGGGGAAGGCCCATAGCGAGATCACCCACACGCAGTGCTTGGCCTGCCTCCTCGATCATCGCGCGCCTCACGGTCTCGGCATCCGCGTCCTCAAGGAGTTCTTTGCACTTCTCGGCCGTCTCGTCCCCGGCGAAGACGTGTTCGAGCGCCTGAGCAAGGAGACCGAGGAGAGCAACGAGCGCCTGCGGAACGTCCGCGTCTATGCCGAGCGCTGCGTCGAGGCTCCGGCAGAGCGAGGCGACGACATCACGGAGCGTCGTTGTGACATCTGGCTGGAGCTCATCGAGGAGGGGCGATCCGTCGTCGTCGTTATCGAGAACAAGATCGACGCGGGTGAACACGCCGCCCAGCTGAGCGCCTACGAGCAAGCCCTCTGGCAGTGGGCACGCCAGAATCGTCGCCTGAGCTTCGAGGCCAAGCTGATCTTCCTGACGCCTGAAGGGAGGCCACCGGATGGCAAGGCCGATCAGCAACTCTGGGTCGCGATGGGGTACAAGGAACTGGCGGCGGCCCTTGTGCAAGCGGGGCGCGATGCACCGGAGCCCGGCCGGACCTTTCTCATGCTCTACGTGTCGACGATTCTTAAGGAGGTCCTGGGCGTCACGGCACGCGTCGACGAGGTGGACTCCGTGAAGCAGCTGCCCTTCATGCACGCCGTCATCGATCAGGGAGCCCCTCATGAGTGAACAGAAGATGGGTCACTGCCTGCCGCTGTACCTGAAGAACAAGCTGTTACTCTCGGCCCTGGAGGACGACGACGGTCTGCCCATGGACGCCGACGAAGACATGAAGATGCTGGCCCAGTTTCGGGAGCGGGCCTCGGACCAGGCCGTCGTCGTCCTGGAGTATCTGTATGCGACGCTGCTCGGCGGCACGCCGAGCGCCCTGCCCTACCGTTCGGATCGTCGCAGCCAGCGGAAAACCGTCAGGGAATACTGGTACGTTGAAGGCCGCCTCTTTCGGCCAAGAGAGAAGCTTGCCCGAGCCTATTGGAACATCGTCCTCGGCTGCCTTCGTGACCAGGGCCCCGCTGTGACCTTCATCGTCGGGCCCCAGGATGCGGGGTCACCGGTGGCCTTCGACGAGCTGGCGGACCAGGTCGCGGCGGAGCTGAAACTCAAGTCCGCAAACCCGCGGAACTGTTTCACGCACAATGCCGGTTACGAGGCAGGCACCGTCGTGTCCTACGCTCCGCTGGCTGTCGGCACGTCGCACAAGGAGCTGGTCAAGACCATGAAGGACCGGCTCGATGGCTCTTTCGCCAAGTTTCGGACCCAGTTTGAAGCGGCAATAGCTTAAGAGCTGACGGATCGGAGACCGTGCGGTTCCAACAGCCGAGGCGCGGCGGCTGAATGGCGCCGCGCGCCAGAAGTCCGATGGCCAGGCAGTCAGGGGGAGCCCCCCTTGAGGGGGCGGACGGGCACCACCACTAAGACCGATTCTGCAAAGGGCGCGATCCTGGGCCCGACTCTATTCGAGCCATGTCGGGCTCAGGACGCCCCGGGGCCCGTGGGGCGCGAGATCCTCCCCCAGGGGCCCCACGCGCCGGCTCGCGAAGCGAGCCGCTTATGAGCGCGTGGGGGGATGGGTTTCCCCCCCTGGGGATTCCTTATCGTGGAGGGGGCGCCTCGGAAGGGGGGGTCCAGGGGGGGAAACCAAGGCGGGGGAGGCGCGGCGCGCCCTTTGCCACCACGACCACTGCCGTCCGGGTGGGCGGGGGTGACTCAATGAAAAGACCGCGGCGTGGCGCACGACCCGCCACCATTCCTTAACCGACCTGCGGGACGTGTGACACGACGCGCTCCTTATAGACGCTTGCGCGGCGTCCGAGCGGGGCCGCCGCGCGGCGCGGGCGCGGCGGGCACGCGAGGTTCGGCGCGGCGCAAGCCCGTCCCGCTACTTGGTGAAGCTCGCCGCGATGGCGCGCCAGCTCCCATCCCCGCTCGAGCTGGCGCGCCATGGCGGCATCCTTATCCCGGGCCGGGCGCGAGGCGGCGGGGCAGGCACGAGGCGCGCTCCCAATCGTGCCATCCCTGCGCGCCACGTGACGGACCCGCGGCCTCGCGCGGGAGCCGGTCACGGCGTCCGAGTGGGCGCGCCCCGCGCTGCCGGTCGGGGTGATCCTGCGCGGGGCGTGACCGCGAGGTCAGGCGCGGGCTCGTGCGAGCGGGCCGATCTCGTCGCGGACTTCGTCGACGAACTGAGCGAAGCCGGTCTCGTTCCTGTGTGGGCAGCGGGCCGGGTCGATGTTTCTTGCGATCTCGACGAGGATGGCCCGAATGGGTGTACCGGCGCGAGGGCTCTGGGTGTGCAGACCAGTGAGCTCGTCCTTGGGGTACTGGGCCTTGCGTACGTTTGGAATCGCAATACGGGCATCCAGCTTGAGGACAGTGCGAACCGCCATCTCATCGTCGAGGAGCCAGGCCTCGGCGTGAGGATTGGCACAGCCGAGCGCGGCGGGGAGCGGCGCCGCGGTCTCTCGGTCACGAGTGCGGGCGGCCCTCATGTCCCGGAGCCGATCCCGGCCTCGGGACTTGTCCTGGTCCACCGTGGCGACCACGCCTTGCAGGCCTTCGTCGCGGGCTTGGCGGATAGCGAACAGAAGCTTCCGGTCATAGCCTCTTCCGCCTTTATGCAGGCGAGCCCACGCGCCGGACGTGGCCTCGATCTCGGCCTGGAGGAGGGTTTGGACGAGAGGCGGATTCATCGCGGCGTCTCTGTCGCCGTCCCCGACGAACATGAGCCGGATCATCGAGTAGCAGTGGGTACGAGACCTTCTTCGCCCTGATTGAACCAGACCTCGCCGAGCATGAACTCGTCGAGGAAGCTGCGGAGCCGCTGCGGATCAGCTTCGGTGGCCGTGCGCCGGCCATCTTCCTCCCGTGCGAAAACGATGACCTGGTCCTCCGGCGGGCGGATGTGGTCGAGCAGATATGGAGAGTGCGTGGTCATGATGACCTGAACGGCTTTGCCGCCGAGCCTGCTCTTGGTGAGGTCGCGGAGCAGCGCGACGATGTCCTTGAGACGCTTCGGGTGGACGCCGTTCTCGGGCTCCTCGATGAGGGCCACGTCGGGTGGATTGGGGTGATGAGCCAAGGCGACGAAGAAGAGCAGCATCCTGACGCCGGTGGACAGCGACTCGCCTGAGATCTCCAGGCCGCCTTCAATAGAAAGGGAGATGGCGCGACGCTCCGGCGATGGAGTCGAGATCCGGACCTCCTCGAAGCCGGGGACCAGGCGGCGGAGGGATTCTTGCACCTGATCGAAGCGCCGCCGCTCCTTGCGGAGCAAGTAATCGAAGAAGGCGGCGAGATTGGTGCCCGTGGTGTCGAGGGGAGGCGCTCCCTTTTGCGACTGATCGGCCGTGCCTGCTGATGCCATCGGGATGCCTTGTGAGGGCAGCTTGAAGATCTCAGCCGATCCCTCCCAGGTGTTATTTGTGTCGCGGAGCGTCTCGACCTCCGGCTGTTCGGAGTGGCGCCAGAAGTCGCTCTGCTGAAAGCCGTTGTGATTCAGGCGGAGATGTATCGCCTCCATGAAGCTCGTCTTGCCCGAGTCGTTCGGTCCAACGAGCACAGTCAGCGGACGCATTCGGACGTAGACCTTCTTCAGGCTGCGGAAGTTTGAGATCTTCACGAACTCGATCACGAGGAAGCCTCCGACTTCGAGTCTCTAAGCAACTAGCGCACTTTTTAAGAAAGCATCGATTGTTTTCATCAGGGCCTGCTTGTCGGGCTTTGGGAGCTTCTCGATCTGCTGCAGGCGACGGAGGAGCTTCCGGTCTCGGGGTAGTCCTTCGTGGCTGCTGCCATCTGGCGGCCCGAGGATCGCATCTGTCGAGACCTGGAGCGACTTGGCCAGCTTGACGACCTGCTGAACAGTCAGACCTCGGTTACCCAGCTCCACCTGGGAGATAGCGGTTTGCTGGGTGCCCAGAAGTCTCGCGAGCTGTACCTGGGTCAGGCTGCGGGCCTGCCGAAGGGCGCGTAGGCGATCTCCGATTTCTCTGGGGGACAGCACGACGCTCTTGGGAGGTGTCGGCACAGGATTCCTCTCTACAACTCGGAGTATCACCGTGCTCTTCGGAACAGGCCCGCAGATCATCCTTGACATTGTAATACAATCGCGTATTATTACGATGCAGACTGTACAGGCTCAAGAAAAGTCGTTTGAGCGCTTGACAGGTATTTGAGAGAAGAGCGGGCCGACGTCGGGGAAGTCTTGGCGGACACCCGACGCCGGCCCGCGATCAGAGGAGAGACGGGCACCTCGACCGGTACCCACCATAGCCGCTTCTCCTCACTCAGTCGATAGGGCGTACGGGCGAACCGGTGGAGGCCTCCTCCTTCGGAGGGAGAGCCGAAGGGGCGGGGCCTCCACCGGGAGGAGGCGGGGTGCTTCAGACCGACGATCTCTTTCTCGGCGGCTTCGCGCTCACGCGAGGCGGCGAGCTCGTGGACGTTCTGGTCCGAGGCACGAACGGCCGCCGGGTGGCGGTCTTCCAGATCGCGGGTCCCGAGGTACAGGAAGCCGAGCGCGACTACTACCGGGGGCGGACCTCCGTCGATCTCCAACTCCTCAAGCTCCAAGTCCGGCGACTGAAGGACCGGGCCTTCACGGCCCTGCGAGAGGAGAGGAGAGATGCAGATCAGCAAGGAAGGGATCGAGCGGCTCAAGGTCTCGAACGAGCTGCAAGCGATCGTCGCTGAGCGGGGGATCATCCTCAAGAGGAAGGGAAGGCAGCTCGTCGCCTCTTGTCCCTTCCACAAGGAGAAGACAGCTTCCTTCAACGTCTCTTCGGCGAAGGGGCTCTTCCACTGCTTCGGGTGCGGGGTGGCGGGCGACGTCATCGGCTTCGTCACCAAGTACGACAAGGTGAGCTTTGGCGCCGCCCTCGAGGTCTTGGCCCGCCGCGCCGGGCTCGATCTCGGGAAGCTCATGGAAGAGCGGCCACGGGTCCAGCAGAGAACACCCGTCCAGGCCCTGACCCCGCCCCCTCAGGAGCGCGGGAACGGCAACGGTCACGGACATTCGGTGGTCTCTGCTCCCGGCCTCCTCTCCAAGGTGGTCGAGCACTACCACCGGACCTTCTGCGAGCGGGAGGATGCTCAGGCCTACCTCATCAAACGAGGGATCACGGACACCGACCTCATCCAGGCCTTGAAGATCGGCTATGCCGACGGATCTCTCCTCAAGGCCATTCCCACCTCAGGTGAGACGCGAGATGAGCTCAGGGAGATCGGGATCCTCACCGCCGAAGGCCGCGAGCTCCTAGGGGGCTGTATCGTGGCCCCGATCCCGGATCCTCTGACCGGCGAGTGGGTGAACCTCTATGGCCGTGGGCTTCGGACCGTGCGCCATTGCTATCTCCCCGGTCCTTTCCGCGGTGTCCTGAACTTCCAGGCCGCGAGGTCTTCCGAGGAAGTCGTCCTCACCGAGTCCGTCATCGACGCCCTTTCCTTCCACCAGGCGGGCATCGCGACCGCGATCCCGATCTACGGCACGAACGGCTTCACCGCGGACCACCTCGACCTTCTGAAGCGTGAGGGAGTGCGCAGGGTGATCCTCGCTCTGGATTCCGATGAAGCGGGAAGGAAGGGAACGGATGCATTGAAGGGGAGGCTTCAGGCGGCCGGCCTGGCCGTCCGTGTGGCTTCTTTTCCCGCTGGCTTCAAGGACGCCAACGAGCTACTCGTCTCCCGTAACGGGGATGCCGGCGAGGCCTTCCGTGCCCTCCTCGATGCGGCCGAGCCCATGCCGGCCGCGGTGGCGGTGCCCCCGGCGGCGGCGCCCACGACCTCGCCAGCTCCTTCTCCCTTAAGTGAAGAGACGCCTGCTCCCACAGGCGGCGCGCTCTCTCTGACGCGCGATGGTCTCCGTTACGAAGCCAAGGTCCAGTCGACGCTGCTCGGCCGGCTCCGGGTCACGGTCAAGGTCACGCGGGGCGAGACCTTCCACGTGGACACTCTCGACCTCTACGCTTCGCGCAGCCGTACCGAGTTTGCGCGACGAGTGGCGAAGGCCTTCGGCATCGATGGCTCGGCTATCGAGGCATCGCTCCTGGCTCTCGTGGTCGAGGCCGAGAAGAAGGCTGACGAGGAAGAAGCGAAGGACCCTGCCGCGGTGCAGCCGCCGAGCGAGGCCGAGCGCGAAGAAGCGCTCGCCTTTCTCCGGCGCAAGGATCTCCTCGACCAGGTGGCACGGGACATCGACGGCCTGGGCTACGTGGGCGAGGAGACGAACAAGCGCCTCCTCTACCTCGTGGCCGTCTCCCGAAAGCTCGAGGATCCGCTCTCCGCGATCGTGCTCTCTCAGTCCGGGGCGGGGAAGAGCGGGCTCACCGAAGTCATCGAGAAGCTCATTCCTCCCGAGGACGTCGTCCTCCTGACCCGCCTCACTCCTCAGAGCCTCTATTACGTGGAGCCAGGCTTCCTCGACCGGAAGCTCGTGATCGTGGAGGAGCGGTACGGCTCGATGGAGGCGGACTACTCGATCCGGGTCCTGCAGAGCCGGAAGAAGCTCATCGCCGCGGCCCCCGTGAAGGACCCTCAGACCGGAAACATGCGGACCAAGGTCTTCACCGTGGAGGCCCGGGCCGCCTTCATCGAGGCTACCACCGCGGCTTCCGTGAACCACGAGAACGCGACGCGCTGCTTCGAGCTTCTGATGGACGAGTCGGAAGAGCAGACCCGGCGCATCCACGAGCGCCAGCGGACGCTGCGGACCGAGCGGGGCCTCGAGCTGCGTCGTGCCTCGGAAGCGGTCCTGCGCCGGCACTGGAACGCGCAGCGTCTCCTCGAGCCTCTGCCCGTAGTCATTCCCTTCGCGGACGAGCTGACCTTCCCGTCGTCCTGGATGCGGACGCGGCGGGACCACGCACGCTTCCTAAACCTCATCGAGGTCTCGGCCTTCCTGCACCAGCATCAGAGGCAGCAAAAGGACGGGGCGATCCTGGCCTCGGTGGACGATTACGCCACCGCCTACGGCCTGGCGAGCGAGGTCCTGAAGGAGACGCTCTCCGACCTCAAGAAGCCGCTCCGCGAAGCGTACGAGCGCATCCGGGGCCTGTGTCAGGGGGAGAAGGGGGTCTCCCGCCGTGAGGTCCGTGACGCCCTCGGCGTGCCGGACTCGACCGTGAGGCGCTGGCTCGGCGAGCTCGTGGAGCTCGAGTACCTGGAGACCGAGACGAGCAAGGGAGGACAGGGAAAGAGCGCACGTTACCGGCTCTCCGAGACGGCTCCTCAGGGGGACATCGTGCTCGGACTCCTTGCTCCCGGCGATCTGCGAAGGGGGCACTGAATACCTGCCACTTCGCCACGAACCCGCCACACCCCGTGGCGGGTTTCATCTCGCTGAGGAGGAACGAGATGACCTCATACCCGCCACTTCGCCACGGAAACCAGCAAGGCAGTGTGTCGAGCCCCATGAAGCGGGTGAGCCTCGCCCGGAAGACCGAGAAGCTCCTCCGCCTCTTCGAGGATCACCTCTTCGTCTCCTTCGCCGAGAAGACAGCCAAGGACGCGCTGCGCTCGGCGCGACTTCTTCTCCTTTGGCTCGAGGAGCAAGGAATCTCTCTCCTCGAAGCGAGGACGTCGGACATCGACGCCTACCAGCGCCACGTCTGCGCCCTCCGTCAGAAGGACGGGACGCCCTACTCGATCCCCGAGCAGCACCACCGCATTGCGGTGGTCAAAGCCCTCTTCCGCTTCCTCTGTCGGCGGGGCTACGTCCTCTCCGATCCCTCGGGGCCGGTCGAGTACCCGCGTCCCGAGAAGCGCCTGCCGCGCGGCGTGCTCTCACGCGACGAGGCCCGCAAGCTCGTCGAGGCCCCAGACGCAAGGGCGCCGATCGGCCTGCGCGACCGCGCCATCCTGGAAGTCTTCTACGGGACGGGCATCCGCGCGGGCGAGATGGCCAAGCTCGAGACGGCGGACGTGGACATCGAGGAGCGCATCCTGCGCGTGCTCCTGGGCAAGGGAAAGAAGGACCGGAACGTCCCATTGACCCGCGCTGCCGCCGAGGCGGTGGAGAGCTACCTCGTGGACGGACGGCCCAAGATCCGCGGGGCAGCGCACTCGCGCCGGCTCTTCCTGGCCCTAAGGGGCGGGCGGATGTATGCCTCTCTCCTCAACGACGTCGTCCAGGACGCGGCCAAGAAAGCCGGACTCGAGAAGCACGTGACCTGTCACACCCTTCGCCACTCATGTGCCACCCACCTGCTCCGCGGGGGTGCCGACATCCGGTACATCCAGGCCCTTCTCGGTCACGCCTGCTTGAGCTCGACCGAGCGCTACACCCACGTGGAGATCTCCGACCTCAGCAAGGTAGTGAAGCGTGCGCACCCCCGCGGTCGCTAGGCGGGCGTCGGACCTCGACCCACGCTCTTTCGAGTCCCTCCAAGCCGCCTTCGTGGAGGACCTGAAGGCGCGCTGGTACTCCGCGTCCCTCCTCAAGCACGCGCGGATCATGCTCGGCCGCTTCTTCATCCACCTTCGGAAGAAGCGGCTCCCCGACATCCCATCGGTGACCGAGGAGGTCGTCTTCGCCTACGCGCGGGAGCTCGGGAGCGTGAAGAGCGCGCACACGGGCAAGCTCTACTCGAACTCCACGCAGCACAAACACCTCTACCTCGTCCAGAGATGCTTCCGCTTCCTCCTGCGGCGCGGGGTGGTACTGCAAGACCCCACCCTCAACCTGGTCCTACCTACGTGGACGCGGCTCCCTCGGGCCGTCCTGAACCAGAGGCACGCCCAGCGCCTCATGGCGAACCCGGACCCCTTCACCCCTCGCGGCCGGCGTGACCGCGCCATCCTCGAGCTTCTCTACGGCACGGCCATACGAGTCGGTGAGTGCGAGCGTCTCGACCTGAAAGACGTAGACCTCAAGAGAGGCCTGGTCATGATCCGCAGCGGCAAGGGCAGGAAGGACCGTATCGTGCCCATCGTGGGCCGCGCCGCGGTGGCGGTCGACCTCTATCTCCGGGAGTCACGGGCGCGGATGCTGAAGGACCCGCGTGAGCAGGCGCTCTTCCTCTCGAACCGTGGTGAGAGGCTCAAGGTCCAACGCATCCAGGAACTCGTGCGGGCGAATGCGAAGGCAGCCGGCCTCGACATCCGGGTGACGCCGCACACGCTACGCCACGGCTGTGCGACCCATCTCCTTCAGGGCGGGGCGGACGTGCGCCACGTGCAGAAGCTCCTCGGCCACGCGAGCGTCCAGACGACCGCCATCTACACCAAGGTCGTGAAAGGCGACCTTGCCCGCGTCGTCGAGCGGTCCCATCCTCGCGAAAAGCTCTGGAAGAAACGGGCTCGGCGCGGACCTCGCTGAGCCCTTCCCTGAGCTAGAATCCTCCCAACCTGCCTTGGGCAGGGGCTCTTTGGAAACCTACTAAACGCTGGGCTCCTCGCCCAGCTAGCCCCTCTCGCCGATGGTTCGGTGGAGCTCAGGAGCCCACAGGGCCGAGCAAGTTCGCAAAAGCCCGCTACCTCGACCCCGAAATCGGTCGCTTCATCTCCCAGGACTCCTTCCTCGGCCAAATCGATGACCCACCCTCCCTACATCGCTACTTCTACGCCAACGACAACCCCCTCCGATACGTCGATCCAGATGGGCATGCCAACCAGAGCGCCGTTCCCGAAGCAGACGAGAAGGATCGGGCCCTCGCGTTCGCGAAGGAGTCTTTCGAGGATCCCGAACTCGCGGCCCTACGCGAGGAGGCCGACCATGCACGTGCTGACGCGGTCCACGTGGTTCGAGAGGAGAACTGGCTCGACAAGCTAGGGCGTAATGCTAGGAATGTAGGCCGCGCCGCCGGGGGGATGTGGAACGACCTCTGGGATGGGGTAGGCCGGCAATGGAAGTTGGAGGCGGGCTGATAGCCAATGACGGTGGTCGCCAAGGGCGGGAAACGAGGTCGAGATTGATGACGCCGGACCGGTCCGAGCCCGTGCCGACGGCGCTGGAGACAGGAGAGGACGGACACCGACTAACCGCGCGGGGATGCGCGTGTTCGCCGTCCGGTAGGAGTAAGAGCTATGCGGCTTTCAGGAAGGGGAAGGCCCGACGGTCCGGGTCGAGGAAGCCGACGACCGCAGGGGGTTCGGCCGGTGCCTCACCCGGCCGGCCGCGGGGCGGCTTGATGGCCTTCTTCGCGAGAGGTTCGAGACCGAGGAAGATTTCGGCCGGGGTGGCGCCGTGGAGTCCCTGATGAGGCCGGAAGGCGGTGAAGTGGGTGAGGGCGAGTTCGAGCCTTCGTTCCAGGTCCTGGAGGTTCAGGGGCCGAAGGAGACGCAGGCTCGCGGTGTCTTTGAGGGTTTTCCAGAATCGTTCGAGACGGGCGGTGGCGAAGATGTTCTGGATGGAGCCGTAGCGGTGAAGGACGTTCATTCTGGAGGCGGTCTTCTCGAAAACCTTCCCTTTGAACTCCGGCCCCTGATCGGTGATGACGTACTTCGGGGATCTGCCCAGGGCCTTGGCCGCGAGCTTGAGGAGCCGGGCCATGGCCAAAGCCCCGGGTTTCTTCTCGTAGGTGGCGGTCGCGATGGGGACGCGGGAGAAGGCGGCGGCCAGGTAGAGGTCTCCGCCCAGGAATGACTGCACCACCGTGACATCCATCATGAGGACGTGACCGACGAAGCTCGCGATCACCGGCGTCGTGTTGGGCCGGGTGGGGGGTGGAGGAGGCGGTTCCGGTGCGGACGTCCTGCCTTCCTTGCCGATACGGCGAACCGAGCGTGCGGACAAGGTCCATCCGGCCCGGGCCAGGGCCTGAGCGACCATCTCTTCGCCTCCGATTCCGAACTGAAGCATCGTTTGGACGAGCCGGCGGGCCACGTCGGCGATCCGGACGATAGGCGGAACCGGTCGCACCGTGGAGCCTACGGTGTGGGTGGTGGGATCAGCGGCGCGCTCCCAGTTCGAGATCGTGTTCGAGCAGACACGAAAGAGCCTGGCGATGAGGTCGCGGTTCCAGCCCAGGAGGTTCTTGATCTCCAGGATGCGGAACCTCTGGACGGGGGTGTAGTAGGGCCTCTGGTGCTCGGGCAGCTTGTCCAGGCGAGCGCCCAGGATCTCCACGATTTCCCAGGCCAGCCTGGCCTGAAGCTGCGCCTCCTTCACGCGTGCGGCGGCTTTCGTCAGGGGATCGTCGGCATTCCGGAGTTCACGCAGGAAGGTTCCGGTGGCGAGGCCCAGCAGGTGGGCGGCGTTCAGGGCGGCACGCAGCGCGAGTCTTTCCGTGTGCGCTTCCAGTGTGTCGCGAAGGCGGAGGTGTACGGGCGGGGTGGTGGCCTCCCGGAGGGAGTGGGGCGGTCTGGTGGCCGCCTTCCCAGGGGCGTTCGTGGTCTCCATCGTCGGCTTCCTCCTCTCCCCCGAGATCGAGGGCGGATATCGCAGTCT
>Ga0187894_10005190_pt1 | contig 13467 bp, 11 predicted proteins | sample GBC1701081metaG_FD_136650 | JGI IMG/M metagenome (GOLD analysis project Ga0187894, IMG submission 136650) | White microbial mat communities from a lava cave in the Kipuka Kanohina Cave System on the Island of Hawaii, USA - GBC170108-1 metaG ... | reverse complement strand
CGCCTCGCCTTGATATTGTTGGCCGACGCCGCGGATGGAGATCAACGCAATGCCCGGTGACTGACTCGACTCCACCAGCGACACGCCCGGCGTGAGGCGGACGAAATCGTTGAGTTCATCGATGCCGGCGTTCTCGATCTTCTGCGCGGAGAAGGCCGTTACCGCGTCAGGCACGTCCACGAGGCGTTCGGCGCGGGAGCGGGCCGTCACGACAATCTCGCCGGCGCTCGCCTCTTCCGCGCCGGTATCAGCGCTCTGCGCCAACGCCGCGCCAGCCAGCCCCAACAGCGATACGGCCGACGTCGCGCTCAACAGCGCGCCACGCGCTAAACACTTTCGGGCGGCCTTCAAGATTTCGCGCTTCGACATGCTTCACCCCTGGAGCTTTCAATGCACGCATCTTTCCGGGCGTGAACGTCGCCGCCTAGCTGCCCAGTGGGACAGGTGACGGAACAGTGAATTAACCCGCCCGGCGTGTGATTGAACGCGCACTCGCACGCCCCGCGAACAACTTTTGTTGCGGAGCGCAGGATATGCGTGAGATCGCGATCAGGCGTTGAGTTTGCGCAGCATCGCTTCGGCCAACGGCAGCGCCGAGGCTGGGTTTTGGCCGGTAAAGACGAAGTCCGCCTGCACCACGTGCGGCGCGAAGGGCGCCGCGGCGCTGTGGAAACCGCAGGCGCGCTTCAACGCCTCCTCCGGCAGGATCGGCACAATCTTGTCGAAACCGACCGCGACTTCCTCAGCGTTGCTGACGGAGGTGACGTTGCGGCCACGCACCATCAGCAAGCCATCCGGCATCTTCACTTCAGCGAACGCCACCGCGCCGTGGCAAATCGCGCCCATCACCGCGGTTTTCGCGGCAAGGCCGTCCAGAAGCTTCAACAAATCGGCGTTGCCGGGAAAATCAAATGCGCCGCCGACGCCGCCGACGATGAAGCAAGCGTCGAAATCATCGGCTTTCAATTTGCCAATGGGCTTGGTCTTCTTCAGCGCGGCTTGCGCCTCGACATCGTCCATCAACGATTGGCCGACCGGCGAGATCCAGCCTTCGCCGAGGCTCATCGGATCGAGCGGCGCGGCGCCGCCCTTGATCGACGCGAAGCTGATCTCGCAACCGGCCTTCTTGAAGGCGAAATAGGGCTGCGCAAGCTCTTCGAGCCACGAGCCGGTCTTGGCGCCAGTGCTGCCGAGCTGATCGTGTGATGTGAGGATGAAAACGATCCGATGGCCCATGACACGCTCCAAAATTGCTGCGGAAGCATCGCGGGCATGTGAACGCGCGGCCAGCCGTCCCAAAGAGCAGCGCCGCGACCCGTCCGGAAGATCGCGCGGCCTGACCCTTCGGACGGGTTGGAGCGGCGCTGCATTGGCCGAATTGTGAGCGCACACGCATCCTCCCTCGCTTGGAGCTTTCCATGGCTGACGACCCCAAGAGCCCAATCTCGGGCAATCCGACCAAGCGGCACGTCAGCCATCACATCCCGGCTGAGGGCGACAACGGCGTCTTCACGCAAGCGTGGTATCCGATCTGCCTGTCGAGCGCGGCGACTAGCACCAATGTGCGCGGTTTCGATTTTCTCGACGGCAAAGTCATTGTCGTGCGCGACGAGGCAGGCAAGGCGCAGGTGCTCTCGGCCTATTGTCCGCACATGGGCGCCGACCTCTCAGCTGGTCATATGGTCGAGGGGCAAATCCGTTGCGTGTTCCATCATTGGAAGTACGGCGCGGACGGGCGCTGCCGCTCCACCGCGATCGGCGATCCGGCGCCGGAAGCAGCGCGCCTCTTCCGCTTCCCGACGCAAGAGCGTTGGGGGCTGGTGTGGGCCTATAACGGCGAGACGCCGCACTATGATCTGCCGGACATGCGTTATCCGGACGATGAGATGGTTTTCAAGGTGCGCGTGCTGCCCGATCTTCCGGTTGATCCGTGGATCATCTGCGCCAACACGCCAGACATTCAGCACATCAAGACGCTGCATGGCATCACCATCGACGGCGAAGATCGCCACGACGCCGTCGAATGGACGGATCATTCGCTCAAGTATTCGTTCACGGGGGTTTATTCGAACGGCGACAAGCTGTTCAACGAGATCGGCATCTTCGGGCCGACGCTCTATTGGCAATCGACGGATTTCGGCCCGAAATGGTTCGGCTTCATGTCGCCGTTCGGCTTGCCGCGGCCAGGCGTCTCGGCGCTCTATATGGTCGTCTGCACACGCAAAGACAGCGGCACGCCGGAAGAGATCGACGCGTTCCTCGATTTCGTGCTCGATTTCGAGGGCAAGGTCGTCAGCGAAGACGTGCACAACATGCTGACCATGCGCTTCAGGCCGGGCGTCCTCACACGCAGCGATCAATCGCTGGCGCGCTATCTCAGAATGATGAAAGACTTCCCCCGCGCCCATCCATCCCGCGACTTTATCAGGTGATCGCCATGTCAGAATCCTACAAGACCACCACGACGATCAACGCGCCCGCCAAGGACGTTTGGACGGTGATCAATGATCTCGGCAACATGGACGTGGCGCGCGGCATGGCGACCCGCGTGGAAATTTCCGAACGCAACGGCCTGCCGCTGCGTACGCTGCATCTGACGCCAGAGCTGGGCGGTGGCGTAGTGGCGGAGACGATCAATCTGATCGACCACGCCAACATGCGCATGAACTACGAGGTTGTCGATTTCGGCCCGCTGACGGCGACGAGCTACAAGGGCTTCATGAAATTCGTGCCCAACGGCGACAAGACGACGCTCGAATACGAAGCGCAATTCGACGCGCCGGATACGAGTTCGCTGCACGCAATGGCGAAAGGCAATGTTGCGATGATGGTGGCGAACCTCGAGGTCGCCGTCGCCAACGCGAAGCGCTGACGGTTCGCCAATCCATGCGAGAAACGGCCGACATCGTCATCATCGGCGCCGGCATTATCGGCTTGTGCACGGCGTGGCAGCTCACGCGCCGCACCAAAGCGAAGATCGTGGTGCTGGACAAGGGCGTCGGGCCTGGCGAGGGCTCGACGGGCGCATCGTCCGCGGTGTGCCGTTTCAAGTATACGCGTCCGGAAACCGTGAACCTCGCGCGCGACGGCATCGCCGCGTATCAGGACTGGGCGGCGTTCCTGGAACTCGCGGCGCCGATTGCGAAGTATCATCGCCACGGCGTGCTTTGGTTCGCCGATGGACGATGCGACTGGCCGGAGGCGGAGGCGGCGCGGCTCGCATCACACGGCATTCGCGCGGCCGTGCTGGATGATCAGCAGCTCAAGGAACGCTTCCCAGCGCTTAACCCGTGCCCAAGAGCGCCCGATTTGATCAACGGCGAGGAACATGCGTGCGCCGGCGGCGGCTTGCACCTGCTTGAGCTCGATGGCGGCTACATGGACCCTGTCGACGCGCTGCAGGATTTGCTGACGGCGCTGCGTGGGCGCGGTGTCGATGTGCGCTTCCGTGCGCAGGTCAACGCCATCGATGTCCGGGACGGCGCCGTTTCAAGCGCAACGCTCGCGGACGGAGCGACGATCGGCTGCGCCCACCTCGTGAACGCTGCGGGACCGTGGTGCAACGACGTCTTCGCGCTCGTCGGGCTTCAAAACCCCTGGCCGCTCAACCCGACGCGCATCCAGGTGGTGCACGTCGATCGGCCGCCGGAGGTGGCGGGCGACATTCCTGTCGCCGTCGATCCGTTGAGTGGCATCTATTTCCGCTCACAGAGCCGCGGCCAAGAGATCATCGTCGGCTCGATCCTCGAAGAGGATGAGAAGGAAGTTGTCGCCGCGCCGAACGAATACGCGCGCTTCGCCGACGACGATTTCGCGCAGATGAAACTGCATGCTTTGCAGCATAAGATTCCAGCGCTCAGCGTCCGTGGCCGTGTGCGCGGCTATAGTGGCCTCTACACGATCAACGCGACCGACGTGCATCCGGTCGTTGGCGAAACCGAGATCGACGGCTTTTTCGTCGCCAATGGCTGCAGCGGCCACGGCTTCAAGCTCGCGCCGGCGATCGGCTCGCTGCTGGCGCAGGCGCTGATCGGCAGGACTAGCGCGTTCGACACGGATGTACCGGCGAGCTTCCTCGCTTTTGATCGCACGCCGATCGCCATCGCCTCGAAGAGCGTGCTGGCTTAGCCGTCGCCTTCGGGATCGAAATACGAGCCGCCGGCGCGAAAGCGTTCGTGGCGCTCCAGCTCACGGCGACCGATTTTGCTGCGCCAAGTCGCTGCGCCGTTGCGCAGATCGGCGGGCGTCAGCTCAAGCGCGTCCCACGCCGCGGCGCCATAGACGTTGTAGAGATTGTAGTTGAGCTTCGGCCCGCCTTCGCCGTAGCTAAAGTCCAGCAGTCCGACATTGACGCTGCGCGTGTAGGTCTGGCGGATGCGGATTTCCGGCATTTGATCGACGAAGTCGCTGTCCGGCAGATTGGCGAGCGGCGACGAGCAGAGATCGTAGAAATCGTACGCGCCTTGCTCCGAACGCGGCACGCAATTGAGTTCGCCCATGTGGCTGTCGCCGGAGATGCCGAACACGCCGCCGATATTGTGCGCGCGGATGTGTTCGAAAATTTCGTCGCGCTCGTGCGTGAACACCGCCCATGAATCGCCGCCGCGTTCCGCCTTCGAGAAACCGCCGCCGGAGACGAGCACCTTGAACGGTGCGCGGCTGGCGCGCAGTTCGTCCTTCAGCCATTGCTTTTGCGCGGCGCCGAGCATGGTTTTGCCGGGCACATCCGGGCCATCGGCGCGATCGCGGTAGTAGCGGCCATCGAGGAAGAAGAAATCGACGCCACAGTATTCGTACTTGAAATAGACGCCCGGATTGTTGGCCGCGCCGTAGGATGGGTTGGCCCAATAGGATTTGAACAGCGCCAGCGATTGTTCGCGGATCAGGTTGGTGCGGTCGGAATCGTTCTGGCCAAAATCGTGATCGTCCCAGATCGCGAGGCTCGGCGTCGAGCGGATCACCGGCTTCAGGCTCTCGATCTCGCGCTGGCGGCGGTAGAGATCGGCCATCGCGCTCGGCTCGCCGGTGTCGGCGTAGATGTTGTCGCCGAGGAAAAACATCAAATCCGGTTCGAGCTGACGCACCACGTCGAAGATCGGCTGGCGCGTATCGATCTGCAGCCGCGCGCAGGAGCCGAACGCGGCGCGAAAGCCGGCGCGGCCGCGCGGCGCAGTGCGTGTCGCAAACGGTAACGGCAGGTAACGATCGTAAACACCATCGATGCGGAGGCGATAGAAATAGCGGGTTGCGGGGTTAAGGCCATCGACGCGGACGATTGCGCAGAAATCGTTCGACGCGTCAGCGCGCACCGGCGCCGAGCGGCGCACTTCGCTGAAACTGCGATCCGGCGAGACCTCAAGCTCAACATCGAACGCGCCGCTGACACGCGTCCATATGCTGATCGAAGTCGGCGTCGGTGCGCCCACCATCGGTCCTTGCAAGGTGCGCGGATAGCCGACAGCTGCCGCGAACGCGTCCGGTGCGAACGGCAACGCCGCCAGCACGAGGCCAGCTTGCTTCAGCAGCGAGCGGCGATGGTGCGTGTTGCTCATGGCGCGTCCTTCTTCGCCAGCGCTCCGCCGGCGAGCCGGCTTTCATTAACCAGCGCCTCAACAAGCGGCGCCGGCCCCGCGCACACGCTGTTTCCGTGCAGTGCGAGCGGCCCGCCATCGGCGCTCTTCGCGACGCCGCCAGCTTCCATGACGATCGCCGCGCCCGCCGCCATGTCCCACGGCGTGACGATGCGCTCGAAATAGGCGTCGAAACGACCGCTGGCGACGAACGCCATGTCAACAGAACCCGCGCCGGTGCGGCGGATGCCCATCGTGTGCGCCGTGAGGCGCGCGAGCTCGGCGTGGAAGCGCGGATGTCCGGTTTTGCCAGCGAACGGGATACCGATGGCGATGACGGATTCCGCAAGTATGGTGCGCCTGGAGACGTGGATACGCTTGCCGTTCAGGAACGCGCCTTGGTCCTTCTCGGCCCAGTAGAGCTCATCGAGCACAGGCAGGAAGATCACGCCCGCCAGCACGTCGTCGCCACGCGCCAGCGCGATGTTCATACCGAATAGCGGCGTGCCCCAGAGAAAATTCGTGGTGCCGTCGAGTGGATCGACGATCCATGTGAGTTCATCGTCGCCTCCGGACTTGCCGCCTTCCTCGCCCAAAAAGCCGTAGCTGGGCGCGAATGTCGTCAACACGTTGCGGATTGCTTCTTCAGCGCGGAGATCGGCGGCGGAGACGAAATCGCCGGTGCCTTTGTCGCTGATGCGCAATTCTTCAAGCCGCGCGCGATCCTCCATCAGGCCGCGCCCCGCCGCGCGCGCCGCTTCGATCATGGCTTCAAGTGTTGGACTCATGATCAATCACGCACTTTCGCGCGCCAAAGCGTCGCCGCAAGCAGCATTGATACGATGGACGAGCCGAGCCAGAACCAGATCACCGGACCGAAATCGTAAACGCGATCGGCGCCGACCATGTGCGAGTGCTGGTCGATCATCGCGCCGCTGATGTTCTCCTGGATCGCGGCGCCGATATAGGAAAACACACCGATCACGCCCATCGCCGCGCCAGCGACACGCTTGGGGCAGATGTCGACGGCGAACAATCCGCCGAGCGAAGCGACCAAGCCGGTGAGCCCAAGGCCGAACATCACCATACCGACGGTTAGCGTCACGATATCTGCCGGGCCGAAGAAGATGAGGCCAAGGCCGATGATCTCGATGATTGAGAACAACAGATTGGCCGGCGGGCGGCGCGCGTTGAAGAGTTTGTCGCTGATGAGCCCGTAGAGAATCGAGCCAGCGATGCCGGCCAGTGTTGAAATCATCAGCATCGTGCCCGACGTGATCTCGTCAAACCCGCGCACCTCTTGCAAATAGAGCGGCCCCCACGAATTGATGGCGTAGCGCGTGATGTAATTGCTGAGGCTCGCGAGCGCGAGAATCCAGATCGTCGGGATGCTCAGGATCGAGAATTGCAGCGCAAGCGTGCTTTTGGCTTTCGATGCGCCGCTCTCGGCCAAATGATCATCCTTCCAGTCGGCGACTGTGGGAAGCCCGAGCGTGCGCGGGCGATCGCGCACCATGAGCCACATCATCGCCGCCGCGGCGAAGCCGATCATCGCCGGCACGAAATAGCCCCAGCGCCAGCCGAAATATGCAACCACCGAACCGATGACGAAGAACGTGAGCCCCTCGCCGATCGAATGCGCGGTGCTCCAGAGGCCGTACATGCGGCCGCGTTCCTTGTTCGAGAACCAGGCCGTCATCGCGACGACGCCGCCGGGCGCGCCGAAACCTTGGAACCAGCCATTCGCACCCCAGATGATCGCCGCGACGAGCACCGTGTCGGCGAAGCCCATGCCGATGTTGCAGAATGCCGTCATCAGGAAGCCGAACGTGAGGAAGATGCGCATGTTGGCGTGGTCGGCGAGGAAGCCGTTGGTGAGCTTGCCGAGCGCGTAGGTGTAAAACAGCGCCGAGCCGATCAGGCCGAACTCGGCTGGGGTGAAGACGCCGGCGTCGATCATCGACGGCTTCACCATGCCGATCGCGAGGCGGCAGGTGTAGATGAGGCCGTAGCCAACCGTGATCGCGAACATCACGCGGAACCGGTTCGAACGGAACAGCGCGTCGATTTGCTTCTGATCTTGCATCAGAGGCGCGTCCGCGGCGGTCGCGAACGCACTGAACAATCTGCCTATCAACGCGCTTCCCCTCTTGTTGTTCTTGCGCTTCTTGCGGCGCTTATTTCTTCTGTGCGATCCAGGCATGCGCAGGATCGTTTTTGAAGATCCATTTGCGCTTCGGCCCTGCCATTACGTTGAGGTAGTAGAGATTGTAGCCGTGCGGCGCGCCCACGGGATGATAACCGCGCGGCACCAGCACGACGTCGCCATCTTCCACGCACACGGTTTCATCGAGTGAGCGATCGTCGGTGTAGACGCGCTGAAACGCGAAGCCCTGCGGTGGGTCGAGGCGATGGTAGTAGATTTCCTCGAGCGCGGATTCGACTGGCTGCGCATCGGTATCGTGCTTGTGCGGCGGATAGCTCGACCAATGGCCACCGGGCGTGATCACTTCGGCGAGCAGAAGACTTTCAGCGGCTTCGGTCTCCGGCAAAATGTTGCGCACATAGCGTATGTTCGCGCCCTGCCCGCGCGTCTCAGTGCTGATCGCGTCCGGCGCGATCAGCCGCGCTTCGCCGCGTTGCGACGCGGGCGCAGTGCAAACGGCGATCTCAAGGGCGCTGCGCGCCGTAGTCGCGTAGGCGGCGCCGGCTGGCGCGTAGACGGCGTAGGGCGCTTTGTCCTCGAACACGCTGGCGCGAGCGCCGATATTCTCGAACGTCTGTTCGCCAACGCGGATGTCGCATTTGCCGGAGAGGATCACGAGGCAGGTTTCGCGCTCGGCTTCACCACCGCTGGCGCTTTCGCCGCGCGCGAGCGTCAGCAGCTTGAAGCCGACATAAGTCCATCCTGCACTCTCCGGCGTGATCTCCATGATCACGCCATCGTCGGTGCGGGGCTTCGGGCGGACGCGGAGATCGACCATCGCGCGCTCCTCAGATCAAGCCAGCAGCGCGGGCTTCGCGCTTCAGCGTATCGAGGCCAAGCTGACCGTACGTGCGGGGATCGGCGAGCGCGGGGTCTTGCTCGGCTTCGACGATGATCCAGCCGGCATAGCGAATGTCCTTCAGCGCACGCATCAATGCGCTGAAATCCAGGTCGCCGTCACCGGGCACGGTGAACATGCCGGCGAGCACGCCGTCGAGAAAGCTCTTGCCACTGGCGTGCGCGTCGTCATGCCGTTGGCGGCGGATGTCCTTGCAATGCACGTGCGCGATGCGCGCCGGGTAGTGCTGGATCACGCTGAGATAGTCGATGCCGCCGAGCGCGGCGTGGCCTGTGTCGAGCGTCAGCCCAACGGTTGGGCCCGTTGCCTTGATGAAGGCGGCGAGATCGGCCGGGCGTTCGACCACGGTGCCGAGGTGGTGGTGATAGGCAAAGCGCAGACCTTGGCCGGCGATGTAGTTCGCGACGGCCGTCATGCGCGCGCCGAACTCGGTCCATTCCTCGGCGCGCAAGCGCGGCGTACTTTCGAGCGGCGCCGAGCGCGTTCCGTGGACGGCGTTGCTGGTTTCCGCGAAAACGAACACGGTCGAACCCGTGGCTTTGAGCAAAGCTAGGTGCGATTGCAGCGCTTCGATTTCGGCGTCCGCGCTCCGCATCAGCAGATTGCCGCTGTACCAGCCGCCGACGAGCGCCAGATTGTGCGGCGCGAGCACGGCTTTGAGCGCGCCGGCCTCGCGCGGAAACTTGCAGCCGAGTTCGACGCCATCGAAGCCGATCTCGCGCGTGTCGCGGAGGATCGTTTCGAGTGGCGTGTCGCCACCAAGTTCCGGCATGTCGTCATTGGCCCAGGCGATCGGGCTCACGCCGAAGCGGATGCTCATTGCTTCGCCCCTTTAATCTTGTCTTCGTAGGCCTTGCGCGCTTCGCGCACGGCGCCGCGCTCGGACACTTCCGGCACCGCCACATCCCACCACCAGCCGCCGGCTTCGGTGGTCTTCATCGAATCGGTGTCGATGACGATGACGGTGGTGCGCTCGGTCTGCTTGGCGCGTGCGAGCGCGGCTTCGAGCGCGGCGATGCTGTCGGCCTTCTCTGCAATGGCGCCGAGGCTCGCTGCATGCGCTGCGAAATCGATATCGGGCAGTGTTTCATGCTCGGCATCAGCGAGCAGATTGTTGAAGCTCTCGGCGCCCGTGGAACGCTGCAGGCGGTTGATACAGCCATAGCCACGATTGTCGAGCACGGCGATGATGAGCTTTTTGCCGAGCATCACCGATGTCGCGATCTCGGAATTCATCATCAGGTACGAGCCGTCGCCGACCATGACGAACACGTCGCGCTCGGGCGCGGCGATCTTCACGCCAAGGCCGCCGGCGATTTCGTAGCCCATGCACGAATAGCCATATTCGAGATGGTAGCCGCCGGGCTTGCTCGTGCGCCACAGTTTGTGCAGCTCGCCCGGCAAACCACCCGCCGCGCAAACGACGACAGCGTTCTCATCCGCCGCGCGTTGCACCGCGCCGATGACTTGCGCGTCGCTCGGCTTGTCTTGCGATTTCGGCGCGGCGGTCGCGGCGTCCACGGCGTTCCGCCATGCGGCCACACGCGTGGCGTTCGCCTCGCGCCATGCGCTTGGCGCCTGCCAGCCTTCAAGCTTGCTCGCCAACGCTTCGAGCGCAGCGCCGGCGTCACCGATGATCGCGTCCGCGCCGTGCTTGTATGCATCGTGTGTCGCGACATTGATCTGCACGAGCTTGCAATCGTCGCGCTCGAACAGCGTCCGCGAACCGCTGGTGAAATCCTGCAGCCGGGCGCCAATGCCGATCACCAGATCGGCTTCCGCCGCCGCTTCGTTCGCGGCGCTTGCGCCGGTTACGCCGATGGAGCCGAGCGCGCTGGCGTGGTTCCACGCCAACGCGCCCTTCCCCGCCTGCGTCTCGCCGACAGGCAGCCCCGCCCTTTCGGCCAGACGTGAGAGAATGTCCTCAGCGCCCGCGTACAACACGCCGCCGCCAGCGATGAGTAGCGGCCGCCTTGCGTTGCGCACGAGTGTCGCCAGCGCATCGATGTCGCGCGCTTCGGGTTGCGGTTTGCGGATGCGCCAAAGCTGGCGCTCGAAGAACCGTGCGGGGTAGTCGAACGCTTCAGCTTGCACGTCTTGGCAGAACGCTAGCGTCGCTGGCCCGCAATTGGCGGGATCAAGCATCGTTGCGAGAGCGCGCGGGAGTGAATCGAGAATCTGCTCCGGCCGCGTCAGCCGATCGAAGAAGCGCGAGACTGGGCGGAAGCAATCGTTCGCAGACACCGTCGCGTCGCCGGAATCCTCGATCTGCTGCAGCACCGGATCGGGCCGGCGCGACGCATACACATCACCCGGCATCAGCAGAACAGGCAAACGGTTCACGTGCGCGAGCGCAGCCGCCGTCACCATGTTTGTCGCGCCTGGGCCGATCGACGTGGTGCAGATCATGGCGCGGCGGCGGCGCATCTGCTTCGCATAAGCGATCGCCGCGTGCGCCATGGCTTGTTCATTGTGCGCGCGATAAGTCGGCAGCTTGTCGCGCGCGCCGTAGAGAGCTTCGCCGAGGCCAGCGACGTTGCCATGACCGAAAATCGCCCAGACGCCCGCAAAGTAGGGAACTTCGCGGCCATCGACCTCGACGAACTGATTGGCGAGATAGCGGATCGCGGCTTGCGCCGCCGTGAGACGCAGCGTGCTCATCCCACTCTCGTATGCGCTTTCTTGGCGCGACGCCACGCGTCCACCAAGCCGGAGAGATTGTGCGCGAGCATTTCGACTGCTGCTGCGTCGTCGATTTCACTTTTGAACCAGCGTTCCGCAGCCGTGTTGAAAATGGTGCGGCCAACGGCGAAGCCCTTGACGATGCCAACGCGCGCGGCTGGGCCGAAGGATTGGATCAGCTCGTCCTGCGGGATCGACAGACCGAGCAGCACGACGCCGCGGCAATGGCGGTCATTTCTTTCGATCACGCGCTCAATATTCACCCAGCTTTCGTGATCCGCGCCGGGCTCGAGCTTCCACCAATCGGGGCGGATGCCGAGATCATAGAAACGCTGGATGACGCACGCGGTTGTCTTTGCGTCCATGGCGCCATTCTTCGAGGCGATGATCTCGATCAGCAATTCGTGGCGCGTGGTGCGGCAGGCGTCGAACAAGCGACGCGCTTGGCGTTCCTGACGCTCGCGAAGATCAGCGGGATCGTCAGGGTGATAGTGGAACAGCGCCTTGACGACGTGGTTGAGCGGCCATTCGGCCAGCTCGGATGCGACATCCGCGTGCGCGGTGTCGAATTCGATCGGACACGATTGCGGCAATTCGATTGGGCGGCCGATCCAATACGGAAAGTCCGTCGCCGCTTCGAGCGCGCGCATGCCATGACGACCATCGAGCAGCACGCCGAACTTACGGTTGCCTTTCGCGAGCTTGTCGGCGGCGCGGACGGCGAGCAGCTTGAACTGCGAGATGCGCGCATCATCGACGCCAAGCGCGCGCGCCATGTCTTCGAACTGCGTGCGGTGATCCATGGCGAGTACGGTCAGCTCGTCGTACACGCCACGCCGATTGCTCACCCAGTTGAGATGCGCAAGTTCGGCATCTTCGCGCAAACGATACGGGCGTGCTTTCATCCCGAGGAAGACTTCCATCTCCGTCCAGCTCGGCATAGCCGGCGCGCAGCCGTGACGCGAGACAACGATCGCGCCGGAAGCGTTGCCCAGCGTGCAGCAGCGTTCGACGCTCTCGTTGCGCAGCCAGCCGCGCAAAAAGCCCGCCATAAACGCATCGCCGGCGCCAAGGACGTTGAACACCTCAACGGGAAAGCCCGGGACAACGAGCCCCTTCTCAAGCGCGTTCGGAATCGCGCCTTCAAACGCCGCGCAGCCCTCCGCGCCGAGCTTCAAGACGATGAGCGCATTGCTCTTCGCGCGGATCGCGCGCAATGCGGCGATCGTGTCGGTCGAGCCGCCGAGGATGTGAATTTCCTCGTCCGTGCCCACGATGAGATCGCACTGCGGCAGGATTGACTGCAATTGCTTCGTTACGCCGTCGTTTGCGACGAAACGGTTTTCGCCCATGTCGCGCGCTTCGAGGCCCCACAGCACCGGGCGATAGTCGATGTCGAACACGACCTTGCGGCCGCTCGCCTTGGCGATCTCGATCGCCTTCTTGCACGCCGCGAAGACGTTCGGCCGCGACAGATGCGTGCCGTTGATGAGCACAGCCGACGCCGAGCGCACGAAGCTTTCGTCGATGTCCGTTTCGTCGAGCGCCATGTCCGCGCAGTTTTCGCGATAGAAGACCAGCGGAAACGTATTCTGGTCGCGGATGCCGAGGATGACGAGCGCGGTGAGACGGTCGGCGTCCGTTTTCACGCCGCGCACATCGACGCCTTCGCGCGCCAATTCCTCGCGAATGAAGCGGCCCATATGGTCACCGCCGACGCGGGTGATGAGGCCCGCACGCAACCCAAGCCGTGATGCGCCGATTGCAGTGTTCGTGGGGCTGCCGCCGACATATTTGGCGAAGCCGCCCATATCTTCGAGGCGCCCGCCGACCTGCTGGCCGTACAGATCGATCCCCGATCGGCCGATCGTGATCAGATCAAGCGTGCGCTCTCTGGCGGCCATGAAATGCCCGGACCTCAAGCGCCGCGCGACCCTTTCGGCGCGGCGATATGCAATGCATATTCCATTATTATGCGTGATGCAACTTTCGTTTCATGTTCATTTCAGCCGGCTTTGCGGCGTTTGGCGGCGGTCGCCTTCTTGCCCCGGCCCTGATGCTGCGTGGCGACGAAAGCGTAGGAAATGACCAGAGCCTGGACGAGGCACATTGTGGCCGCGAGCGAGCGGAACTTGCGCACCTCGGCCTCG
>Ga0187894_10005189_pt1 | contig 13470 bp, 10 predicted proteins | sample GBC1701081metaG_FD_136650 | JGI IMG/M metagenome (GOLD analysis project Ga0187894, IMG submission 136650) | White microbial mat communities from a lava cave in the Kipuka Kanohina Cave System on the Island of Hawaii, USA - GBC170108-1 metaG ... | reverse complement strand
TAGGAGCCCTCGCTCCTAGCGCGCCATCCGCTTCAGCTTCTTCAGCGCCCGCTTGCGAGCCGCGGCCTCTTTCTTTTTGCGCCGCACGCTCGGCTTGTCGAAGTACTCGCGGCGGCGCAGCTCGGTGAGCACGCCCGCCTTCTCCACGGTCTTCTTGAAACGCTTCATCGCGACTTCGAACGGCTCGTTGTCGCGAACCTTGACGATGGGCATCCGCCCTCCTGATGGCTCTGCGCGACTACGCGCAGTCGTGCGTTGAGAGCGCGCCCTCGAAGACGACGTGCGCCTCACCCCGGGTCTGCGGCAGAAGTGGCTCGCAGCGGAGGCGGGTGGCGCGGAAAGTAGGCGGATGGATCCCGAGCAACAGCTTCAGGCGAGGCGAATTCGCGAGTAAATACGAGGGGTTCGGGATCATGGGCGCGAGACAGAGCAACCTAGCGCACGATTTTTCGCAGCGTCAACGCGTCGCGAAAGAAAAAGCTTGACGGAGGCAACGGCAAAACGGGGGCAGACCCCGTTCGCCATCTCTTCTGGGGTCAGACCCTGCAAACTTGCAAAGGGGCGTTGCCTAGGCGCGGGGGGGCCGCACCGCGATGCCGAGATCGAGCAGCCGGCGCTTCACCGAGCCGACCGTCTGCTCCTTGAAATGGAAGATCGAGGCTGCGAGCGCGGCCTGCGCATGGCCGCCTTCGGGCCGGTCGTCGAGCGCGGCCGCGAGCGATTCGGGCGTGCCGCCGCCGCCCGACGCGATCACGGGAATAGAGACCGCGTCCGCGACCGCGCGCGTGAGCTCGAGGTCGTAGCCGGCCTTCGTGCCGTCGCGGTCCATGCTCGTCAGCAGGATCTCCCCGCCGCCCGCCACCGCCATCCGCTGCGCCCACGCGACCGCGTCGATACCGGTCGGCCGGCGCCCGCCGTGCGTGAACACCTCGAAGCGCGGCGTTTCGCCCGCGCGGTCGCCGTGCGTCTTCGCGCGCTCCGCGGCGCGCGCGGCGAACGCGCCCGGGTCCGCGATGCGCTTCGCGTCGATCGCAACCACGAGGTTCGCGCTGCCGATCTTCAGCGCGGCCTCCGCAACGAGGTCGGGCTTCTCGACCGCGGCGGTCATGATCGACGCCTTGTCGGCGCCCGCGTTCAAGAGATCGCGGATGTCCTGCACGGAGCGCACGCCGCCGCCCACACAGAGCGGCATGAACACGGTCTCCGCGGTGCGCGCGACCACTTCGAACAGCGTGCGGCGCCCCTCGTGGCTCGCGCTGATGTCGAGGAACGCGATCTCGTCCGCTTCCTGCTCGTCGTACAGGCGCGCGACCTCGACCGGATCGCCCGCGTCGACGTGGTCGACGTACTGCACACCCTTCACGACGCGCCCGCGGTCGACGTCGAGGCACGGGATGATGCGCTTCAGGAGCATGCGATCTCCAGCGCGGCTGTTAGGTCGAGCGCGCCCGTGTAGAGCGCGCGGCCGACGATCAGCCCCGCGACGCCGCTCGCGCGTGCGGCGCGCACGTCTTCGAGCGAACCCACGCCACCCGACGCGATCACCGGGATCGAGATCGCGCGCGCGAGAGCCGTCGTCTCGGCGAGGTTCACGCCGGCGCCGGTGCCGTCGCGCGCGATGTCGGTGTAGACGATCGCCGCGACGCCGGCGTCCTCGAAGCGGCGCGCGAGCGTGAGCGCGTCGGTCTCGCTCGCCTCGAGCCAGCCCTGGACCGCGACCTTCCCGCCGCGCGCGTCGATGCCGACGCCGATGCGCCCCGGGAACTTCTTCGCGGCGTCGCGCACGAGCTGCGGATCGCGCAGCGCCGCGGTGCCGAGGATCGCGCGCTCGACGCCGAGGCCGAGCCAGGTCTCGACGCTGGCGAGCGTGCGAATGCCGCCGCCGAGCTCTACCGCGACGTCCTTTGCGGCGCCGAGGATTCCGCGCACCGCCGCGGTGTTCACCGGCTCGCCGCGCTTCGCGCCGTCGAGATCGACGACGTGGAGGCGTCGCACGCCGCGCGCGGCTGCGAAGCGCGCCGCGACGCCGGCGGGATCGGCGTCGTACTCGGTCGCGGCGTCGTACCGCCCCTGCGTGAGTCGCACGCACTTCCCGCCGAGCAGGTCGATCGCCGGGATCAGCTCGAACGCACTCATTTCGCGGGGCCGAGCGGGAGCGCCTTCACCGTCTGCTGCGCGCCCCAGCGCGCGAGCTCCTCGGCCGTCAGCCAGCGCGTGCCGGCGCCCGGATACTGCCCCGCGCGCAGCACGTTGTCGGAGAGCGGCTGCTGGCGCTCGTCGAACTCCGCGCTCCAGAGCGCCTTCGAGCCGGGCGCCGTGCGCAGCGCGACGCGAAAGCCGACGGCCGCCGCGTGGAACGTCCCCATCGCCTCGCCCTCGCGCTCTTCCCAGCGCGTGAGCTCGCCGATCACGACCGCATCGGCGCCGAGCTTCCTCGCGAGCACCGCCGCGACGGGCTGCTCTGATCCCATCTCCGGCTTCAGCGCCGCCTCGACGTCCTCCGGAGGAATCACCTCGACGCCGCGCGCGGCGAGCGCTTCGGCCACGTACCTCGAGACGAGCTTTGCCGCGGCCGTGGGCGTCTCCTCGCCCGCCTCGTGGCGCACGAGCGCCGAGGCCGAGAACGGAAGCACCGCGATGCGGCGCAGCGGCGCGTCGAGCTCCGCGAGCGCGGGACGAGGCTGCGTCGCCACCGTCTCGGTGCAGCCGAGCAACGCGAGCGCGAGAACGGCGCCGAACGCGGCCCTCATGCGCGCAGCCACGCCGCGAACGAATCGAGCAGCCGCTTCCCCGCGCTCTGGCTCTTCTCGGGGTGGAACTGCACCGCGAACACGTTCCCGCGCGCAACCGCGGTCGTGAACTGGCCCCCGTAGTCAGTCGTGCCCGCGACGAGGCCCGCATCCGCGTCCACGACGCGGTACGAATGCACGAAGTAGTAAGCCTCCTCGCGCGGCAGCGGCTTCGCGACGGGGTGATCGCCGCGCCAGCGCACCTGATTCCAGCCGATGTGCGGCACGTGCGCCGGGTGATCCTTCGGAAACCGCTCGACACGGCCGCGCAGCACGCCGAGCCCCGCTGTTAGGCCGTGCTCGTCGCTCGACTCGAACAGCAGCTGCAGCCCGAGGCACAGTCCTAGGTACGGCTTCCCGCCCGCGATCGCGCGCACCACCGCATCGCCGAGCCCCTTCGCGCGCAGGTTCGCCATCGCATCCGCGTACGCGCCGACGCCGGGCAACACGATCGCGTCGAAGTGCGCCAGCGCCGCGGCGTCCGACGTCACCTCCACCGCGAGTGCCGAACGCTCCAGCGCCTTCGCGACGCTGCGAATGTTGCCGGCGCCGTAGTCGACGACGGCGATGCGGGGGGAGGAGGGCATAGGCGGAGCACGTTAGCCGGCGCCGCACGCGTCGATCTGCCAAGCCTCACATGTGGGAAGCGCGCCTCTAGGCAGAGCAGCCCACGTGCGACCGCTTCGTCACGCCATCCGGTGCCCCGCTTGAAGTCTCGCGAGCGCTTTCATCTCGCGGGTCTGTCACGGTTCATCGCAGAGGCTGCGCTCATAGTCCCAACGCCCGCCACGGTCGAGGCAGCCGTCGATGGATAGCTGCCGAGCGACCCACCAAGCGACAGCTGCAGCGACGGCCAAGGCGATCGCAACCAGGATCATTCGGCTTCGCATTTGAACCTCACGGGAAGTCCAGGCGGGCGATACTTGGTACATGTCTGTCGGCTAGAGACGCCTGGCTTCGCGTGATTACGGCCGTAGCGGTTCGCAGTCTGATCGGCCGCAGAAGCACTGGCAGGATCCCGCTTGACTGCGCGGTCGAACGTCGAGCAACTGGCCCGCCGCGTCGTAGAGGACAGCTCCGTCCCGCTCGCGACCGCCTGCGTCACCGGATCACGCACCTCGACGAGGCGCTCGCGGTTGTCGATTACGCGACTCGTCGCTCAGGTGCGTCGATCGGGTGTTGGCTAGTCGGAGGCTCCCTCATTCGATTGCCGCAAGCATCTCCTCCTCCGCCTGCGCGAGCGCCGCGGTGGAGGCAGCTGGCAGTGTCCTTCTGATCTCGACTTTCTCCTCGGCGGAAGCCTCCGACAAACACGCGAGGACTGCGTTCCGATGATCGCGGTCCATCCCGTCGAATTCTGCAAGCGCCTCTCCGGATCGTGCGACAACAGCGTCCGGAAGCCTCTCGCAGAGAAATTCGGCGACGGCACCGTCGGAGTTTCCTGCGGCAAGGAGAAGTCGCTCCATCGCGCCGGGAACTCCGCGTCCAGCGGCGCTCGCGAGCTCGTCGAACGTGAAGAGAAATCGTGGGGTGAGCCGCTTCCCATCCGCTCCCACAGCGACTTCCAACCCGTAGACCCTTCCCATGATCGACGAGTCTCGGGGTATCGCCGCAACGAAGGTCTGCACTCTTTCGTCTGGGGCCGCGATGTACAACGCGAGCGGGTACGCGAAGTCGTCCTTGTCGAAATGATGTGCGAGTGCCTCGACAGCGGTCACGTCGTGCGCGCGAGCGCGCTCGAACAACTCTGTGATGAGAGCGTCCCGATCTGGGCTCGCGCCTTGGGAGCTCACCCGGCAGGCGAGCAAGCAAGCGAGCAATGGAAGCGCGCGTGCAAGCGCCGTCATGGCTGGACCTTCAATCGAGTTGGCGGATCGGCCTTGAGGGCTTCCATTGCCTCAGGCGTTGTCCGAAGACAGCCGTGAGTCGCATGGTTCTCATTGCAGCGTCGGGCCCTGTCGCATGCTCCAACCCGGCCTGCATGAATCCCGGTGCCGGTCCGAGATGGACCAAAAGCCGGACTCCCGTCTGGATTGAATCCGTCGAGATTTATCGGGATGAACCCCTTGTCGCCGAACGCTGATGACGGCCCACCAGGTGTTGGCACCCACGCGCCGGTGCCGAACGTTCCATCGGGAAGGTTTCCTCCTCCTCCCGGAAGGCTCTCGTCCACGCCTGAGTTGGCGTTGTTCGACGCTCCAAACGCTTGAGGTGGCCCCGCGCCGACACCACCGCTGCCATCACCGGGATGGGAATAGAGCTTCCCGTCGCTTCGATCGAAGACAAGCTCGGAGAGACCTAACGGATCGACAGATCGCAGAGGGTTGCCCCTCACGTACGAATAGAGATTCAGCCCGTCCCGCAGATGAATTGGGTCTGCGCTCGAATACCGGCCGAGAGAAGGATCGAAAGTTCTGAAGTAGTTGTAATGCGCGCCGCTTTCGGCGTCGTACGCCTGTCCGGGGAAGCGCAGCCGAAGCGCGAACGTCTGCAAGTCGCCGTCTGGGTCCTCGTTTGTGCTCGCTTGTCCGAACGGTGCATAGGCCGCGCGCCAGACAACCGACGTGCTCCCCGCGCCCGGCGAACTCGTCACCGCGAGCGGCGTGCCGAGGCGATCCGTGTGGATCCACGCGAACTGCGTCTGCAGCGGTCCTGTGTCGACCGCGCCGACCGGCTCCTCCTCGATCCACGCGTAGTCCCGCACCGTGTGCGGCGCCGTCGCGAGACTCCGCTCCTCGAGTAGCTGGCCCGCGGAGTCGTAGAAGAAAAACTCCGTGCCGCTCGCAGTGACCTTCCGCACGCGCCGCCCGAAGGCGTCGTACGTGTACTGCCCAAGCACCACCTGCGTCGCCGGATCGCGCACCTCGACGAGGCGGTTCAGCTCGTTGTAGACGTGCGACGGCAGCCCCGCGTACGCCATCGGTCCCGCCCAGATGCGGCTCCCGTACGCGTCGTGCGCGTAGTGCTTCGCGCTGGCGCCACTCGCCTGCGCGATGCGGTCGGTGCCAGACTCGTAGCCGTACGTGGTCGTGCCGCCCGGCGCGATCTCCTGCGTCCGGTTGCCGTTCGCGTCGTACGCGTAGGTGTAGAGCGGCGTGCCCGCGAGCGTGGTCGCCTTCCACAGTCGATCGAGCGCATCGTAGAAGTAGAAGCGGCTCTCGCTCGCGTCGCGGTTGTCGATCATGCGGTCGAGGTTCGGGCCCGGGTCGTTCGGGCCGGCGCCGCCGGCGGTGTAGGCGTAGTCGAAGCTTTGATCGAGCACGGTGCCGCTGGGCGCGGTGACCTTGAGCGTCGCGACCTGTCCGCGCAGGTTGTAGGTGCGCGTACTGATGACGGTGTTGAGCCCGGTCCCCGTGTCGTACGGCGGGAACTCGGCGCGTGTGCGGCCGCCGAGGGGAGCGAACGCGATGTTGCGGACTTCCTGCTGCTCGGCGCCGGCCGTGACCGTCAGCATCTTGGGACGGCCGCCCGAGTACGCGTAGGCCGCTGTCACGCCGCTCGGCGCCTGCACGGAGATGAGGTTCCCGCCCGCGTCGTAGCCGTACACGACGGTGTAGCTCGCGCCGCCGATCGTCGTGCGCTCGAGCGCGAGGTCGCCGCGGTCGGTGTACTCGCGATCGGTCGTCACGATGCCGTTGCTCACCGACGCGAGGCGGCCCTGCTGGTTGAGCGCCGCGCTCGTGTCGTACGCGAAAACCCAATCTGCATCCGTCGGGAAGTCGACGAGCGTAAGGCGATCGAGGCCGTCGTACGCGTAACTCGTCGTGCGCGCCGTCCCGGCGAGGTTCTCCTTCTTCGTCACGAGGTTCCCCGCGGCGTCGTACACGTAGAGCGTCACGCCGGTGTTGGGCGAGGTCACCTTCACGAGCCGGCCGAAGTCGTCGTGCTGGTGATCGGTCGTCTTGCCCGCCGGGTCGGTGACCAGCTTCACGCGGCCGTTCCCGTCGTAGCCGAACTGCGTGACGTAGGTGCCGCCGCTGCGCACCTGCGAGACCTGTGTCAGCCGGTCGAGCGCGTCGTAGAGGCGCGTGTCCTGCTTGCCGTTCTCGTCGGTGATGCTCGTCGGGTTGCTGTTCGCGTCGGAGCCGTACTGCGTGAAGACCGTGTTGCCCGCGAAGAGCGGGTTGAACGCCTTCAGCAGCCGGCCGGCGGCGTCGTAGGTGAAGGTCGAGTCGCCCTTCAGCGTGCCGCGGTTCGAGAGATCGACGAAGCCGGCATAGAGCGCCTCGCGCGTGACGCGGCCGCCGGTGCGCTCGTAGACGATCGCGTTACCGGCGGCGTCGGCGAGGAAGGTGAGGCGGTTCTTCGTGTCGTAGCCGAAGCGCAGGAAGTACGGCTGAGCGAACGAGTCGGGCGGGAAGTCGACGCGGGTGAGGTTGCTGTCGAGGTCGTACGTGAAGGTGATCGTCGAGCTCGCGCCGGTGAAGGGCGGCGTCACGGTCTTCACGCGGCCGACCGTGTCGTAGGTGTAGGCCGTAGCGCGGCCGTTCGGGTCGGTGAGGGTCTGCGGATTTCCGAGCGCGTCGAAGCTCGAGAACGTCGTTTCGAGATACGACGAGCTCGGCCCGTTGACGTAGCGCTTCGTCGCGGTCCTGTATCCAGTCAGCGGGTCGTACGTGTGCTGCGTGTAGTCTTCGGCGCGTGGCCCGGTTTCGCTCGTTACATGGTCTGCGGCGTCGTAAGCGAGGCTCGTCTTGTAGCTGGCGAGGGCCACCGCGCCGCTCCCGTCGAGCGTGTATCCCTGCTCGATCCGAGAGTAGAGGTGTCGCGTCGGCTTCTCATTCGGCAGAACGGGATTGTCACCCGGAGCTGCGGGGTCGTCGTAATCGTAGACCGTGTTGCGTGTCCCGCCTCCAGGAAGTACGGACGGGGCGCTCTCGACGAGTGGCTCCTGCAGCACGGGATGCCAAACGGTCTCAACGAGTGATGCGAACGTGTCATCTGGAGAGAGAAGCCCAGGCGACGTCGGGCCATCGATCCAGCCTTCGACGACTCGACCAGGGCGTCCATCCCCATTGTAGTTCTCGAAAAGAGTGACGTTCCCCTTCTGATCGGTCTCCGTCTTCGCGAGATACGAGTAAGCGTTGGTGAAGGTTGCCGCTGTAAGCGGGACGGGAACTCCGGCTCCGCCGGCAACCGGAGCAGCGGGTCCCGCCGTATTTGTGACGGACGTGACGGCACCTCTGGTGCTGTCGAACAAGGCGAGCGTTTGGCCCGAGGCGTTCTTGACCGTGGTCTTCAGCCTACTGCCCAAGATCTCCGCATAAGACATGGTGAGCGGTTGCTCGAGGGCCTGCTCATCCGCCGAAGTCACACGCGGTGGGGAACCCGCGGAGAACGCCCACTGACCAAGCGTCGTCGTCCCAACGGCCGAAGTCCGATCCACTCGCGTGACGAGTGATCCCGTGTACGTGTAGGTCCACGTCACCGTGTCTGACGGGCTCGGAGTCGAGGGGTCCGGCCCGACAACGGTCGCCAGATAGTTCCCTGATCCGTAGGTGTAGGTCCACGTCTCTCCTCCGGCCGTAACGCTCGCGACGAGTCCCGCGCTGGCGTGGCCGACTGGGTAGAGAACGATCACGACCGATTGCTGGCCGTTCGAGTGCGTGACGGAATTGGCTCCGTACGTGACGGCGATCGGAAGTTCGCCAGGAGTGCGAATCTCGGTCAGATGATAGGTCGTATCGAAGTCCGCGCGGGTGCCGCTCTCATCCGTGAAGTGAAATCCGCTGGCATCCGATGTCAGCGATCCCGCGGTGACGAGGTTCGTCGAAAGTCCGGAGCCGTTGTAAGCGAATGTGATCGGATTCTGGAACGGCTGCCGCAGAACGTACATGGACGCGGAAGCACTCAGCGTGATGCGTTGGAGCTTCCACTCGAGCGAATGCTGCCAAGCCTTCCCCATTTGGGTGACGTCCGTGGAAACGCTCGCATAGTGACGCGCGAAGCTCAGGCCGTGCCCAAGATCGACGTCGATTGGGTCCAGCGAAAGGCTGCCGGCCGTGAGGTCGACCGGGTCTCCTATTCGGCCGAAGCTCGACTTTCGCGCGTCCGCCGATCTCTTGCCGGCTTTGCACGCTGATGGCGCGGTTACATCGAGCGGGCAGCTCGACGCGGAATAGATTCCGCCCGGGGCGCCTGCGGAGCGCTGTTGGCAGGGGAACTGGTAGCAATTCCCTCGTGAGTCGAGACCATTCTCCGCCCACACCTGAAGTAGTGGCACGTATTCGAAGGGGTTGTTTTGAGGTCCGCTGCCGTCGCACTCCCATTCTTGCCAAGTGTATGCTGGAACAAACTGACCAGCTGGACACTGGCAAGTCACCCATCCTCCTTGACCTTGAGGACCAAGCTCCGGGATCCATGTCGCGATTGAACCCCGCTCACCGAGGGTCGGGGAAGCAACCAACAGGAGTGCAACTGCGAGCCCAAGGATCGAATCAGCCTGTTGCGCGTTGTGGGTGCCTCGTGTGCAACCAATACCGACGGCTCTAGCAGTGCGTGACAACATCGATCGCCTCCGAATGGACGGGCGATGTTAGGTTGATTTGCGCTGCGGCGCAATCCGCAAGTGCGCTTGCATGTGAGTGACTCTTCCGAGATCGCTGATAGGTCGCGATCTCAGTGGGCTCGTCCCGACCTGCTCAGCGGTCCTACAACGCGCCCTTCACACTCGGCACCGCGCCGCCTGCGCGCGGATCGATCTCTACCGCCGCGCGTAGCGCTCTCGCGAGCCCTTTGAAGATCGCCTCGATCGAGTGATGCGGGCTCAGGCCGTATCTCAGCTCGACATGGAGATCGAGCCCGGCGTTCTGTGAGAACGCGTACAGGAAATCTTCGACGAGTGACACGTCGAAGTTTCCTACTCGGTCGTTCGAGAGTGCGACGCGGTAGACGAGGAACGGGCGGTTCGAGACGTCGACGGCGACGTCGGCGCGCGATTCGGCCATCGGCAGTGTTTGGGCGCCGTAGCGGCGGATGCCGCGCGCGTCGCCGAGCGCTTGGCGCAGCGCTTGGCCCAACACGATGCCGACGTCTTCGACGGTGTGGTGGAGGTCGACGTGGAGGTCGCCCTGTGCGCGCAGCGTGAGGTCGAACAGCGCGTGCTTCGCGAACGACTCGAGCATGTGGTCGAAGAACGGGACGCCGGTGGAGACGTCGTACGCGCCGGTGCCATCGATCGTGAAGTCGGCGCGGATCTCGGTCTCGCGCGTCTTGCGCTCGATGCGGGCTCGGCGAGGGGCAGCTTCGGTCGTCATGGGGTCTCGTTTCGGGAATCCGCGCGGAAATGGCCAAACGGGGTCTGACCCCGTTTGGCCAAGTTCCTACCAGTCCATCTCGGCGTCCATCTCGGCCTCGCGCGCGGCTTCGCGCTCGCGGCGCGCCTTGCGGATCTTCGCGAGGCGCAGCTCGATCGAGGCGCCGTGGCCGCCGAAGCCTTCGAGGTTCGCGAGGCGGATCACGTCGGCGCCGAGCTCGCGCAGCTTGGGCGGCTCGAAGCGCACGAACGCGGTGCGCTTCAGGAAGTCGTCGACGCCGAGCGGCGAGAAGAAGCGCGCGGTGCCGCCGGTCGGCAGCACGTGGTTCGGGCCGGCGAGGTAGTCGCCCACCGCCACCGGCGTGTAGTGGCCGAGAAACACGGTGCCCGCGTTCTTCACCTTCTTCAGCTGCGCCTCGGCGTCGTCGGTCGCGATCACGAGATGCTCGGGCGCGTAGCGGTTCGCGAGCTCGAACGCGTGCTCGATGTCGCGCGCGACCACGATCGCGCCGTTCGCGAGCGCCGCGCGCGCGATCTTCTCGCGCGCGAGCTCCTTCAGCTGCTTCTCGAGCTGCTCCTTCACGCGCTGCGCGACCGCCTTCACCGGCGTGATCAGGATCGCGCTCGCGCCTTCCTCGTGCTCCGCCTGCGATAACAAGTCGGCCGCGACCCACGCCGGCGTCGCGCTCTTGTCGGCGATCACGACCACCTCGGTCGCGCCCGCCTCGCTGTCGATCGCCACTTCGCCGAACACGAGCTTCTTTGCGTGCTGCACGTAGGCGTTGCCCGGGCCGACGATCTTGTCGACGCGCGGCACGCTCTGCGTTCCGTACGCGAGCGCCGCGATCGCCTGCGCGCCGCCAACGCGGAACACGCGGTGCACGCCGGCGACGCGCGCCGCCATCAGCACCTCGTCGCGGATCTCGCCGTTCTTTCCGGGCGGCGTGACCATGATGATCTCGGGCACCTCGACCACGGAGGCCGGCACCGCGTTCATGATCACGGTGCTCGGGTAGCTCGCCTTGCCGCCGGGCACGTAGATGCCGACGCGCTCGAGCGCGCGCACCTTGTGACCCATCAGCGCGCCGCCCTCTTCGCGCATCTCCCAGCTCGAAGGGATGCGCTTGCGGTGGAACTCGCGCACGCGCATCGCGCTCTTGCCGAGCGCCGCGCGATCGGGCGGCGGAACGCGGTCACAAGCCGCGTCCCATTCTTTCTTTGTGACTTCAAATTTTTCGAGGTCGCAACCGTCGAATTTCTTGGTGAGCGAGAACAGCTCGGAGTCGCCGTTCTCGCGCACGTCCTCGACGATCTTGCGCACGATCTTCTCGACCGATTCTTCCTGCGCCGCGCGCCGCGCGCACAGGCGCTTGAAGGCGCGCTCGAAGCCGGCCTCGTCCGCCTGCAAGAACGCGATGCCCTTCGCTTCCTTCGTCGCCTTGGCCATCAGCTTTCTCCCACTCCTCGGCAACGCGCAGTAATCACTCGCGCGTGCCCCCCCAAATCGCGATGCAGCCGCGGGCCCTCGAAGCCGCATCGCGCGAGGCATTGTGTCATTTCATCCGCCTGAGCGGGAGCCAGCTCGAGCGCGAGCAGGCCTCCCGCAACCAAGAACAGCGGCGCCTCGTGCGCGATCCGGCGCAGCAGCGCCGCGCCGTCCGCACCTGCGAACAGCGCTCCGCGCGGCTCCCAGGCGAGCTCGGGCGCGAGCGCGCCGGCCTCGGCCTCCGCCAAATACGGCGGGTTCGAGACGATCACGTGGAAGCGCTGCCCGAGCGCCGGCTCGAAGCCGTCGCCGTGCACGAAACGCACGCGGTCAGCGAGCCCCAGCGCAGTGGCATTGCGCTCCGCGACCGCGATCGCCGCGGCGGAGACGTCGCCCGCGAGCACGCGCAGCTTCGGCCGCTCCTTCGCGAGCGCGAGCGCGATCGCGCCAGAGCCGGTGCCGAGATCGAACGCGGAGAGCTCCGCCTCGACGTCGGGCAGCTCCGCGAGCACCGCCTCCACCAGCGTTTCGGTCTCGGGCCGCGGCACCAGCACCTCGGGCGTCACCGCGAGCGGCATCGACCAGAACTCGCGCACGCCCGTGAGGTACGCGACCGGCACGCGCTCCTCGGCGCGCCGCTTCACCAGCTCGCGGAAGCGCGCGCGCTCGTCCGCCTCCACGGGCTTCTCGAAATCGAGGTAGAGACGCAGGCGATCCGAGCCGAGCGCGAACGCGAGCAGGATCTCGGCGTCGAGGCGCGCGGACTCGATGCCCTTCGCCTTGAAGTAGTCCGCCGTCCACTTCAGCAGCTCGAGCACGGTCCAGCGCTTCTCGCTCACGCGGCGTGCCCCTCGCTCGAGAGCTGCTTCTCGCGCTCGCCGATCATGAAGCCCGCGACGCCGTCGAGCAGCTCGTCGACTCCGCCCTCCATCACGCGGTCGAGCTGGTGCAGCGTGATGCCGGCGCGGTGGTCGGTGACGCGATTCTGCGGGTAGTTGTAGGTGCGGATCTTCTCGCTGCGGTCGCCGGTTCCGACCTGCGAGCGCCGGTCGCTCGCGCGCTCGTTCGCCTGGCGCTCGAGCTCGGCTTCGAGCAGGCGCGAGCGCAGCACCTTTAGCGCCTTCGCCTTGTTCTTGTGCTGGCTCTTCTCGTCCTGGCACGAGACGACGACGCCGGTCGGGATGTGCGTCACGCGCACCGCAGAGTCGGTCGTATTCACGGACTGCCCGCCCGGGCCGCCCGCGCGGAATACGTCGATGCGTAAGTCCGCGGGGTTGATCGTGATGTCGACCTCTTCCGCTTCGGGCAGGATCGCGACCGTGACGGTCGAGGTGTGGATGCGTCCGGCGCTCTCGGTCGCGGGCACGCGCTGCACGCGATGGACGCCGCGCTCGTGCTTCAGGCGCCCGAACACCTCCTTGCCCGAGATGCCGACGATGATCTCCTTGAAGCCGCCCGAGCCGGTCTCGGACATCGACAGCGGCTCGATCTTCCAGTGTTTCGCTTCCGCGTAGCGCGAGTACATGCGGAAGAGATCCGCCGCGAACAGCGCCGCCTCCTCGCCGCCGGTGCCAGCGCGAATCTCGAGGATCGCGTCGCGCTCGTCGGTCGGGTCCTTCGGAATCAGCAGCCGGCGGATGTCCTGCACGAGCGCGTCGCGCTTCGCTTCGAGCTCGGGCAGCTCGGCCTGCGCGAGCGCGGAGAGCTCGGGATCGGAGTCGCGCGCCATCTCCTGGTTGTCCGCGATCGCTCTCAGCACCTTGCGATAGGCGTCGCCGGCCTCGAGCACGGGCCGCAGATCGGAGAGCTCCTTGCCGACCTTCGCGAGCTCGCCGGGCTTCTGCGCGGTGGCCGGGTCGGCAAGCCGCTGCTCGAGCGCCGAGACGCGTGCCTCGATCTCGCGAACGCGCTCGAGCCAGTCGGTTTGGGGCTGGGCCATG
>Ga0187894_10005188_pt1 | contig 13471 bp, 6 predicted proteins | sample GBC1701081metaG_FD_136650 | JGI IMG/M metagenome (GOLD analysis project Ga0187894, IMG submission 136650) | White microbial mat communities from a lava cave in the Kipuka Kanohina Cave System on the Island of Hawaii, USA - GBC170108-1 metaG ... | reverse complement strand
GGAGAGTGAGAGAGACGGCGCTGGGAGCATACGCGCATCAGGATCTGCCGTTCGAGATGCTGGTGGAGAAGCTGCAGCCGGAGAGAAGCCTCAGTTATTCGCCTCTCTTTCAGGTCATGTTCGTCCTGCAAAACGCTCCGGGAGCAACTGTGGACCTGCAGGAGTTGAAGCTGGAATTTAAGGAAGGAGAAACGCATTCATCCGAGTTCGACCTGACCATGGTGTTGGCCGAAACGGAGGAGTCGATCGCCGGAGCGATCGAGTACAACACCGACCTCTTCGATGCCGAAACCATACGCAGAATGATCCGCCACTTCCGGCGACTGATCGACTCGATCACCAGGGAGCCCGAGCAGCAGGCAGACCGTCTGCAACTGATGAGCGAGACCGAGGAGCGAGAGATCATCGAGGTCTGGAACGAGACCGCGGCGGAATATGAACGGGAGGCCGGCATCATCGAGTTGTTCGAGCGGGAGGTGGAGGAGCGCCGCGATGCGGTGGCCGTCGAGCACGGAGCGGAGCGAGTGAGTTATGGAGAGCTGAACCGTAGAGGGAATCGCCTGGGCCGGTATTTGAGAAGCAAGGGAGTGGGCGCGGAAGAGGTGGTGGGAATCTGCCTGGAGCGCGGCATCGAGATGATGGTCGGATTGATCGGCATCCTCAAGGCGGGAGGAGCATATCTGCCGCTGGATCCGACTTATCCGAAGCAGCAGTTTCAGTTCATGCTTGAAAATGCGCAAGCGCGGATTTTATTGACCGAGAGCCGCCTGATGGAGGTCCTGCCTGAAAACGACGCCCAAATCATTTGTCTCGATCTGAACTGGAATGAAATTGCGCGGGAACCGGGTGAAGACCTGAATTTCCCGCACGCGCCGGAAAGCCTGGCTTATCTCATCTATACATCGGGATCGACCGGGTGGCCCAAAGGGGTCATGGTCCGGCACGGATCGCTTGCGAATTATGTCAGAGCCGCCAGGGTTGAATACGCCATGGGGAGCGGAGATCGCGTCCTGCAGTTGACCTCGATTTGCTTCGATTATAGCGCGGACGAGATCTACCCCTGTTTGGCCAGCGGGGCGACGCTGGTGTTGCGGACCGAATCGACGCTCGCCTCGGCGCCTACTTTCTTGCGGCAATGTCGGGACTGGGCCATCACGGTAGCCATGCCTCCCACCGCTTTCCTGCACGAATTGATCGGCGCGCTCGAAGCGACGGGCAGGCAGTTGCCGCCCGCCATGCGCCTGGCCGCGACGGGAGGAGAAACCATTCTTCCCGATCGGCTGGCGCAATGGCGGCGCAAGGTGGGACAGAGCGTGCCGCTGATCAATACTTACGGTCCGACCGAGGCGACCATCGTCTCGACCATGTGCGATCTGTCGCGGACGCCCGATGAGAAAATAGCCAGACGCCATCTGCCGATAGGAAGACCCGTCAAGAATGTTCAAACTTATGTGCTGGATGAGCGGCTTGGGCCTGCCCTGATCGGAGTTTCGGGTGAACTACACATTGCGGGGGCCGGGCTGGCCAGAGGTTATTTCAATCGGCCCGACCTCACGGCCGAAGGCTTTATTCCGAATCCCTATTCGAAAGCGCCGGGCGCACGCATGTATAGAAGCGGCGATCTCGCCTGCTACCAGTCTGACGGCGAGCTGGAGTTTATCGGACGCATCGACCAGCAGGTGAAAGTACGCGGATTCAGGATCGAAACGGGAGGGATCGAGACCGTACTCAATCGGCATCCTGGCGTGCGCGAATCCGCGGTGGTCCCGCACGAGAATCATCCGGGCGATATTCGACTGGCGGCCTATCTGGTTCCGGAGGCCGGGCGGGAGATCGATCTCGAATCTCTGCGCGCCGCCTTGAAAGCCAGCCTTCCGGATTATATGACGCCCGTCGTCTTCACGATCCTGGAGCGGCTGCCGAAAACGGCGAACGATAAAATAGATCGTCGCCGCCTCCCGCGACCGGATCAGGTTCGCGCGCAGCTCGACCGCGATTATCTGGCGCCGAGAGACGCGCTGGAATTGAAGCTGGCCGAAATCTGGGAGGAATTGCTCAACGTCCGGCCCATCGGAGTGAGAGAAAATTTCTTTGAGCTGGGCGGACATTCTCTGCTGGCGGTCCGGTTGATGGCCAGGATCGAGGGGCTCAAAGGCCGGAGCATTCCGCTGGCTACTCTCTTCCAGGCTCCGACCATTGAGAGCCAGGCCGGCTGGTTGCGGCAAGCCGCGCCTTCCTTAGAGCAATTCCCACTGGCCCCACTGGCCCCACTGGCCCCACTGGCCCCACTAGTTTGCCTACAGCCGGGTAACGGCTCTCGCCCGCTCTTTTTTGTTCACCCGGTTGGCGGCAACGTGTTTTGCTATCTTAACCTGGCCCATCGACTCGGCCCGGATCGGCCAGTGTATGGATTACAGAACCGGCTGGGAGACGATCATCGCCCCGCCGACAGGCGCATTGAAGAGATGGCGGCGGCTTACGTCGAGGCCATGCGCGGCGTTCAGCCGGAAGGCCCATATCTATTGGGTGGATGGTCGATGGGCGGCGTCGTGGCCTTCGATATGGCCCGCCGATTGACAGCCGCGGGCCAGGAGGTCGCCCTGTTGGCTTTAATCGATTCATACGCCCCGACCCTCTGGGGAGAGACGGGAAAGCAGAACGACCAGGACCTTCTTTTTGATTTTGCCGCCGATCTCGGCATCCCCCTGAATGGATTGGATGGATTGGATGGATTGGATGGCCCCCTGGATGGATTGATCTCCTCTACCAATCATCTTTCAAGCCTCGCCGCCGATGAACAGTTGGCCCAGTTGCTGAAGGCGGCGAAGAACGCCCATCTGCTGCCGCCCGACATCGACGTGGCCTACGCCCGCCGATTGTTTGAAGTCTTTCGGAATAATGCCCGGGCCATGACGCAGTATGTTCCACAGGCTATTCCGGTCAGAGCGACCCTGCTGCGCGCGGTCGCCGGCGCTCCCGCGGGCGCGGATGACAGCGGCGGGTGGGGTGATTTCGCCGCGCACGGCATAGTGACTGATGATGTGCCGGGCGATCATTACAGTCTGTTGCGCGAGCCTCATGTCGAAGTTCTCGCCCGCAAACTGATGGCCTACTTGTAACCACATCACCGATTCAACCTTTATGCTCATCTCATTTTTGCCGCGTACTTCGCGCCGGCTGGCTATTTTGGCCATGTTGACCGGAACGCTCGCAGGACTCTGCAGCACGCTCCTGCTGGCGATCATCAATACCACGCTGACGGGCGAGAAATTCCCCGCGAGATCATTGACCTGGAGTTTCATCGGACTCTGCTTCCTGATGCTGTCGAGCCGCATTGTTTCCGAGAGCCTCCTGGTTCGCATCTCGGCCAATGTCATGTTCGACCTGCGGATGCATCTCTCTCGTCGGATCCTGTCGGCGTCCTTGCGTCACCTGGAAAAACTCGGCGTCTATCGCCTGCTGGCGACGCTGGCGAACGACATTCCGGACATCGGATCGGCGATCACGGCCATCCCGGTCTTGTGTATGCACGCGGCTTTCCTGACGACGTGCCTGATCTATCTCGCGATTCTTTCCTGGAAAGTATTCATCGGCGTGGCCCTCTTCATCGCTGTCGGAGTCTTGACTTATAAACTGCCGCTCAATAAGGCCATGCGCTATCAAGCGCTCGGGCGCGACGAATGGGACAATTTTTTCAAACACTATCGCGCTTTGACCGAAGGGGCGAAAGAGCTCAAGATGCATAGCCGCCGCCGTCTATTCTTCCTTTCGCACATTCTGGAACCGTCGGCCAGGCAACTGAAGCGTCTCTACGCCATCGGAGACACGATCTTCTCGGTCGCCAATAGCTGGGGGCAGACGCTGATCTTCGCTCTCATCGGGTTGCTCCTCTTCGTCGTTCCTTCTTTCCAGGAGATCGACGCCCGTGGCCTGACCGGTTATGCGCTGATCATTCTTTATATGATGTCGCCCATTGAGGTCATCGTGCATGCCCTGCCGGTTTTGGGCCGGGCCAATGTCGCCGCCGCCAAGCTCGACGATCTGGGATTGACCTTGATGACCAGTTCATCCGAGCCGGAGTCAGAGGACGCCGCCAGCACGGATCCGGGCTGGGAGAGTTTGGAACTCGCCGGCGTCACTCACGCCTATCTCAACGAGCAGGACAATAGCAGCTTTACGCTCGGTCCGATAAATCTGACGTTTTATCCGGGCGAACTGGTCTTCCTGACCGGAGGCAATGGCAGCGGAAAGACCACGCTGGCCAAGCTCATCACCGGCCTCTATATTCCGGAATCGGGCGCCGTCAGGTTTAACGGCCAAACCATCACGGATGAGAACAGGGAATACTACCGGCAGCATTTTTCAGTGGTCTTCTCGGATTTTTATCTGTTTGAAACATTGCTGGGGTTGGATCGGATCGGTCTCGATGAGAAAACCCGGCAATACCTGGCGCAGCTCCAGCTCGAACAGAAAGTTCAGGTCAACGAAGGCGTGCTTTCAACCCTCGACCTCAGCCAGGGCCAGCGTAAGCGGCTGGCCTTGCTGACGGCGTTTCTTGAAGATCGACCGATCTACCTCTTCGATGAATGGGCCGCCGACCAGGACCCTTATTTTAAAGAGATTTTCTATCACCAGGTCCTGAGGGAATTATTGGCGCGTGGCAAGACCGTCCTGGTGATCAGCCATGACGACAAGTATTACCACCTCGCGCAACGCATCATTAAACTCGATTACGGCAAAGTCGAGTACAACCGGATCAGCGAACACGCGCAACGGGCTTCAACCTATTTACCTCTTTCAACGCCATGAAAATTTCCGACGAACAACTGAAGAAATACGATCAGGACGGTTTTCTCTTTCTGCCGGACCATTTCTCCGGGGCCGAGGTGGAAAGAATGAAGATCGAGATCCCGGCTCTCTTCAACCAGGACTCGCCGACGAGGGTGGTCGAGAAGGGATCAAACCTGGTGCGCTCCGTGTATGGCTCACATACCGTCAACGAGGTCTTTCGCTGTCTGACGCGGGCGCCGCGTCTGGTGGAGCCCGTCAGGCGGCTTCTCGGCAAAGATGTATATGTCTATCAATTCAAGATCAACGCCAAAGCCGCTTTCAGGGGGGATCTCTGGGAGTGGCATCAGGATTATATCTTCTGGCGCAATGAAGATCGGATGCCGGCTCCGCAGGTGGTCAGCGTGGTGATTTACCTGGATGAGGTCACTGAGTTCAACGGGCCGATATTTCTCATTCCGGGCTCGCACCGTCATGGCGTGATCGAGGCTTCGGCTCGAAGCTTGCCCGACCATGAGATGAACAGGGTTTATCAAGACAGCCCCCGGTGGATAAACAACCTCACGGCCGATTTGAAGTACTCCGTGGCTCCGGATATTTTACGAGAACTGGTCGAAAGAAACGGGATGATTTCGATGAAAGGCCCCGCCGGCTCGGCGTTCTTTTTTCATGGCAATCTCGTCCACGGATCGAGCAACAACATCAGCCCGTATGATCGAACCGCGATCATCATTACATACAATAGTGTCGAGAATATTCCCTTGCCGGGCGACTCGGCCCGGCCCGATTTCCTGGTGAGCGTAGATCATCGTCCGATCATCGCCCTCTCCGATGATGCGCTGCTGAAAGTATGAGCCATGTCAAAGCATCGCCCTCTGTGGTAGGCTGGCGGCTCTCGCAAGACAATCAGAAAAAAAGATCAGCGAAGCCATCCGATAGGACGCCATCCGGGCCTTTTAACGAAAGGGAAAAAATTTATGAGCGACTTTCTCCAGGACTTGCATTATGGATTTCGCGTGTTGATCCGCAATCCGCTGTTTACGACAGTTGCCATCTTGACTCTGGCTTTGGGTATCGGCGCCAGTAGCGCGGTCTTTACAGCGGTCAATGGGATTTTGCTCCGACCGCTTCCATTCGGCGCCCCGGATCAACTGGTCTGGTTGGCGAATGTAGGTTCGAACTCGGAAGAATCCCCGGTCTCGCCCGGCGATTTTTCCGACTGGCGGCGGGAGAACCAGGTCTTCCAGGAGGTCGGCGCGTTTATCGCTTACGTGCCGTATAACATTTCAGGCGGAGACCTCCCCGAACAGGTCAAAGGAGTCGTGACGACGACCAATCTCTTCCCGATGCTGGGCGTCAAACCGCGCATCGGCAATACGTTTCCCGAGGAGGCCTCTCAACCCGGACGAGGCCGGATCGCCCTGATCAGCGATCGATTATGGAAACGGCGCTTCGGAGCGGATTCGAATATCGTCGGGCAGAACATCATTCTCAACGGACAAACTTTCTCGGTCGCCGGCGTCATGCCCGCGGATTTCAGATTTCCCATCATAGGTCACAAACTCGCCGAGATCGCCGATATCTGGGCGCCGTTGCCGTTCAATCAACAACAAATGCAGGATCGCGGCACGAGGTTTTTCAGCGTGATCGGCCGTCTCAAACCGGGGACGACCACCATGCAGGCGCAAGCCAACATGAACACTCTGGCCGAGAAGCTGGGGCAGATGTATCCGGCCACCAACGCCGGGCAGCGCGTCAAAGTGACCACGCTGCACGAACACTTCGTCGGCGACACCAGGCCGGCCCTCGTCATTCTGCTTGGGGCAGTGGGATTCGTTCTGTTGATCGCCTGCGCCAACGTGGCCAACCTGTTGCTCGCCCGCATTGGGGCGAGGCAAAGAGAGATTGCGATTCGTGTCGCGCTGGGGGCAGGACGAAGTCGCCTGATCAGACAATTTCTGACCGAGAGTCTGGCGCTGGCGCTGGTGGGCGGCCTGCTCGGCCTTTTATTGGCTTATCTGGGAATCCTGCTGACTCTGAAACTGGGTCCGAGCAATATCCCACGCCTACAGGAAGTTCATCTCAATCCGAGCGTGCTGGCTTTCACCCTCTCGATCTCCGCGATCACTACGATCTTTTTCGGCCTGGCGCCCGCGCTCAAGGCGTCAAAGGCCAACCCGAACGAGAATCTCAAAGAGGGAGGCGCTTCATCGATCAACTTTAGCCGCCACTGGACGCGCAGCGCTTTCGTGATCTCGGAGATGGCTCTCACCCTGGCCCTCCTCGTCGGGGCCGGATTATCGCTCAGAAGTTTTCTCGGCCTGATCTATGTCGATCCCGGTCTGAATGCCGACAATGTGGTCATCGGTGAAATACCGCTGACGCCGATCAAATATTTGGAAGCGGAAAAGAGAGCCGGTTTTTATCAACGGGTGCTTCAGCAGGCGGAGACTTTGCCGGGCGTCGAGGCGGTCAGCCTGACCGACAGCCTGCCGTTTACAGGCGCCGATTTATCGACGAGCGTCGAGATCGAGGGCGAGCCGAAACCGCGGCCGGGCGAGGAGAAAAGGGCGGGTTATCGAGTCATCAGCCCGAACTATTTCCGCACCATGGGAATTCCCTTCATGAGAGGGCGCGATTTCTCCCAACCGGATTCTCAAGACGGCATGCGATACGTGATCGTCAATCAAGCTTTTATCAGGCAAAATCTCCCCCCTGGAGAAGCCATCGGGAAACGGTTCACCAACGGTTACGAAGAATCCGGCGGCCCGCGCGAGATCATAGGGGTGGTGGGCGACGTCAAACATTTCGGCCTCGACGAAGAGGCGAAACCCGAAATTTACGTCCCGTATTTGCAGAATCCGGGTTTCTTTATGTATCTGGCGGTTCGCGACCGATCCGCGGCGAAAAACGCCATTGGCGCAATTCGTAATGTGATCCTCTCGGTCGATAAAGGCGAACCACTGGCAAATACGAAAACGATGGAATCGATTATTTCCGACTCGGTAGCCGCACAGCGGATGTCGATGGTCTTGCTGCTGGTCTTCGGCGCCCTGGCTTTGGGATTGGCGGCCGTGGGAATTTATAGCACCCTGGCCTCCCTGGTCATTGAGCGCACGCTCGAAATAGGCATCCGCATGGCCCTCGGCGCACAGAGGGGCGATATCATCAGATTGATCTTGAAACAAGGAATGCGGCTCGTGGCGATCGGCGCGGCCATCGGATTATTGGGCGCCTTCATGCTCACCAAGATCGCGTCAAACCTGTTGTATGGAGTCAAGACCAGCGATCCGGGCGCCTTGATGGCGGCGAGCGCCATGGCCAGCGCTCTGCTCGTGCTGGTGGCTTTGATAGCTTGTTATCTCTCCGCACACAAGGCGGCGAGGTTGGATCCGCTGATCGCGATCAAGTACGCCTAAACCGCAATCAATGAACATCCACGACGCATCTGCGATTGTGACCGGCGCCGGCGGCGGAATAGGCCGCCATTTCGCGCTGAGACTGGCGGGCGCCGGGGCCGGTGTGGCGGCCGTAGATATCGACCTGCATGGACTTGAGAGCCTCCAGGCCGAAGCCAAAGGATTGCCCGGCCGGGTCATGATTTCGAGACTCGACGTCTCCCAGGAGAAGGCCGTTGCGGCCTTCGTCACCGAGGTCTTCCAACAATTCGGGCAGATCAATACGCTCGTCAATAACGCCTGTGTCTTGAGGGATGGCGTGCTCGTGTCCGGCGAATCCGGTTTGATCAGGAAACTGCCGACGCCGCAGTGGAAACAGGTCATCGACGTCAATCTGACCGGCCCTTTTCTCCTCACTCGCGAAACCGCCGGCGAGATGTTGAAACGCGGGATTAAGCCCGCCGTCGTCGTCAACATCTCGTCGGTCTCCCGCTCTGGTAATCCGGGCCAATCAAATTACGCCGCTTCCAAGGCCGGGCTGGACGCTTGTACTCGGACCTGGGCGTTGGAACTGGCCGAATATGGGATCAGAGTCGGTGGTATTGCCCCGGGACTTGTCGATACACCATTACTCAAGCATGTCTCCGAGACGGCTAAAAAAGATCTGATCGCGGCGATCCCGCTGCGCAGAATCGGCGTCCCCGAGGACATCTGGCTGGCGTTGAAGTTTATTATCGAATGTGAGTATTTTACGGGCCGCGTGATAGAAGTTGATGGCGGATCGAGTTTTTGAACCCTTCCCAATCAATCCGCAATTGCCGATCTCCTTTCTTGCCGATTCAATTCGAGAGCAGGGCTTTTGCAAAGTCGGTTGTGGCCTTTGCTAATAAACTAAGTAACGGCTCAGCCCTGGGAGCGCAGGCGGCCTCGCCTGCTGGGCTTGCAGAGACGGCCCTCTTCCGAAACCAGCAGGCGAGGCCGCCTGCGCTCCCAGGGCTGAGCCGTTACTAAACTAAAACCCAAGACCTACAACCTATGGCCTATAAACTTTTCCTTCGAAGGAAAAGTTTATAGGCCATAGGTTGTAGGTCTTGGGTTTGTGGACCGGGCCGGCCTGCCGGACCCAGGAGGTAACCAATGGCAAAGCAGCGAACCATGCGGTTCTTACTGGCGATCTTGCCTGCTTCGGCCGTCGCCGCACTGATTCTTCAGGCTTTCGCGCAAACCGCGCCGGTCAACCAGGGCCGAGCCGAGACGCGGCGACTGGTAAATCTCCGTGAGACCGTGGTCGTTCAACGCGATGAGCGAGCCATTCCATATCTGGAGGCAAAGAATGAAGACGACCTCTATTTTGCGCAAGGATATATCACCGCCTCGGATCGACTATGGCAAATGGACCTGCTGCGCCGAACGGCGCGCGGCGAGTTGGCGGAGATCATGGGCGGCAATCTGGTCGAGGGAGACAAACAGCTCCGAACCTATGACTTTGCCTCTATCGCCAAATCCTCTCTCTCCGATTTGTCTCCGCTGTTTCGCCGCGCCCTCGAATCTTACGCGCGCGGGGTCAATGCCTTTCTCGATTCGTGCGATGACCATTCACTCCCGCTGGAGTTTAGGTTGCTTAAGTATCGGCCTGACGCCTGGAGAGCCGAGGATTCGCTGGTCATCGGGAAACTACTGTCACTGATGCTCTCCACTTCATGGGATACGGATCTGATGCGAGAGCTTCTCTCCCATCTGCCTCCCGACCGCCTCAGGGCATTGTTGCCGGAAGCCTCTCCGCTCGATGTCATCCTGATCGGCAAGGATGAAGCCAAGGCCAAACCCGCGGCCCCACGGCCGCGCCGGAGGGCGTCGCTTGAGACGGCAAGTGAACGCGCCCTGCTGGCAGCCTCTCTTTCGGCGGCGCGCTCAATTCAAGGGCTGTTTGGCCGCATCGGTCTCTTGTCGGAAAACCATGCGGTCAGCAACAACTGGGTCGTGAGCGGGAAACGAACGCTCTCCGGTAAGCCGCTGCTCGCCAATGATCCCCATTTACACCCGACGGCGCCGGGCATCTGGTATCTAATACATTTGACCGGCCCCGGTTTACGCGTGGCAGGCGGCGCCTTGCCCGGGGTTCCCGGCGTCATGATCGGTCATAATGAACGGATTGCCTGGGGCGTCACCAATCTCCCGGCCGATGTGCAGGATGTTTATCTGGAGAGATTCGATCCCCACCATCCGCTCCGCTATAAAACGCCGGAGGGCTGGAGCGAGGCCAACGTCCGCCGCGAGACGATCAAGGTCCGACAGGACTTCGCCAAACTAACCACGGATACCATTTCATTCGAAGTCACGACGACTCGCCACGGCCCGATCATTCTCCAGAGAGGCGAACGAAAGTATGCGTTGCAATGGCCCTCGCTCAATCTGAAATCGGCGCCCCTTGAGGCTTTCTATTTTATCAACCGCGCGCGCAACTGGAGCGAATTTTGCAGCGCCCTCCGCCGCTACCAGGAAGCGCCCCAGAATTTTATCTATGCGGATGACAGCGGGCACATCGGTTATTACGGCGCAGGCGCCATCCCGATGAGAAAAGCCGGGGACGGGGTCCTGCCCGTGGACGGCTCGACCGATGAGGGTGAATGGACCGGCTTCATACCTTTCGAGAAGCTTCCGCACCTTTACGACCCGCCGTCGGGCGCGATCGTCACAGCCAATAATCGCATCGTCGGAAGTAATTACCCTTACCTCATCACGCGCGACTGGGCTCAACCGTATCGCGCGCGGCGCATCCTCGATCTATTGCAAGCCAAAAAAAGACTGACCGTGGAAGATTGCCGGGCCATCCAGGGCGACGTTTATTCTTTCGGCGGATCGATCTTTGCGCGCGAGGTCGTTCGATCCGCAAGTGAGCAGGCGCGCGCGGCCAACGACGCCCGCTGGTTGGAGACCTTGCGTTCATTCGAGACGTGGAACAGCGAAGTCAGATCCGATTCTCGAACGGCCCTCCTGATCTCCGAGATGCGAATAATATTTCGCCAGCGCATTCTCGCCGAAGTCCTGGGACCGGATCTCTGGCCGGAATATGGATGGTCCAACGGCGATACATTCATCGACAACTTGTTGATCAATCAACCGCGCGCCTGGCTGCCGAAAGGATTCAATACTTACGCCGACCTGTTTTATGCCTGCTTCATCGATGCGCGCAAGTCTCTTCATCAGCGGATCGGCCCCGACGAGTCCCAATGGGAATGGGGCAGAGCGAGCAGCACACAGGTCCTCTTCCCGCACGCGCTCAGGCACGTCCCGTTTATGGGGTTGCGGTTCAAGATCCCCTCATTCCCGCAGAATGGTAGTTCGGTCAGCCTTGTCACGGTCAACGCGGGCGCGGATGTTTCGATGCGCTTCATCGCGGATTTGAACGATTGGGACAATTCCCGGATGGGAATCCCACTCGGCGAGTCGGGAGATCCATCCAGTCCCCACTGGACAGATCAACTGGATGACTGGCGCCGCGTTACCCTCAGGTCCCTCCCATTCAGCACGCCCGCCATCGCCGAAGCGAGAAGAACTCTCCTCCGGCTTACCCCTCTGACCACGCCTTAACTGAAAAATGGGTTCTGTATTGAAGGCCGAAGGCGTATTGCCCGCTCAACCGCTCGTCCGGACCAATCAGAGATCACCAATTCTGTGATTCGGAATCGTTCAGGCTCCGCCAAGATGATCTTTATCCGCGCTCCATGGCCTCGATCAGACTCTTTGGCCGCATGTCAGTCCAGTGCTCGTTAATGTAATCGAGACAGGCTTGGCGCCGATCCGGCTGACGGACGACCGTCCAGCCCGCCGGCACGTCGATATTCTCGGGCCACAACGAATACTGACCTTCATCGTTAATCAACACCACATAGATACCATCTTTGTCCTCGAATGGATTAGTCATATCGTTATTTACTCCATTTACTCCGTTGGATAAGTTTCTCTAGTTTGGCCGTGAGCGCCTGCCCGATCTGGGCGGACGGTTCGCGATCCACGAGCATGTTCCCGTGTCGGCACGAGATCGAATGAGTCTCAATTTCTCCGCTGATGTATGGCGCCCAGGCTTCCGGCCTCCACGCGGCGTCGCTTTCGGAATCGGTTGAAGTAAGAAGCAAAACATCTCCATCGTAATGTTGTGGCGCGAAGGTATTCATAATGGAAAGGCTGTTCTCCAGGTTTTCGATGATGGCTTCGAGCGGGTAGCCTTCCAAGCGGCGAGAGAGTTCGGCGAGGTTTGCGGCGTCCGGGGATTCGTCCCCCATGTCATACCCCAGATTCCGGCGTATGACGGAAACGAGTTGATCGCGAGTCAGAGTCACAGGGGGTTGCTGAACGACCGGTGGATAGGCGTCGAGAAGCGCAAGAAGAGCGACATCGTCGCCTTGTCGCCGAACGAGGTCGGCGATCGCGTAAGCGACAAGTCCTCCGAAGGACCAGCCAATCAGATGATAAGGTCCGGCGGGTTGGACCTTGCGGATATTATCGAGGTAATCGGCGGCCATCTCCTCGATTGTTTGTGGGAGGAATTCCGGCTCGGTCAAGTGGCGAGTTTGTATCCCATAGATCGGATAGTCCGCGCCGATGTGCGGCATCAGCCTGGTGTAGCACCAGCTAAGCCCACCGGCGGGGTGAAGGCAAAAGAGCGGAAAGAAGCTCCCCTGCGGCCTGAGCGGCAGCATGATTTCAAACGCGTTTCGGTCGGTAGGAGTGGACAACCTCAGCGCGAGTTCGGCCACCGTCGGCGATTCAAACAGCGCGCGGATCGGGATATCCGCACCCATCGTAGCGCGTATCCGTTCAATCAGGCGCGTCGCCAGCAGCGAGTCGCCGCCAAGCTCGAAGAAGTTATCATTTATTCCTACTCGCTCCAGGCTCAGCGCGTCGGAAAATAGTGAGCAGAGAATCTCTTCCTCCAGTGTTCGCGCCGCTCGCCACTCGCTTCCCTCCCGCAGCCGCCGCGCCAGTTGACCGACGCTGGGCGATTCAAACAGCATTCGGATGGAAATCTCCACTCCCAGCGTCTCACGCGCCCGGCTCACCAAACGCGTCGCCAGCAGCGAGTGGCCTCCCAGGGCAAAGAAGTCGTCATCCAATCCCACTCGTTCCACTCCCAACACCTCCCCGAACAGTGAGCAGAGAATCTCTTCCTCGGGACTGGACGGAGCGCGGTACTGCTCTCCTACCCATTCCGGCTCGGGCAGCGCCCTGCGATCAAGCTTCCCGTTGGGCGTCAACGGCACAGCCTCCAACTCTATGATCGCCGC
>Ga0187894_10005187_pt1 | contig 13473 bp, 7 predicted proteins | sample GBC1701081metaG_FD_136650 | JGI IMG/M metagenome (GOLD analysis project Ga0187894, IMG submission 136650) | White microbial mat communities from a lava cave in the Kipuka Kanohina Cave System on the Island of Hawaii, USA - GBC170108-1 metaG ... | reverse complement strand
TGCTCTCTAATCACCGACTGCGCAAGCCGAAAACTGCCTGACGGCGCATCACCGTTGATGCTAGTGAGTAGGCGCTGCTGGAAACCAATCCCGCTATGGAATTCAAAAGGCGCAAGTCCGAAAACTTATTGAAAGCTTGCATCCTTATGTTGCTCATCTGAGAGTGGGATATCTCCATCACGCGCATAATAACATACCGGCGCTGTCCCAAGCCAAAGCAAAACTTGGGGGGAGGGACAGTACCGCGACAGTACCGCGCGCGGTACTCTGTCGCGGTACTGTTTAGGTCACAACAAATTAAACCCCGCCTGGCTGAATCCGACGCGTTCCGCGCCCATCCGTTCGCGCAAGGCTTCGAGCAACGGCAGATGCGCGTCGCGCTGTAGCCATCCCGTATATCCGAACGATTGCAGTAATTGCGGCATGCCGAGTTCGGCGCTACGTCTTCCACCCGCGCCATCGCCATCAATCAACGTATCAACCACTGCCCGACATGCCCGCGCCGCAATCAATTCAGCGAAGATCTCCGGATCGCACGGCAGGACGGGGCTGATTGCGGCCTGCGTCTTCAATCCGGCCCGGGTCAGCCTTTCAAGCGTCATCAGGCGGCGTTCGATGGATGGCGACGCCGGGGTGATTTGCCGCCGCACTTCCTCGCGGTTGGTTTCGATTGTGAAGCTGACGGCGGCGCGTGAGCCGAGTTGTTGGAGCGCCGCGACGTCACGCTCGATCAGCGGAGAACGCGTCTGCACAACCAGAAATCCGAAATCGCCGCTCTCCGCGAACACCTCAAGAATTCCACGCGTGAGTTTCAGCCGCGCTTCGGCCCCTTGGTAGGGGTCGGTCGCCGTGCTCATGAAAATCCGCAGATTTCCGAACATCCCTTTGCGCTTCGCGGCCTCCAACTCGCGCTTCAACAAATCGGGCGCGTTGATCTTCGCCTTCACCCATTCGCCCCAGGGCTTGCCCGAAAATCTCTGAACAGGCATCGCGCGCACATAGCAATACGGGCAGGAGTTTTTGCCGAACGCGCAGCCCTGATAGGCGTTGAGCGAATGCGTGTAGGTGGCGAGAAAACCGCCCGTCGGATTGAGGATTGATTTGGCTTGAATCTCTTCGACCATCATAACCAGTGATCTTCTTGATCGTGGAAAAGCGCAGTAGTAGTATCGCCTGCGTTCGATTGTAACACCGTCAAATTCGAATCAGTACCGCGAGCGGTAGCGAGCGTGGTCCCATCAATCAACCGGCGCGGGAGGTAGCGCTCGCTACTGCTCGCGGTACTGATTCATCCGAAATCTAAAGATGATCGTTAAACGGGCGAAAGCCGCGCTGGTGACCGCTGTCGTGATTACAGCCATGACAGCCGCCGCTTTTCAGATCAGCAAGTCCAGAACGTTTCAGTTCTTCGGCGACATCGTTCCGAGCATAAACACGAGGCAGAAGGTCGTCGCCCTGACTTTTGACGACGGCCCGACGCCGGGCGTGACTGAAGAGATTCTTTCGATCCTGAATGAAGAGGGCGTTAAAGCGACGTTCTTTGTCATCGGCGCGGACCTTGAACGAAATCTCGAAGAGGGGCGAAAAATAGCCGCGGCTGGACACGAGCTGGGCAATCACACCTATTCGCACAAACGGATGGTCTTGAAGACACCGTCGTTTATCAAGTCCGAGATCGAGCGAACTGATCAGTTGATTCGTCAGGCCGGGTACCAATCGGCGATCCATTTCAGACCTCCGTTTGGCAAGAAGCTGATCCTGCTCCCGTATTTTCTGGCCGGGACTTCACGCAAGACGATTACGTGGGACGTCGAACCCGACTCTTATCCTGAGATCGCCGCCGGCTCGAACAAGATCGTCGCGCACGTGATGGAGAAGACCAGACCCGGTTCGATCATCCTGCTTCACGTGATGTACAAAGGCCGCGGTGAATCGCTCAAGTCGGTCAAAGGCGTCATCACCGGTTTGAAGAGCAATGGGTATTCGTTCAAAACGGTTTCGGAGATGCTGGCGATAACAAACTGATTTACCTGGAGGTGAGCTATGTTTACTCGACGATCTTTTCTGAAAAACGCAGCGACGTTCGGCGCGGCCGGTCTTGCCGCGGCCAGCTTCAATGAAAAAGGTTTGGCGCACGCGCTCGACGCTGTGCGCTTCGTTTCGGGTCGCACGCCGGAAGATGTGGCGATGGACGAAGACTTCTGGTTTGAAATCCAGCGCGCGTTCACCGTTGACCGCACGCTGATCAACCTCAACAACGGCGGCGTCAGCCCCAGCCCCCGCGTCGTCCAGGAAGCGATGCGCCGTTATCTGGAATACGCCAACAACGCCCCGGTCTATTCGATGTGGCGCATCCAGGACCCAGGCATCGAAACAGTGCGTCGCCGCCTGGCCGCCGCTTTCGGGTGCGATATGGAAGAAATCGCGATCACGCGCAACGCCAGCGAATCGCTTGAAATCTGCCAACTCGGACTCACGCTCAAACCGGGCGACGAAGTCTTGACGACCAACCAGGATTATCCGCGCATGCTCACCACGTGGCGGCAGCGCGAGTTGCGCGAAGGCGTCAAGGTCAGAAAGGTCTCGTTCCCCGTGCCGCCGAAGAGCGTGGATCAACTCTTCGAGATTTTCGAAAAGAACATCACGCCGCGCACCCGCGTCATCCACTTCTGCCACGTCACCAACCTGACCGGCCAAATCTTCCCGGTCAAACGCATCTGCCAGATGGCGCGCGAACGCGGCATCGAAGCCATCGTTGACGGCGCGCACGCCTTCGCGCATTTCCCGTTCAAACACGCCGACCTGGATTGCGATTATTACGGTTCGAGCTTGCACAAATGGCTGCTCGCGCCGTTCGGCACCGGATTGCTTTACGTGCGCAGATCGAAGATCAAAGACCTCTGGTCGCTGATGGCCTCGGAAGAGAAGAACGCCGGCAACATCCGCAAGTTTGAAGAGATCGGCACGCACCCGTCGGCCAACGCGCTGGCCATCGCCGAGGCGCTCGATTTTTACGAAGGCATCGGAGCGGAGCGCAAAGCGGCGCGACTGCGTTTCCTCTTTCACCGCTGGGCCAAGCGCCTGGAAGCTCAAAAGGGAGTGAAGATATTGACCAGCTTCGATCCGAAACAATCGTGCGGCCTTGCGAACATCAGCGTCGAAGGCGTGGACATGGTCAAGCTCGGCGCGCATCTGATGGACAAATACCGCATCATCACGACGCCGATCGTTCACGCGGAGTTCCAGGGCCTGCGCGTCACGCCGAACGTTTACACGACGCTGCGCGACGTTGACACGTTCGCTGAGGCGATGGAGAAGGTGATTGAAAAAGGCTTGCCTGCCTGATTGGAGATTCCACGATAGGCTTAGCCGCCAACGCGCGACTCGGCCATTCGGAGCCTATCTATGAACCGGGGTGTTCGCGGTCGGCCCAACTTTGAATACCTCCCAGTAGGTTTGCCTTTCGGGCAGATTCAAATCGCGGCGAATGCGGTTAATCAACTCCTCGCATTCACCCAGTCCCCCGGGGTCGCCCAACGCCTCACGCAGACCTATAGGGGCGACACACCAAGATGTGGATTGGCGCCGGTACCGTACCGGCGCGCCATTCTTGCAACTCCACATCTTGGTGTGTCGCCCGTATAGCGCCGCATGCCCGAGTCCATGCAGTATCACGAAACCGATGTCGTAAGCCATCAGCGCCTGCTTGTCGCCACGCAATTTCGAGAAGTCGGTGAAATCAATCTCCAGAGGAAATACATCAATCGTTTGTCACAATGAATAGGAGTTATGAGTGATCGGCTTCGGCAGCCTGGCGAAAGCGACTTGAGGTGAATGCGCGTGAAATTCCAACTCCGCCGCATGCGGGATTCTTACCGCCGCGTTGAGCAGCGCGCGCGCCGCGCTCGATCCGCTGGAGAATTTCGTCTGATCGCCGAGCGCCAGAAAACCAGTTTCATCGAACCGCATTTCGAGAAACCCCGTCTTGTCCCTCAACTCTGGAGATTACGCGACTGCTCGTCGCCAGGAACAATGGCGACGCGGCGGCGCTGGAACAACTCACGCCTTGAGTCCACACAGAACTGCGCCGGCTGGCCAAACGCTACATGGCGGGCGAGCGCCAGGGCCACTGTTCGATATTACTCTTTCGGCGCATCCATCGCTGGATTGCGTGTGAAAAATCCATTCGGGATCAGCTTGAATCCCGCTTTGTGAACTGGCATGACCGGCCAATCTTCCGGGCGCGGAATATGCGTAACGCCCATCGAATACCACAATATGATGTCCTGGTTGTCTATCGGACGATTGCCTTTCGTCCAGGCCGGCAAACCGTCCCCACCGCGACTTTGATTGACATAAAAGCCTGCGGCGTTCATTTCTTCGGGCGCGTGTGGCGTCACCCAGAGATGATGGTTCACAAAACCTCCCCGCTTTCTGACAGACGAATTCACACCTGAAAACGAAATACTGTTTTCGCCTGTGACCAGCAGGTAGCCTGTTGGTTGCCCCAGCGCATTTCTGACATTCGGGTTGATGACTTTCCAGCGACGATTCGTGGCGAGGTTGAGGCTTCGCTGCGCTTCGAGTTCGTGTTTGAAGATCGTCTCCTGCATCGCGAACGCGTTGTCGTACGGATTGTCTTTTCCGGCGGGCATCGCCATCGTGTTCTGCTCGACGACGCTGTTGGCGCCGGCGCCGTCAATATCCAGATCAAGACGGAAGTTGAAGAAATGCTGGTGATGGACGGCTTCGATGCCGGGCGCGACCGGATGCCCGTAGCGGCTGTTGTGCTGATGAGTGTCTTCCGCCTCTGGCGCGACGCCCTTGACGGACATGATTCCAGTCAACAGCGCTTCCATCTCCAACGCGCCGTCCTGATGAAAGACCCAGTTGAAGCCGTATTCGTAATTGCCCACAGTGGCAATCATCGAAAGCGCGAGTTGCCGCGCCCGCCGCGATTCGTTTTTGTTCGTCTGTTCATCCACGTGCTTCCACAAGACGCCGCCGTCGCGTTCATACAAAGCGATCACGCGGTCTTTTGTCTGCGCCGCGCCTTGTTCCGCCGCCAGCGCCGCGGGCAACAGCGTCGCATTGGGCGGCGCATCGTTCTTCTCCAGCTCTACGGCCATCATGCCGATACCATATTCGCCTTCGTCAAAGGCGTTGCGAATGAACCAACCCGCGCTGGGGTCGCCATAGGGCACGACCATTTCCGAGAGCGATCCGCGGTATAAAACCGAGCGCAGCCTGCCCTGATCTTCGTAACCAACGGTGTACAAAACCAGACCTTCGCGCGGATGCAGGGCGTAACGGAAGCGCCACTTCTGCCAGCGCACTTCGTTGCCGCGCAATTCAAAGCTTGGGCCCTCGGGCTGGGTAATTTGCAGCGGCTTCGGCGCGGCGCGCAGCGGCGCGTTCGATTCAGGGTCGAGTTCGGCGCTGGCTTTGGGCACAGGCACGACGCCGGTATCAACGATCTTGAGAATCTTTTTGCGCGTCAGGTCAATGTAAGCAACGAGGCCTTCGATGGGGTGGGCATACGCGTTCCTGCCCGCGCCGCGATAGAACGGGATGCCGCGCGCCATGCGAATGTTGGCTTCCTCCTGAAAGCCAAACCATCCGGCTGACCAGGGATCAACCTGCACATTGTCGTAATCCGTAATGCCGCGTTTTCGCAGCGCCGCCTGCCAATTGGGATCGCTGTTGGCGATGGACGTCGCCAGCGCAAAATCTTCGGGGACCATCGAAGGCTGCGCGTTTTTGATTTCCTTCCACGAGACGACCTTTCTGGCTTTGACATCCACGACGGCTTCAAAGGTTTGATTGGCGGCGCGCTCAAACACGACGACGAAGGCTTCACGACGAAACGCCGCGCCGGGCTTGAAATTCAAGACTTCGGCTTTCGGAGGTTCGCGCAGGACCAGGGTAAAAAACCGGCTGCTTTCCGTCGCTTTGTTTTCGGCTTTGAGCGTGGCGACAGCAGCGGTGATTTCGTCTTTGCTGAGTGGATCAAGCGGATGGGCATAATCGGATTGCGCAGCGATGGGCAAAGTGAAAAACAGCGGCAGGCAAATGGAAGTGAGTAACTTGAAGCTTGGCATAGTTCGACTCCTTTTGTTCCTCCTGATCGTAGTTGCTGGGAAACAGCGGCTATGCTTGCAATGCGCGGTGAACGAGCAGCGTATCCACGTACTGCACAAACCGGATCGCTTTCCCATCCCGCAGCTTCCAGACATGCGCAAAATCCGCCTGAAAGCTTTTGCCTGTAGCGTTGTACTTTCCGCTGTATTTGCCCAACACGACGACGGTATCGCCGCCGTCAATAAATTCAGCGGGTACGGCGGCGAAGCCTTCCCACTCCGCGCCGAGCCGCATAAAAACGCCTTCCAGCACGGCGTTGGGGCCGTTGTACGTGCCGCTGTAAGGGAATCCTTCGGCCTCTGTCCAGGCAATATCGGGGCTTAAAATTCCCAGCACGCCGGGAACGTCACCTTTGGCGAACGCGCTATACGCGCCTTGAACTAGATTGAGATTGCTCATTGATTTTCCTTTCGTCGTTGATGGTTTGAACGGTTGACTGATCTAAAATTTTCCCGCGTTCACATCCAGAATGAATTTGATCAGCCCTTCGACATAGACTTTCTGGTCATCGTAAAGCGCAAGGTGGCTGCCGTTCGGGCAAAACAGGTAGCGGCCTTTCTGCACCTTCTTGGCCATCATCTCCATGTGCGCCGGGTCCATCGTGTCGTATTTTGCGCCGATCACCAGCGTGGGCGGCGTGATTTTTGGCAGATCATTGACCCGATCCCAGGTGAGCAGCTTGCCGCTCAGTCCGAGTTCGCTCGGCCCCTGCATCGGGATGTAGATCGCCGGGTTCAGGTGTTTGAAAGCGCGATTGACCGGGTCGGGCCACTGTTCGGGCGGCATGCGCAGAATGTGATGAACGTAATGGTGCGGGATCAGCAGTTCCATGTAGCGCGGGTTCTCGAAGTCTTTCTTCGCCTCAAGCTGTTTGATCTCAGCCAATACTTTCTGATCCATAGCGGGCATCAGCGCTTTGTTGGCATATTCGTTGTAAGCCGGACCGCTGGCCATCATGTTCGAGATGATCAACCCTTTGAGGTGTTGCTGGTATTTCAGCGCGTAATCAATCGCCAGCACGCCGCCCCACGATTGCCCGAACAAATAGAAATTATTCTTGTCGAGCTTGAGCGCCTGCCGCACCTGTTCGACCTCTTCGACAAAGCGCGGCAAATCCCACAACTCCGGCTCTTTTGGCTGATCGCTGTACGCCGAGCCGAGTTGGTCGTAATAATAATACTCGAGCCCGGCGGCGGGGAAGTAACTGTCGAAGGCTTCCAGATATTCGTGCGTCGCGCCAGGGCCGCCGTGCAACAGCAACACTTTGACGTTCGGATTATTGCCGACACGTTTAGTCCAAACATTGAATTTGCCTTTCGGCGTAGTGACCGGAATCATTTTGACGCCGCCGCTGAGCACGTCGTCGCGCCCGGAGTAATCCAGATACGCGTTCGTTATTGCTGACGCCGCCGCGGGTTGATTGGTCGCAGGCTGGTTCGCGCAGGCTTGCAGCGCCAGCACGATAAGGATGAGCAAAAGGATTTTTTTCATGGATGTTTCTTCCTTTCGGCTTTTCAGGAGCCTTTTGTTTTATGTTCCAGTTGGCGAACCGCTTGATTTGCTCATCAGCTTACCGCAAGCGCAGCGGTTTCGAGAACATGTTCAGCCTGCATTTCCGGAATAAGTTCTTCGGTGGCGTCAACCCTGAGCCACAAGAGCGCCGCAATCGTCAGCATCGCAGCAACCGGGATCAGCCAGACGACGCCCCACCGGAACGCCACTGCGGTACTGCGCCAGCAATGCCTCTGGGTCAATCTCCACGCCGATGGGGTTCGCGGAGAAGGCGTCGCTGAGCATGTACGCGTTGGCCTCTTCGACCGTACAGGCGTCCACTCCTCTCGCTCAACCCCGTTGCCAGGCTACGCGCTACTTCCATTCCCATAGTTGCGCGCGGGTGTTCCCCTCCGTACCACGTCGGGCCTGGTTACTCTGTTGGGTGTAGATGGAAGACCTTGCTGATGATTTTCCATTCGCCCTCGAATTTGAGCAGCGTGAACAAGTCGGTGAACCGATGCCCCGACCAGTTGTAGAGTTCCAGCCGCGCCGTCGCCACCGTGCCGTTGAGATCAATGCTGGCGATCCACGATTGAAGCTCGGTCGCCGGTTCGTTCTGATCAACCCAGTCAAACAATATCTGGATCGGCCCGGCGATCAGATCGGGGCCGAGATAGCCAAAGATCGTGGCGTCCGCGTGGAAGGCGGGTTTCATGTCATCGCCTCGGCCTGACTTGCCGCCGTTGACGTATTGCTGGATCGTGTTGGCGATTGCTTCATACTCGCTCAGATTGTTTGTCGTGTTACTCATAAGCTTCCTTTCTGCTCAGCGATACGCAGGCCCAAGTTAGCTGGCCCGACGGTGAGCGTATAAGTTCGCGTGACCGCGCACTGATTGGCGTCGGTCGCTCTGACCGTGAAGTTGAATGTGCCAGTGGTCGTCGGCGTGCCCGAAAGCGTCCCGTCTGCGGCCAACGACACCCCAGGCGCGGGCAGAGTCTGGGTGATGAAGATCGAGATGCACTGGATCGAGCCGATGTCCTGAGCGGCCCCGTCTACCACGCGCAGTCGCCACACGCCGTTGACCGCCGCGCCCGTCTTGCCGTTGAAGGCCGACAGCGCCTGCTCCGGGCGGAAGCTGCCGACAAAGGGCGCTGCTCCCGCGCCGATGGCCGTCGCCGCCGCGTCATCGAACGTCGTCCGCTGGCCCTCCGGGAGGCAGGCGCTGCCGAAGTTGTCTCCGCCTCCGCCGCGGTTGTTCGACAGGTTGATCGTCGTCCCGTCGGGGCCGATCAGTTGCAGCCTGAGGTCCTCGTCGAACGTGTGAGTGATGTGCAGCGAGACCGTGACTTTGGTGACGGGCGAAGTGATGCCGCTCACCATCACGGGCAAATCCACGCCCGCCGGATTGTTGTCGGGAATTGCGACCGGCCCTGGGGCGTTGAACCTGGTTGTGGCAGGATTGCCAGCCGTCAGGCTGAAAGTGTACGGCCCCGCCGCGCCCGTCGCCGACAAAGCCTGGTTGTAGGCTCCGCCGACATTGCCGTTGGGCAGCGTCGCCGGGTTGATCGTGATCGTCGGACAACCGCCGCCGACGGTGAAACTCGCTGTTTGCGCGTCGGCGCAGCCGGTCTTGCTGATCGTGATCGGGCCGGTTACGGCGCCTGCCGGAACGGTCGTTGTGATCGTCGTGGCGTTGACCACGGTGAACGTCGCCGTGACATTGTTGGCAAACTTCACTCCGGTCACGCCCGTGAGGTTCGTCCCCGTGATCGTCACCGCCGCGCCGGCCACGCCTGTGGTCGGATTGATGCCGGTCACTGCCGGACAAGCGGCTGCGGCGGTGACCGTCAGCGCGTATGTCCGATCGCTCGCGCATTGATTGGCGTCGGTCGCTCTGACCGTGAAGTTGAATGTCCCAGCGGTCGTCGGCGCGCCGGAAAGCGTCCCGTTCGCGGCCAACGACAGCCCCGGCGCGGGCAGCGTCTGAGTGATGAAGATCGAGACGCATTGGATCGAGCCGATGTCCTGAGCGGCCCCATCCACCACCCGCAGTCGCCACGCGCCGTTGGCGGCCACGCCCGTCTTGCCGTTGAAAGCCGACAAGACCTGCTCCGGACGGAAGCTTCCGACAAAGGGGGCTGTCCCCGCGCTGATCGCCGTCGCCGCCGCGTCATCGAACACCGTCCGCTGGCCCTCCGGGGCGCAGGCGCTGCCGAAGTTGTCTCCACTCTCGCCGCGACTATTCGACAGGTTGACTGTCGTCCCGTCGGGTCCGATCAGTTGCAGCGTCAGATCCTTATCAAACGTGTGAGTGATGTGCAGTGAGACCGTGACTTTGGTGATCGGCGAAGTGATCCCGCTCACCGTCACGGGCAGATCCACACCCGCCGGATTGTTGTCGGGGATTGCGACTGGCCCGGCGCCGTTGAACCCGGCCGTGACAGGTTTTCCCGCAACCAGGTTGAAGGCGTAAGGCGCTGTCCCACCAGTTGCCGTCAGTGGTTGGTTGTAAGCGACATTGACGTTTCCGTCCGGCAGCGTCGCCGGATTGATCGTGATCGCCGGACAACCGATGGTGAAGGCTGCTGTCTGCACGTCGGCGCAGCCGGTCTTGCTGATCGTGATCGGGCCGGTCACGGCGCCTGCCGGAACGGTCGTCGTGATCGTCGTGGCATCAACCACGGTGAAGGTCGCCGTGACATTGTTGGCGAACTTCACTCCGGTCACGCCCGTGAAGTTCGTCCCGGTGATCGTCACCGCCGCGCCGGACGCTCCCGTCGCCGGATTGACGCCAGCTACTGTCGGACAACCGGCTGCGGCGGTGACCGTCAGCGCGTATGTCCGATCGCCCGCGCACTGATTGGCGTCGGTCGCTCTGACCGTGAAGTTGAATGTCCCCGTGGTCGTCGGCGTGCCGGAGAGCGTTCCGTTAGCAGCCAACGACAGCCCAGGCGCGGGCGCCGTCTGCGAGATGAAGATCGAGACGCACTGGATCGAACCGATGTCCTCATTGGCCCCATCCACCACGCGTAGTCTCCACGCGCCGTTGACGACCGCGCCCGTCTTGCCGTTGAAGGCCGACAAGACCTGCTCCGGACGGAAGCTCCCGACAAAAGGCGCTGTTCCCGCGCCGATCGCCGTCGCCGCCGCGTCATCGAACACCGTCCGCTGGCCCTCCGGCTGGCAGGCGCTGCCGAAATGGTCTCCACCCCCGCCGCGATTGTTCGACAGGTTGACCGCCGTCCCGTCGGGTCCGATCAGTTGCAGCGTCAGGTCCTGATCAAACGTGTGAGTGATGTGCAGCGAGACTGTGACTTTGGTGATCGGCGAAGTGATCCCGCTCACTGTCACGGGCAAATCCACACCGGCTGGATTGTTGTCTGGAATCGCGACTGGCCCTGGGGTGTTGAACCTGGTCGCGACAGGCGCCCCCGCCGTCAGGCTGAAGGTGTAAGGCGCTGTCCCGCCGGTCGCTGTCAATGGTTGGTTGTAAGCGACGTTGACGTTTCCGCCCGGCAGCGTCGCCGGGTTGATCGTGATCGCCGGACAGCCGGTGATGGTGAAGCTCAGGGCATTGGAAACGCCGCCGCCGGGCGTGGGGGTGAAGACCGTTACCCTGGCCGTCCCGGCCTGCGCGATGTCCGCCGCCGCGACGGCAATCCTCAGTTGCGTGGCGCTGACAAAAGTCGTCTGGCGATCCTGGCCGTTCCAGCGCACGGCTGATCCGTTGATAAAGTTTGCGCCATTCACGGTGAGATTGAAGCCCGGAGCGCCGGCCGCAACCGTAGCCGGATTGAGGCTGGCCAGCGTTGGCGCCGGGTTGTTGGCTGCTTCGCAGGAGAGCGAATACTGGCCGCGAATGAGCAGGTTGGCCTGGTTATCAATCAGGTTGAAAGCGGCGCCGTTGGTCGAAGAATAGGACCTTCCTTTCGGCGCCGTGGTGTCACGCAGGATCGGGAACCCGTTGGTCGCCGGAGTAATGGAAAAGCCGATGACAAAATCGCCCGAATTGATGGACAGCGGCGTTGTCAGGTTGTAGCTGATGAACTGCCCCAGCGCGCCAACCCGCGCAGGAACCAACTGGAAGGCGGTATTGTCAATGTTGGCGTCCCCATCCGCATTCGCGCCCGCCAGCACCGTAATGTTCGTACCAGCCGGGATATCCTGGAACGCGGCGAAATGGATCTGCACGCTGTCGAGCCTGGCCGGATAGTTGACCGGCGTCAGGCGGTTGACCAGATGCAGCGTCTGCGCGCCCGACCCGGCGGCGGTGTCTGCGATGCCATCGTCAACCTGTAGCGGAGTGAGAGGGATCCCGCAGGGAAGGAATTCGGCGGTCTGCACGTTCGGGCAGCCCGTCCGGCTGATTGTGATCGGGCCGACGGCGGCAGCCTGCGGTACGGTGGCCGTGATCTGTGTGTCGCTATTGACGGTGAAATTCGCGCTGACTTCATTGCTGAACTTCACCACGGAGACTCCGGTCAGGTTCGCGCCGGTGATGGTGATTGCGGAACCCGGCGCAGCTTTCGGCGGGTTGATGCCAGTGACAGTCGGACAGGTCAGAGGGACGACGGTGAAGCTGGCGGTCTGCGCATCAGGGCAGTTCACCCGGCTGATCGTGATCGGCCCGGTCGCCGCATTCGCCGGGACTGTCGCCGTGATCTGCGCGCTGCTGTTGATCGTAAAGACTGCGGCGGCATTCCCGCCAAATCTCACTGCCGTCACGTCGTTGAAATTCGTCCCGGTGATGGTGATCGTGGAACCTGGCCTCCCGTTCGTGGGATTGAGGCCAGCCACGGTCGGGCAGGTAACGCCGCCACCACAACCGCTCAGGTATTCAGCCCGGATGAGATAGTTGCCGACGCCGTCCGCCTCGAAGCGAACGCCGTCGCTTGAGGTGTAGGAACGGTTCCTGACCACAGTCTGGTCCCGGAGACCGGGGAAGCTGCCGGCGGGCGCGGCAATGCGGTAACCGACCACGAAGTCGCCGGAGCCGATGGTAATCGGCTGCGTCAGATCGTAGTTGGTGAACTGTCCGAGCGCGCCGACCTGCGCATTGACCGTCTGAAACTCGGTGTTGTCAATGTTCGCGTCTCCGTCCGCGTTCGCGCCAGCCAGGATGGTGATGGGTGTGCCTGCCGGAACGTCCTGGAATCCAGCAAACTGAATCGCCACGCGGCTCAGCGTGGCCGGATAATTTGTCGGGGTCAGACGGTTGAGGAAATAACTGGCTCCGCTGAAACTCCTCTCCGCCGAGCCATCGTCAACCTGGAGAGTGGCCGGCGCGTTCGCGCAGACGGTGAACGCCGCCAGCGAAACATCGGGACAGTTGGCTTTGCTGAGCGTGATCGGCCCGGTTACCGCCCCGGCGGGAACCGTTGCCGTAATCTGCGTGTCGCTGACGACGTTGAAATTCGCCGCCGCGACGTTGCCGCCGAACCTGACCGCAGTGACGCCGGTAAAGCCTGCGCCGTTGATCGTGATGTTCGTTCCGGCGTTTCCGGCGTTGGGCGCGGCGCTAGTAATCACCGGGCAGCCTGCCCCGGCGCTGATCGTAAAATTCGCGTCCGAGATGTCGAAAAAGATGTTGCCGGCGGCTTCCACTTTGACGCGCGCGGCCGCCGCGCTCAAACCGTTCGGCACGGTGATGTCTTCTGTTCCGTCGTTGAGTGTGTTTGCGGCCAGGGTGATGGGAAAAGTCAGGCCACCGTCAGTCGAAAGCAGAATCCTGACGCTCGCCGCATTGATTGGCGCGGCGTTGGTGTTGCTGACACTCCAGCTCACGGTCTGCCGGCTGCCGACCGTCCAGGTCACCGCTGTATTGGGAGCGGTGAC
>Ga0187894_10005186_pt1 | contig 13478 bp, 14 predicted proteins | sample GBC1701081metaG_FD_136650 | JGI IMG/M metagenome (GOLD analysis project Ga0187894, IMG submission 136650) | White microbial mat communities from a lava cave in the Kipuka Kanohina Cave System on the Island of Hawaii, USA - GBC170108-1 metaG ... | reverse complement strand
TGAGAATAGTGAATAGAAAATAATTTAGCATAAATTTTCTTTTTTGAAGCATAGCTTTTCTCGCGCCAACTAACGCTCGAATTAAACCGCCTCCTGCGCCGATAAACGCGAACAAAATAGTCTCGTTCATATGTTTTTTTTGTTTTGTCTCTTTAATCAGGTTTGTAACCCCCAAATAGTAGTTATTTTAGTAAGATTTATAAACATCTTGACGACAATTCATAATATGAACCTCGAAGAAATAGTTCGAATTCACGGCAAAATAAACAAGTTCATGGGGCAGCACATGATTACGCTCGTTTCCTCACTTTTTACTCCGCAAGAAATTGCTGAAAAAACAGAAAAATTAAATCTTGTAGACCCATTTTTTGACGCTCTAACAACTATTGATGTTCTCCCTGAATTTAAGTTGGATAATGAAATTTCACAAAAAGCGTATTTGAAACTTAGAAGCCTCTCAATCTACACCTCAAAAGATTTGGATGAATTGCTAAAACTGGATTTTGTAGCTATCGCAACAAAAGCAATGCAAAAACAATTCAAAAAATACATGAGCAACGGAATAGAGCCGTCCGAAGAAGACACAAAAAAACAAATTGATGATGCAATCGGAGACAAAAAAACATCGTTTGACCTCTTGAAATCTTTAGGAGTGCCTGTGATATCAAGAAATTTCAACCACAAAGAAATAACCGAAGAAACAATCAAAAACGCCTTCGCTCCGCTTTACAACTCACTGAATGAAAAAACAAATTCAGAGCAAGAGCAAATTGAGAAAATGAGATTCGATAGAATTTATTCAGATCTTAACTCATTTAGCGGACCTAAACACGCGTGGGCGCTTCTAATTTCCGGCGACCCCCTTAAAAATACGTTCGCATTCAGCGCACTCAAGGGAACTCCATCAACAACTGCAAATCACGCGTCACACTCACTTGAAATACTATATGATGAAACAATAAAAGCCCAAAAAGAAACGAGAAAACTGCAAAAAGAACTCGTAAGGGCACAAAAGGAAATTGAACAAAATAAAAATTACCAAAGTGAACTTCGAAAAGATATAGGTGAATTAAAAGACAAAATAAAAACTTTTGAATCTCAACCACCAAAAGAAATAATCGTTGAAAAAATAATTGAGAGAAATGAGTCAGAAGCGCTGGATTCGCTTGTTTACGAAATGGACCAGATAAAAAAATCGTATGATGAAAAGACCACTTCAATGGGGAAAGAGCTTGCGAGATGCATAGAGCAAACCAAGGAAATGGAGCAAAAATTAAAAGAAACCTCAAACAAATCGCACGGGTTGAACGAGGATTCAGGAATGCAAATTTATGTCACTCCCGAATTAAAAGAAAGATACGTTAAAATTTTATCCAGATACACTGATTCCATGATGAATGGAGATTCATTCTCAGAAATTATAGACATGCTTATTTCAAAATTTTGCTCAGCCATTAAAGTCAGGGGAAAAGCCCAAACTCTTCTTGAATTAACGGACCATATGAAAGATGCACACTCTCATGTTTACAAACACAATTCACCGCCTGCTAAGTTCACAAGAATATTCTTAAGAATTGAAAACGACAAGCTGATAATCAACGATGTTTTCACCCCTGAAGATCACAAACAAAGCGTTCAAAACGGAACTGGGCGATATTTTGAATCCACCAATGGAAACGTAAATTATACAACAGAACATAATAAACTAATTCAAATTAAGAAAACAATACGCGAGTTATTTGAAAAGTGATTTTGCACTAGAGAAATCAATTTAAGAAAGAGAATATCACTGATGCTCATGACACAAGACCTTTCGCAACTTGAAAAGAACGCCAAACAACTCGCAGCAATATCGCTTCACATCGGCGCAATAAAGATTAACCCTGAAAAGCCATTCCAATGGGCTTCAGGATACTTTATGCCAATATATAATGACAATAGACTTCTTTTAAGACAACCTGCGCATAGAAAAGCAGTATCTGAATATTTTTCTGACATTTTAAGAACGTATGACATACGTCCCGATGTTGTAGCGGGAACAGCAACAGCGGGAATTCCCCATGCGACAACTCTTGCTGACAGACTACACGTTCCGCTTATTTACATTCGCGACAAACCAAAAGCACACGGACTTAAAAACCAAATAGAAGGAATACCGGACGATCAAACACTTGAAGGAAAAACAGTTCTTGTCATTGAAGATTTGGTTTCAACAGGAGGAAGCTCAGCTAAAGCCGTTCAGGCAGTTCGAGACGCCAAAGGAACGGTAGAACACTGTCTTTCAATTTTTAATTATGGATTCAACGAAGCTCAGGAAATGTTTGAAGGCAAAAGAGAATACCAAACTGGGGAAAACTCTCCAGGACCAAAACTCACTCCATGCAAACTTCACTCAATATTAAAATACGATATGCTTTTATCTGTCGCTCTTGAAACAGGAACCATAAAAGAAAAACAAATTTCTGTTTTAAAAGAATGGAGAGAAAATCCATTTGAGTGGGGCAACAAATATGGTTTTCTCAGAATTTTAAAATATTAAACAAAAAATTTATTTGAGAACCAAACCAACGGGACAGTGGTCTGAACCTTGAATTTCCTGACGGATGAATGAAGACTTTAGCGAGTGTTTTATTTTTTCAGACGCGCAAAAATAATCAATTCTCCAGCCAATATTTTTTTCCCTCGCGTTAAACATATAACTCCACCAAGAATACTGATGAGGGTCTTTGTTAAAATTACGGAAAGAGTCAATAAAACCAGAGTCAAGCAATTTTGAAAAACTATTTCTTTCAGCGTCCGTAAACCCTGGATTGTTTCTATTGCTATTTGGGTGAGCGATATCAATTTCCTGATGCGCAACGTTCAAGTCACCGCAAAAAATAATTGGCTTTTTTTTGTCAAGATTTTTTACGTATTCACGAAACGCCTCATCCCACTTTAGCCTATAATCGAGCCGAAGCAATCCTCTTTTCGCGTTCGGAGTATAAACAGTCAAAACCTGATAATCCTCAAATTCAGCGGTAATAACTCTTCCTTCATTATCGTGCTCTTCTATTCCAATTCCATAAGTTACGTTTATCGGCTCTTTTTTTGAAAAAATTGCGGTTCCGCTGTAGCCCTTTTTTTGAGCGGAATTCCAAAAAGCGTGATAATCTTGCAAAATGTTTCCGGCTTGCTCTTTAGTCGCTTTCACTTCCTGAAGGCAAAGAACATCAGGATTTTCCTTCCGAACGTATTCATTAAAACCTTTCTTCTGAACAGCGCGAATACCATTAACATTCCAAGATAAAAGTTTCATAAGATTTGTTTTAATTGGTTTTGTTAAAAATCTTTTTATTCATTTATTGACCACTTTATCGTGACACTTTTTAGTAAGATATATAAACTCGTTTTGATATTTATCCTGTATGACTGGGCGAAGGGAATTCCTCAAATCAATTGCGTTTGGTGCCGCTTCTGCCATGTTTTTAGACCTTGAGCGGATTCTTGCCCAGGAAACTCAAGAACAGCCAACACCACACCAACAAATCAGCAGGGATTTTTATTCAATCGCCAAAGAATTTTATTCAAAAGCAAAAGACAAAGACAAGACAAAAGAAGCCCTTGAAATCTCCCTTTATTTTGATTCCTTCAACAAAGAAGCCGAGGATTTGTTAAAAAAACTAGAAAAAGAGAAACTTAACAAAAACGACAAGTTATCCAAAAAAGCCGAAGAAAATTACAAAAAGAAAAAACAAGAATCAATTGAAACTTTAGCGAAACTTTCCGCAGAAAAATTAAAAAACGACAAACAAGAAGCATATAAAGAATTTGAGGGCATCTGGAAAATAGAAAATAATTCTGAAAAGCCCTATGACGTTTTGGGATTTGTAAAAAATGAGGGAGGATTTTACATATCAAAAGAGCGCAACGCCAGAAGAGAATTAGGCAAAAAAATATTTCAAAACTCAAAGATGGGGGAAATTGACAACAAAAAAGACAATATTGAAGAATTGATGAACATTAAACCGTTCAGGCGTTCAAGTGAGAGAATAACCTCGCGCTCAATTGTTTCAGATGAAAATGCAAAACAAATGCATAGAGCGGCAGAAGCAGCATTCACTTATTTGCCTATTTTCCTTGGAATTGACGGGCATCCTTTTGATGGAACAGATTATTCCAAAGAATTCGAAGAAGACATAAAAAAGGACGGAGGAAAACTTTTTTACCGAGTCACGGAATTCAATAAACCGGAACAATTTGATAAGTACACAAAAGAAATTCTCGGGCACAAAGATTATGACTCAACATGGGGAACTCTTGGCGAGACTTGGAAAACTTGGGAAAGAAAAAATGAAGAAATCAAACCGGTTCATTCAGGACACTATCATTATTTTCAAACGGAACCTGATATCGACAATACGGTGCACAATATTGCGAATTTAATCGCAGGAAGAAATGAGGAATGCCTTGTTTGTTTGCCGCTTCAAAAAGGTCTTTGTTACTTGATAACAGCTGAACTTCTTGGAACAACAACTACTTCAATGATTTATGAAAAACACGGCAAATACAAAGGAGATAAAGACAAAGAAAACACCATAAGGGCGGATACAATTGACAAAATGCACTCAATTGTTTATGAACTGGTCAGAACATCGAGAGAAAAACAGCTTGAAAAGCTGGTCAGTACATCCGCGTTTGAGACCAAAGTAGAAGACGTGTCACAAGCAGTAAGCCTCATGGAATTTTTGAGATATCATAAAGACTACCAAGAACCCACTTTGAAAATGCTCACTTCAGGAAGAGTTGGAAATAAGTGGGAGTTCTTTGGAATAAAACCTAAAGACCTCGCGCAAAAGGCTTATGGAAAATCGTGGGAAACAATCCACGAGGATTGGCGCCAGTATGTGTTGGATGAAAATATTGGCTACAGAAACTCCAAATAATGTAACATTTTTAAACAAATTTCAATTATTTCACCTTATGAAACGATTATTACTCATCACTCTGATTTTATGCACACTAGCCTTGGCTCAAACAATCACGACATTTGTCACAGACAACGCTAACATACTAAGTCTAGAAGAAAAAGAGCAAATAACACAAATATCCCAAAACCTTTACGATAAGGGAGCCGTGCAATACGCAATTGTCACAATAAAAAGCCTTGAAGGGCAAGACATACAGGGCGCGGCGTTTGAAATGGCAAACGGAGTTTTAGGTGAACAAGGCAAGAATAACGGACTGCTACTTTTAGTTGCTCTTGATGATAGGGAATACCGATTTGAAGTAGGACGAGGACTTGAACCTGACCTGCCTGACATTGTTGTTGGCAGAATAGGGCGCGATTATTTGGTTCCAAACTTCAGAGAAGAAAATTACGGCGCAGGAATACTTGAAGCAAGCAAAGCAATTGAAGCAAGATTACTAGGTCAAAACAATTCAGAATACTATGTCTCAGAAGAAGAGGAACAAGGACTGCCTCTCTGGGCGATAATACTTTTCTTTTTCGCGATAACGATGTTTGTACTCTTTATCATAATATTTAGCGTAGCTGGCGGCGCAAATTCAGGCGGATACCGCAGATACGGAGGCGGAATGGGCGGAGGATTTAACGGAGGATTCTCAGGAGGAGGTTTTGGAGGAAGGTCAGGCGGCGGATTTGGCGGAGGCTCATTCGGAGGCGGAGGAGGAGGCGGAAAATGGTAACTTTTAAAAACAACAAAACGAGGATGATACAATATGGCTAAACAATCAAACAAAAAACTCTGGATAACACTGGGAATCATAGGAGCGCTATTTCTCATAATGATTTTATGGGTAGGCGGCTCATACAACACATTAGTATCGAACGATGAGAACGTCAACAACATGTGGGGAAACGTCCAATCAGCGTACCAGCGCCGAGCGGACCTAATACCGAATCTTGTCGCAACAGTCAAACAATACACTGATTACGAAGGACCTCTTCTAACAGAAATCACAAACGCAAGAGCAAGCGTTGGAAAAGCATCAACACCAGAACAATTAGGAGCCGCAGGAGCTGAAATGAACTCCGCATTGTCAAGATTACTTGTAGTAGTTGAGAACTATCCAAACCTAAAAGCTAACGAAAACTTCCTTGATTTACAAACACAGCTTGAAGGAACAGAAAACCGCATCAAGGTTGAAAGAGACAACTACAACAAAGCGGTTCGAGACTACAACATCAAAGTAAGAAGAGTTCCTACAAACATAATCGCGAACATGTTCGGCTTTGAACAAAGAACAGCATTTGAAGCGCAAGAAGGCGCACAAAACGCTCCAAAGGTCGGAGAACTTTTCAACTAAAATTTTATTTATTTCTTATTTTTTTATTTAGAATTGGAAATTTTTACGTCATCGAACTGAGTCGCGATAACACGCATTCTTTTGATTAAAATCCTGAAATCATCAATACTTGAAAAATCAAAATGCTCAATAGTATCGTCATTTCTAATCAGAGCAACCTTTTTATCAGTGAAATAAACAGAATAATCATGATACATCATCCAAGTTGATTCATCATTGGAAACAAGCTTTATCTCTTTTCCAAAAGAATTTCTAACGGCGTCCACTCTGTCAATAACTTTTCCTGTCTTTCTTTGAGCAAGCTCTTTTTGAGCAGGAAGAGGGGTTTTTCTTGAATGCTCAATGCACGCCATAACAAAATTATCAACATCTGATTTTTCCTGATTTTGAAGGTCAGGAACTTCCCCCTCAATCGCTCCATTGAAAATAAACAAAACAGTTTTTTGATAAATCCTGAACTCGACAACATCATTGACAAAAATGGCGGCGTGATCGCTTTTTCTGACCTCTTTAATTCTCGCTCTTGGCGCGTACTTCGCGATAGCGACCTTTAACTCATTAACGCCGTACATAAACGCTATTTAGGAACAAGAATATAAAAAATCTCCCAAAATGAGTAAGGTGCGGTGGTGACAAAGATATTAATACTACGTTGCCCCATTTTGAACGCATGGGTTCAGGGATTACAAGAGAAGACGCTTATTTTTTTCAGAGACTAAAGTCACTTGGCGATTCAACGAAAAGAAGACGCTCGCAGCTTTGCCAGCCTGAAAAAGAGCACAGACAAAGAGCGTGCGAAGACATAGAAACATTGTTCGCAACCTTGAAAATGAACTTGACGCGCTAGGAATTGGACAACTACAGCGCTCAAAACTAATTGGACGAGACAACGAACAATACAAAGAAGTTTGCCAAGAGCTGCAATACCTTAATCTTGCGTTCTTCGCTGTTATTTATGGCGCTCAAAGACTGCGCCTTGACGATTTTAGAAACCATTACGACAGAAGACACGCCGCGAACGCAATGGATTATGCCATAGAATACATTGAGCGCTCTTACGAGAAAATAGTTCGAGTAGATATAGATTATTAACGCTTTCTTTTCTTTTGGAAACGCTTCCATAAAACGCTTCCGATGTCTTTACCGCTTTCCCAGACGCTTCCAAACAAACTAACAAACGCAAGACCAAAGAGCATAGTGCTCGCGAATAAAAACGTCAGAAAAATATGAAGCGCGCTCCAAGAGTCGCCAACCAACGCAGCTGTAACTCCAACTCCAATAAAGAAAAGTGAGAATGACAAGAACATTTCAGCTACAAACGCGAACCAGCCTGCAACCAAATTCATCAGCCAATGAATGACTAGCGCAGCCCCAACACCAAGAGCCATAGATGAAAGCAAAATGAACAAAACAACCGCGACAATTCCGGCAACTTCATGAGACGCGTATTTCAATTCCTTCGCGAAATATGCAAGAAGAACACCTAACGCGAGAACCGGCAAACCAATCCAAATTGAAACACGCATGACTTTAGCAATGGAATGTCGCTTTTTAAATGCTTTGGTTGGAAAGTATATGTGTTGGTATGTGAATGTATATAAATTGAAAATGCGGATTCAATTTCGGGGTAAACATGACACTTGACAATGTAATAGGAGTTCTACCATATCAGGAAATAAAACAATTAGTAGAGCAAAGCATAGTAAAATCAGAACATAAAATTCCAGATTCACAAATCCAAGCATCAAGCCTTGATTTAAGATTAACATCACAGGCATGGATTGTACCAAAAGGATTCAGACCAAAATTCGGCAAAACGGTAAAGGATTCTCTTGTCGAAATAAGCGCTAAAGAAATCAACGCGGACAAAAAAGTGCTGTTTCCATCGCCGCACAACAGAGGACTCGCTTACCTTTTTATGGTAGACGAATCGTTGTCGTTGCCTGTTGAACTCTCAGGACACGCCAATCCCAAGAGCAGCGCGGGAAGAATAGACCTTGACACAAGACTGATAGCGGACGGAGTACCAGAATATGACGAAATTCCAAACGGATACAGCGGAGCTTTGTACACGTTAGTAGAACCGCAGTTTTTTCCAATTCTATTTTCAGCACAAGAATCATTAAACCAAATAAGATTTTACAAAGGCGCCAGAAGCGACATAGAACTCACCAACACTTCCTTAATACGCGAATACAAAAAATACAACATGTTTTTTGACAAAGAAGGAAAACCAGTCCCTCTTTCATCAATTCCGGATTATAGAATAAGAAGGGGGCTTACATTGACAATAGATTTGTCTGATGAAATAGTCGCGTGGCAAGCAAAACCAACAGTTGATCCGATTGACATTGGAAAAAAAGGAGAATTGAACCCTTGGGATTATTTCAAACCAATTTATAGAAAAGACCTTGAAAACGACCAATTGCTGCTAATCCCTGGAGAATTTTATTTAACTTCAACAAAAGAACTAGTGCGAGTTCCCTCAGGTCTTTGCGCCGAGATGGAGGCGTACACCAAAGAAGCAGGAGACGTATTAACGCACGAAGCAGGATTTTTTGACGAAGGATTCGGATTTGGCAAAAACGGAGAAGTTCTTGGCGCATCAGCAGTTTTAGAACAAAGAGCTGTAAGGCCGACAGCATATCACGATGGACAAATCGTCGCCAAACTCGTGTTTGAGTACATGCGTAATTTTTCAGAAAAACCATACGGTGTCGGAAGCAACTACCAAGGACAGCGAGGAATAAAATTCGCCAAATGGTTCAAATTCCCTCCTGCGCTTGATGAAAAAGCGTAATTCACAAACTTTTTATAGTATTATATCGGAAATCCGATTATGACGAACCTTACTTTTAAACAAATCGTTGAACAACGATACGCGACCAAAAAATTTGATGGAAAAATAATCCTTCAAGAAAAAGTTGACGAGCTTCTTGAGATGATAAGGCTCGCGCCATCGTCATTTAACATACAACCCTGGAAAATAAAAATAATTACTGACCAGGCAATGAAAGAAAAATTGCTAGCGCATTCATGGGGGCAACAACAGGCAACAACATGCTCACATCTTCTAATTTTTTGCGCGAATACAGACATAAAAGGAAACATAGATTTGCTCAGAAAAACAATGATAGAAAACGGAGCGAATCCTGACAGCATAAAAGGCTATGTTGACATGATGAGCGGGTTTGAACAGGGAATGACTCCTGAGAAAAAACTCGCGTGGGCGTCGAAACAAACGTATTTGGCTCTTTCAAACGCCCTAAACGGAGCAAAAGCTCTCGGATTTGACTCTTGTCCAATGGAAGGATTTAGCCCAGAAGAATACTCCAGAGAATTGGGATTGTCAGAGCACATAGTTCCGATTGCTCTTTGTCCAATAGGATATTCAGCTGACACCCCAAAACCAAAAGTTCGGTTCAAAAAGAATGAAGTTTTCTTTTAATTCTTAATTTATTTTTTAATCAAAACCATTTCATATAGTATCTGAATACTATTGGAGATAGAATAGTAGAAATTATGGCCATAAAAATCAAAGAACTAAAAATTTGAGAATTAATAATTCCGGCTGAAAGAGCGAGATTTGCCATAATGAGCTCAGTATCTCCTTTTGAATTCATAGCCCACCCAACAAGCCATCCCCTTTTCCAGTCTTTTGTAATCAAATAATATCCAAGCATAGTTCCAAGCACGGTTCCAATAACTGCCACCATTGTTATTGCCAAACTAAAATTCAGGTTAGAAAAAATTGCCATAATATCCGTATTTAACCCTATCCATAAAAAGAAAAACGGAACTAAAAACCCAAAGCCTAAATCGTGAACTGACCTTGTAATTTCATGAAGTTCCCACGGTCTATGCTGGTCAGTTTTTAATACGTGCCTCATAATAATTCCTCCAAGCAGCGCGCCAATAAAAGCTGAGATTCCCAGCTGATCGGCAAGAGTTGCTAGAACAAGAGTTATCAAAAGACCTCCTGTAAGAAGCGCAGTTCTTGACATTTTTCTCTCGACAAGCTGCAAAATAAATGGAACAACCAAAAGACGGAATAAAAATAAAATTCCAAGAAAAATTGTAATATTTATAATCAAGTCAAAAACGGTGAATTTTTCAGTTAACGTACTAATAAATCCTAAAATAATCGCGAACAAAATGCTTTCAATAATATCATCAATGCTTCCAGCGCTAACAATGAACCTTGCTAGCTTTGTTCGAATTTTTCCAAATTCCTCCATCAAATCAAGCGCAAAAGCCGTCGCGCTAACGCTCATGCAAACGCCAACAATTATACTTATGTCGTTTGATAGCTGAAAAATGTATTTTGATAAAAGAAAACCTCCAATTAATGGAAATAATGTATTAAAAAATGAAATTAAAAGACTGCTCTTCACATCAGAAATACTTTGTCTTAAATCAAGTTGCAAACCTACGAAAAAAAGCAGTAAAACTTCACCAACATAGGCCAAAAATTCCAAAATTGCGGAAGTTTGAGGAGTCATAAGAACCGCGCTTAAAGCAGGAAGCCCAAAAACTATTCCAACACTAATTTGAGAAACGACACGCGGAATATGAATAAGCTGCAGAACTTCGCTTACAATAAACAAAGTTCCAAGACAAATTAAAATGCTTACTAAAGGCTCCATCTCTTTTTAAGATGCAATATGAGAACTTTGTTTAAAAAGGTTTAGTCTTCACCGAAAATAAACTCGCGAACCCACTTCACAGGACCGAAGTTTTTGATTCCTTTCTTTGAGAATTTAACTTTAGGCAATTGAACCTTCGGAATCTTCACATTAATTTTTGGCATATTTGGGAGCTTGAACTTTGGCAATTTGCTAATTTTTTGCTCTTTTTTCACTTCAGGCTTTTTTGGCTTCTCAACTTTCTTTACGATTTTTGCCTTCTTTTCCTCTTTCTTTTCAATAACTTTCTTAACTTGCGCTTTTGGTTTCTCAACTTTTTTAGAAGGAATTTTGATAACAGATTCTTTTGTTTTCATTTCAACCTTTGGTTCAACTTTTGGAGCGACAGGCTCAATTTTTTCAACCTTTGGCTGAACTTTAACTTCAACTTTGGCTTCAATAGTAACTTTAGGCTTTTGAGGAGAAACAGCAGCGTTTCCAGGCAAGAATTCTGAGCCAAGCTCTTCTGCAATTCCTTTCGTCATGCTGTCAGCTTTAGACTCTATCTCATCGCACTCATCAGGAAAAGCGTCTGAGGCTAATTCAAATAAATCAAGCGCTTTTTGAACTTCAACAACAAAATCACTTTTTGAAACGCCCAAAATAAAACGAGCGCGCATATTAGTTGACAAAGTTTTTGTCTCCTTTAGAACATCCTTGATTATGTGATCGCTCTGAGTCCACCCGCTTTCAATTCTGCTCTCAAGCCAGGAGAAATACGGAGCAATTCGCCTTGCGAAAACATCCATATTGACTTCCTGAACGATTGATTGAGACATAATAGCGACGAGATAAGGGCTTGCTTTTAAATCTTGCGCCAAGATATATAAACAAGCTTTTTCGTGAACAGATTTCATGACAGAACTATTCAAAGCGGTTCTTCTTTTCGGACCAGTCGCTTCAGGAAAAGGTACATTGGGACGACAACTTGAGAGAGATTATTCTTCGCTTTTACATTATATAGCTTCGGGAGACATAGTTCGAGGTTTGAAAAAAGGAATGACGTTTTATGAAGAAATACACGCGCACATAAGCAAAGGAAAGCTAATTCCTGACGAGATTATTTTGCCGCTTTTTGGACACGGACTCGCAGGAAGAATACAAAACATGAGCTACAATCCTTGCGATAAAATCCTTCTCATAGATGGAATGTATCGCACAATAGAACAGGCGAAGGAATTAGAAAAATTATTCGACTTGCGGGACGTTTTGCACCTTTCAAACATATCAAACGATGAAATCAAAAGAAGAACAAAAATAAGAGCAGAGGCCGAAGGACGAACTGATGATAACACATCAGCGATTGAAAAACGAATAGCAGAATACCAAACAGACACTTTTCCAGTTCTTGATTATTTGAAAAACAAAGGCATTTCAATTTTTGACATAGACGGCTCAAAAACCAAAGAAGAAGTATTGCAACAGGCAAGAAAACACGTCATGAAAGAGGCCATGCGCTACCTTGGCATTTAACGCAATCGAGCATAATGTTTTTAAACGACTCCCTTACATCATTCTCTTATGAGCGCTTATGAATTCAAAGCGGTAGAACAAGGAGTACTTGACTACTGGAAAGACCATTCAATATACCAAAAAGCGGTTGAAAAAAATAAAAACGGCAAGAAATTTTTCTACTTAGACGGGCCTCCATATACTACAGGAAAAATTCACATCGGACACGCCTGGGGAAAAGCTCTTCGAGATTCCATACTTCGATATAAAAGAATGAGCGGATTTGCCGTTTGGGACCAGCCAGGATTTGACATGCACGGACTTCCAATCGAAGTATCCGTTGAAAAAGAACTTGGAATAAAAGACAAACAAGAAATCATAAACAAAATCGGCCTTGCGAAATTCATAGAAGAATGCCAAAAATTCGCGCTCAAAAACCTTTGGCCAATGGTTGAAGACTTCAAACGAATCGGCGTTTGGATGAACTGGGACAACCCATACATGACCATTCGAAACGAATACATCGAAGGCGCCTGGTGGGCAATAGCTCAAGCACACAAAAGAGACCAGCTATACATCGGCAAAAAATCAATGACTTGGTGCCCAAGATGCGCAACAGCCCTCGCAAAACACGAATTAGAATATGAAAACCGCAAAGACAAAAGCATATTTGTAAAATTCCCAATCGCAGGAAAAAAAGGCGAATATATCATAATTTGGACAACAACTCCTTGGACAATACCATTTAACATGGCAGTAATGGTACATCCAGACTTTGATTACGTTCGAGCGCAAGTTGACGGAGAAGTGTGGATTGTAGCAGAAGCGCTCGCTCAAAACTTAATCGAAAAAATTGCCGAGAAAAACTACAAAATACTTGAAACAATAAAAGGAAAAAAGCTCGCAGGACTAAAATACGAACACCCATTCTTATCAGAAATAAAATTCCATCAAGATTCAAAAGAACAAAACCACACAAGAGTTGTGCTATCAGACAAATACGTAGCCCTTGACTCAGGCTCAGGACTTGTT
>Ga0187894_10005185_pt1 | contig 13479 bp, 8 predicted proteins | sample GBC1701081metaG_FD_136650 | JGI IMG/M metagenome (GOLD analysis project Ga0187894, IMG submission 136650) | White microbial mat communities from a lava cave in the Kipuka Kanohina Cave System on the Island of Hawaii, USA - GBC170108-1 metaG ... | reverse complement strand
GGTGATGCTGGAGGTGTACAAGCCGCCCAGAATCATCGCCAGCCATCCGCACCACAGGCCCAGGAATTTCTCCCGCCGCTCGCCGCGCAGAAAATACCATCCGCCCAGCACGCCGGGCAGCAGGAATGGCGCCGCCTCCGAGAATCGCCAGATCAGTTTTTCCACCGAGAGCGTGTGCTGTCCCATGATGGTGAAAATCCAGTAGCGATAGTTCGCGCCCCAGTGCGCCAGCGACGCGGCAACAGTCAGAAGCAGCAAGCCAAATGACGCTGCGGCAAAGACGATGGCTCGCTTCCAGCGCAGCGGCGGCTCGAACAACAGGCAAACGGCAAATACCGCCGCCCAGATGGCGTGAAACTGCTTCACCGAAAAAGCGAGCGCCGGCATCACCACCATCGCAGCCAGCCACACCTTGCCTCCGGTGCCCAGATATCTCAGCAGCACAAAGAGGCAGGCCGCCGCCATCAGCAGGCTGAGCGGATCATTGTGCAGGAAAACGTTGAAGGCCCCCGTCTGCGGATTCAGCGCAAACAGGAACGCGGCAGGAAAAAAGAACCCGTACCAGACGCGCGGCAGCGATTCGGCCAGCTCCGGCGCGCCCAGCCGCAGCACCTCGCGCACGCACAGAACCGCCAGCAGCGCGGCTGCCACCAGGAAGCAGAGCTGAATCCAGCGATACGCGACGACGGAAGTCGGATGCCCGCTGATCTTCGCGAGAAAATAAGTGACGGCCGGAGCCGCGAAACTGTACATGTTGCTGTTGCTGTCTTCCGGGCTGGCGTAAAGCGGCGCACCGGTACGCCACTTGATGATGTCCATCAGAAACATGGGCTCGGACCACGCCGCCACATCGTAATCCAGCCGCAGCAGCGGACGCAGGCTGCGCATCTGCAAGCCGCACAACGCCAGAGCGAAGATCACCAGCAGCAGCACCGCAAGCCTGGCCGGAGGCCGGGGCAACTGCGCGCGGTGATACTTCCACACGTAGCCGGCAAGCAGCACGTACGCAATAGCGCCGCCGAGCATTGCCTGGAAAACGAGGTTGCGCGATGCGCCCGGAAGCTTCCCCAGCACCAGCAACGCCGCGACGCCCGCCTGCGCCAGCAGAATGAGCAGCGCGGCCGCCCACACCCAAATCGGAATTTTTCCGTCGTTATGGTTCATCGTCGGCAGGCCAGCCCTGCGTAGCGTTCTGGTGGATGCTTTTCACCTTTGCTACGCCTTGTACACGCGCTCAATCGAACTTTTGTTGGCCACCATCCAGTCACGCATCATCTTCACGCCGTCGGCCGGCCCGATTTTCGGCGTCCAGCCCAGTTCTTTTTCCGCGCGGCGGATGTCACTGATGTACACACGCTGATCGCCGGGGCGCCAGTCGCCGAAGGTGTGGCTCAGCTTTTTCGCGCCGAGCTTATCGAGCACGGCAATCAAGTCCAGCAGCGACATGATTTTCTGCGGGCCTCCGCCGATGTTGTAAATCTGGCCGGAGGCGCGCTCGATGCGGGCGACTGCGGCGTCGTACACGGCGATCAGGTCGTCCACATACAGGACGTCGCGCACCTGCCGGCCATCGCCGTACACCGTCACCGGCTGCTCAAACAAACTGCGCAATGTGAACCACGCCACCCAGCCCTGATCCTCGATGCCAAACTGGTGCGCGCCGTAAATGCACGACTGGCGGAAGACAACGGTCTTCAGCCCGTAGATGCGGGAAAAATCGCGGACATACTGATCGGCACTGCCCTTCGAACAGCCGTACGGCGAGTGAAAATCGAGCGGCTGTGTTTCCGGCACGCCCAGCGGCAGCGTTCCGTAAACGTAGCGGCCATCCTTCTGCACGATGGGGACTTCTTCCATGCCGCCGTACACTTTGTTCGTCGAAGAGTACAAAACGACGGGCGGATTTTTCGCGCGGCGCGCCGCATCCAGCACGTTGAAGGAGCCCAGCGCATTGATCTCAAAATCGCTGCGCGGGTCGCTGACCGACGTGGTCACCGCGACTTGCGCGGCCAGATGCAGCAGCACATCGCATTGTGCCGCTTCCGCGGCCAGGGTGTCGCGATCCGTGCGGATATCCGCCTTCACCACGCGCACATTGCCATGCTGGCTGAGCAGCCAATCTACGTTATCCTGCGTGCCGCGCCGGGAAAAGTTATCCAGCACGGTAACCGCGTGGCCGTGCTTGCTGTAGTGCTCCGCGGCGTTGACGCCGATGAATCCTGCGCCTCCCACCACCAGATATCGCGCCATGCAAACTCCCTCACGCGGGATTATCTTCTGCGTTCTGTATTGCTTTTCCACTATATCGAAACAAGGCGGCACAAGGGTGCAATTCTCCTGCCAGCGTGTCGCGAGTGAACTCCCTCAAAAGCGAGGAGATAGCTGCGCTGGCCGGCACGAGCACCGGTGGAACTGGAATGGAGAGGTGCAAACACATGCGACTTTTGCGCAGCCGAATTCCTATTGACCCCGGCTCGGCATCGCGACGTGCTCGTTCAGCACTTCGGGAAGATTCCCGATTGCTCGCAACGCCGGGCGTGCGACAATGGACGCGTATCATTATCTCTATTCAGCCTTATCGGCTGCAGGAGCCAATTCGTGCAAATCCCCGGTTTGCTGCTGTTGTACGTTGGACCCGATCAGATTCTCCCCGTAACTTCCGTGCTGGCTTCCATCGCCGGCATTGTCATGATTTTCTGGAACAAGATTCTGGGTATCTTCCGCAGGATTTTTGGCTCGAAGTCTGCCGGAGCTTCGGCAACGCCTGATGCCGCCGCAGACAACTCCCAGACCAAGCCTTAGGTTGCCGGGCGCACGCGCATCCATTACATTTCCGTAGGCGGCGCCGAAAACAGGCGGCGCTGAGCTTCCAGCGGGCGCTTGCGCCCTCCGGTGAGCGAATGTCGCGCTGACCTTCAGGTCAGCACATCCCGTGAAGAAAAAGGCCATCATCATCGGATTGGACGGCCTCGAGCCGAGCATCGTCGAGGCCATGATGGAGCGCGGCGAGCTGCCCGCCTTTGCCAAGCTGCGGGCGAGTGGAGCTTACTCGCGTCTCGCGACAACCTATCCGGCACAAACCCCGGTCGCCTGGTCCAGCTTCGCCACCGGAACCAATCCCGGCGCGCACGGCATCTTCGATTTTGTTCGCCGCGAAGCTTCGAATTATCTGCCGGACTACGCGCTCACCCGCTTCGAGAAGCCCAAGAGCATGTTCGCCCTGCCTAAGCTGGTGAACAATCGCCGCGGCGTCCCCTTCTGGCAAGTGCTGGCCGAACGGGGAATCCCCTCTACCATCATCCGCTGTCCGGTGACGTTTCCGCCGGACCTGGCGCGCGGGCGCATGCTGAGCGGTGTGGGCGTGCCCGACTTGCGCGGCAGCCAGGGCACCGGCACGTTCTATACGCAGGACAAAACCGCCAGGGCCAAAGAGAGCGAGCAACTCCTGCACCTGGATGGCGGCGCGGAGTTCACGACTCGCGTTATCGGCCCGCGCAACACCCAGGCGAAACCGCCCTCGGACACCTGGTGCGAGATTCGCGTTCAGGCTGACACTGCCGGCGGAAAGCTCATCATTAAAACCGGCGGCAGTCCCGACAAGATCGAAATCAAGACCGGCGAGTGGAGCCCGTGGGTGCGGCTGAAATTCAAGATCTCCATGCTGCAATCGGTGCCGGGTATGGCGCGCTTTTTTGCGAAGCAACTGGCGCCGCACGTGGAGTTCTATTGCTCGCCCGTGAATTTCGATCCGGCCAGCCCGCTCTTTCCCATTTCCGCTCCGGCGGAATACGCGAAGGAACTGAGCGAGCAGATTGGCCTGTTTTCCACGATGGGCATGGCCGAAGACCACACCGGGTTGAACAACGGGCGCTTCGACGAAGCCGCTTACCTTGCGCAATGCTCCCTCATCAAGCAGGAGCGCGAACGCATGACCATGCACGAGCTGGCGCGATTCGACGAGGGCCTGTTCTTCGTGGTCTTCGATACGCCGGACCGCGTGCAGCACATGTTCTGGCGCTTCCGCGACAGTGGGCATCCCTACTTTGACCGCGATGCTTCGCCGGAGCTCGCCCGGCGCATCGAAGAGCACTATCGCGAATACGATCCCATCCTGGCCCGGGTGCTGGAGCGCGTGGATGGGGAAACGCTGCTGATTGTCCTGAGCGATCACGGGTTCAACACGTTCCGCCGCGCGTTCCACGTGAACACCTGGCTCTTTGAGAATGGATTGCTGGCGCTCCGAGACAACAAGAAGCCCGACGAGGAACTGGGCGACAGCTTCCGCGCCGTGGATTGGTCGAAGACGTACGCCTACGCGCTCGGCCTTGCCGGCATCTACCTGAACTTCAAGGGGCGCGAGCGCGACGGAATCCTGGACGACAGCGGGGAGGCCGAGCGCGTCCGCGGCGCAATTCAGAATGGACTGAGCGCCATCGTGGATTCCGGAACGCAGCGCAAGGCCATCAACAGCGTCTCCCGTCGCGAAGAAATCTACTCCGGCGCGCACACCGCCGATGCCCCGGATTTGCTGGTCAATTATGCTCCCGGCTTCCGCGTTTCCTGGCAGACCGCGCTGGGCGGCATGCCGCATGGCCTCTTCGAAGACAACACCCGGCGCTGGAGCGGCGACCACATCATTGATCCGGAAACCGTGCCCGGCGTGCTGTTCGCGAACCGCGCGCTCCGGACGAACGGAACGACGCGCCCGGATATTCGTGACCTGGCGCCGACGATTCTGAGTTACTTTGGCGTGCCCAAGCACGCCGCGATGGAGCGGGAATCACTGCTGTAGACGCAAGCCCTCAGGTTAGTCCCGACGACGGGCGTCGGGCCGGGACCTGAGCTACAATCCACGACGGTGAACGATGAAAATCTGCGTACTTGGCCTGGATTGCGCCGCGCCGGAACTGCTCTTCGGCCTGGACTCGCTGCCCAACATCCGCCGCGTGATGGACGCCGGCACCTGGGGCCGCCTGGAAAGCTCCATACCGCCCATCACGGTTCCGGCGTGGATGTGCATGTGCACCAGCATGGACCCCGGTTCGCTTGGCGTGTACGGCTTTCGCAATCGCACCGACCACACCTACAGCGGCCTGGGCATCGCCAGTTCGGCCAGCATCAAGGAAATGGCCATCTGGGACCACCTGGCGCGCGAAGGCAAGCGCAGCGTCATCGTGGGCGTGCCACCGGGCTATCCGCCGCGAAAAATCAACGGCATCGCCGTGGGCTGCTTCCTCACGCCGGACACCACGAAGGATGTGTACACCCATCCGCCGCACATCGGGCAGAAGATCAACGAACTGGTGGGCGAATATCCGGTGGACGTGAAAGGATTCCGCACCGACGACAAGGAATGGCTCAAGCGCGAAATCTTCGAAATGTCCCAGAAGCAGTGGAAAGTGGTGAAGTGGCTGCTCAAGGAGCAGGAATGGGACTACTTCCACTTCGTGGACATCGGCCTGGACCGCGTGCACCACGGCTTCTGGAATTGCCTGGACAAGAACCACGTGGATTTCAAGCCGGGCAATCCCTACCAGGACCTGATCCCCGAGTATTACCGCTGGATTGACTCGCAGGTCGGCGAGGTGCTGGAAATCCTGGAGGGCGAAACGGCGCTGATGATCGTCAGCGATCACGGCGCGCAGCGCCTGGATGGCGGCTTCTGCGTCAACCAGTGGCTGGTGAACGAGGGACTGCTGGTGCTCGATGAGCATCCCAGGGAAGTCACTCCGTTCGGCAAACTCAAGGTGAACTGGGCGAAAACGAAAGTGTGGAGCGAGGGTGGCTACTACGCGCGCGTCTTCTTCAACGTGCAGGGACGCGAGCCGCACGGCGTGATTCCCGCCGCCGAATATGAAAGGTTCCAGGATGAAATGAAATCGAAGTTCGAAGCGCTGCAGGACGACAAAGGCCAACCGCTCAACTCCCTGGTCTTCAAGCCGCAGCAGATTTACAAAAGGTCGAAGAACGTTCCGCCGGATTTGATTGTTCATTTCGGCGGGCTGTACTGGCGCTCGATTGGCGGCGTCGGCTACGGCCGCGTCCACGTGCAGGAAAATGACACGGGCCCCGACGCCTGCAACCACGCGCAGTTTGGCTCCTTCATTCTGGCGGCGCCGAATCTTCCGCTGCGCGGCGAATACGAAGGCGCGCGCATCTACGACGTGGCTCCCACGCTGATGGATCTGGCCGGGTACGACATCCCCGAACAGATGCAGGGCCGCTCGCTGGTGGCCGGCATGGAAAAGAAACCGCCCGAAGGATTCGGCTCGGGCGAAGACACCATCAAGAATCGCCTGGAAGGATTAGGCTACATTTGAGTCTGGTTGGCACAGCCCATCGCGGCCGTGCAAGCCAGCACCCGCAAGAAAAGAAGGGCGCACACATCGGTGCGCCCCTTCCGCCAAAAGAGAAAAGCCGGAGCGCAGCCAGGAGTGGCTGCGCTGCCTAGTTCGCGCGCGCAAACAGCTTCTGCAGCTTTTCGCGGTGGCTGCGGCTCAGCGTCAGCCGCGTGCTGTCTGCGAGAATCACGGCATAATCGCCGTGGAACCACGGCTGCAGTTCCTTGATGCGGTCCACGTTGACGATGGTCGAGCGGTGGATGCGCAGGAACTTGTCCGGGTCCAGACGCGATTCGATGCCGTTCATCGTTTCGCGCAGCAGGTGCGACGTCTGCCCCACGTGCAGGCGGACGTAGTTGCTGGCCGCTTCGATCCAGTCAATCTCTTCGGTGCGCAGGAAAAACACGCGCCCCGAGGAGCGAACCACCAGCCGCTCCATCGGCTTGGTGCGGTTCTTCATGTCCTGCACCAGCGAGAGCAGCCGGCGGTGCACCACGACGCTTTCTTCGCGGCCGCTGAGCGCGAGCTGTAATTGCTGCCGCGCGCGCTCCAGGGCTTCGTGGAAACGCTGATCGTCAAAGGGTTTCAGCAGGTAATCGAGCGCGTGAACTTCGAAGGCCCGCAGCGCGTACTGGTCATACGCGGTGACGAACACCACCACCGGCATTTTCTTCTTGCCGCTGCCGTTGGCGTGCCCGTTGCCGTCTTCCAGCGCTTCAATCAGCCCGAAGCCATCCACTTCCGGCATCTGCACATCGAGGAACAGCAGATCGGGGTGCTGCTCTTCCATGGCCTGCAGTGCCTGCTTGCCGTTCGAACACTCGCCCACCACCTGCACGTCCGGCTGCCGCGACAGCAATCCGCGGATGCGCTCGCGTGCCAGCGGTTCGTCATCCACAATCATCGTGCGAATCGTGCCCATCCTCCACTTTCCCTTCCCCACAGGGCGAGCCGAGCGTTATTGCCATCACCAGCCTCCAGTCCGACCACCGAACGCCGGTGTTATCCAAGCCTCCCAACGGATCTCTCAAAACTGTTCTACGCGCGCGGCCCGGCGATGTATCAGGAACGAGCCTGCGCTGAAGTGCCCTGCGGCACCAGGGGCACGGCCGTCTTGCTTTCCGGCGCCTCGGACTCTTCCACCGCGTCGTACACTTCTTCGAATTCCTCGGCCTGCTCGGAGGGGTACTGGCGCGTGGCGGCTTCCTCCGCGCTCTCCGCGGCTTTGAACGGAACGACGACCGTGGCCACGGCGCCGCCCTCAGCGGCATTCCACAGCTCAAAGCGGTGTTTCGCGCCGTAGAGATGCTTCAGGCGTCCGCGGGTGTTGCGCAAGCCCACGCCCTCGCGGTAACGCGGCGACCAGTTGGCCGGGAAGCCGGAGCCGTCGTCACGGACTTCCAGGTGCACGTCCCCGCCCTCGCGGCGCGCCGAAATGATGATGTGGCCGGGGGCGATGCGCGGCGCGATGCCGTGCCGAATGGCGTTTTCCACCAGCGGCTGCAGGACGAAGTTCGGCACCAGGGCGTCCAGCGTTTCCGGGTCAACCCGGAATTCGACGCTCATGCGGTCTGAGAATCGCGCGCGCTGGATCTCCAGGTAGCGCTCCAGGAAATCAATCTCCTGCTTCAGGGAGACTTCCTGCACGCCGCCGATTTCCAGCGTCAGCCGGAGCAGGTCGCTGAGCTGCGCAATCATCCGGTTGGCCGCGCTCACGTCGCGATACATCAGCGCGGAGATCGCGTGCAGCGTATTGAAGAGAAAGTGCGGGTTCAGTTGCGTGCGCAGAGCGGTGAGTTGCGCCTGGGCGAGTTGCGTTTCCAGGAGCGACGCCTTCATGTCCTTCTCGCGGAAGCGTCCGTAAAACTCCGTGGCGTGGATGCACAGCACGATCACCCAGTAGATCAGCAGCCAGTAATCGAAAAAGGCAAACGTCTCCTGCAGCGTGCTCAGCACGTTGAAGCCGGATCCACTTGCGGGAGGAAACGCCAGGTACATCAGGAAGTGATGAACGATGCTGATGGAAAAGGAAAGCGTCAGGCTGGCCAGCAGATGAATCAGGGCGTGCCGGATCCACAGCGGCCGCTCCAGCTTGAATCTCCGGATGAGATACAGGATGAAGGGAGTTGCCGCGGCCCACAGCAGGCAGTTGCCCAGGCCCAGGGCCAGCGCATACGTGAACGAAATCGGGCGGCTCATCTGCAGCCGCAGAACGTAATTCTGTACGCTGATAAACAGGCCGAGCAGGCCCCATGCGCCATAGATCATGGCCCAGCGAAGCCAGCCTTGCCTGACCTGCTCCATCAGCCTGCGCCCTTTCGTCGCCTCACCCCGGAGAGCGAAGAAACCTCGGCTGCGCGCTTCAACAGGGTTACGTCCCGGAACCTGCAAATGTTCCGGCGTATCAGCCCAACTCGCGTTCACACAAACCTGCCTTCTTAGACGAGTGAGATGCTGAAAAGTCACACCATACAGAGCACTTACCCCGCCACTTCTGCGATACTTTGCAGATTCCGTCCAGCCTCAATTTGTTGCCCCCCGCCCGCGCCAGCGCTCCCAACTGTCCCTTGAATTTGCCGGACTATCCCAGGAAACTGGCGGGCCGCGCCGCCCTTCTCGCGGAATACGAAGCGGGAGGAGCGGGAGGGGGCTTGGCATACCTGGATTCGTACACGAGCGCAAAGCCTGCGTTCCATTTCCAGGATTTGCCGGACACCACGCGAACCCACGCGGACCAATCGCAGCCGCCTGATCCGGCCGTCCAGGCCCGCGCCACACCCTCGCCGCGCATTGCACAATTCTGGTGCATGTAAAGGACTCGTTCACAATCCTGCCGCGCCTTTCCGTTTTTTGGAGCGGCCGGTTCGCCAACTTCCGGAATTCAAGACGCTCTCGTCCCGCTCCGATTTCTCCGTCCCCGCTCAATCAGGCAACCCGAGTGACGAAATGGAAAATCGCGTGACCGTCGGGATTTTGTGCGGGACGCACAGTACAGTGTGCACTTCCGCGCAACCAGCCGTCAGAGAGCATGCTTCCTGGGCATCGAAGTGCAATTCCGGCAGCGCGCGCTTTCCTCCATTCGGAAACGCGCGCTTTCAAACCAGGAGGCTTTTCGATGCAGGTAAGAATGGCGGTAAGAATTCTCGCGTCTCTGATGATTGCGGTCTTGCTCGCAATCCCCGCAGTGGCGCAACTCGTCAGCAAGGGTTCAATCAGCGGCACGGTGTATGACACCACCGGCGCGGTTGTCCCCGACGCAAAAATCACCATCACCTCCGACTTCGGAACGCGGGAAACCACTACGGCCGGCGACGGCACGTTTCTGTTTCTCGCGCTGGAGCCCGGCAAGTACGAAGTGAAGGTGGAAAAGGCCGGCTTCAAGACGGCGCAGGCCAAGGATGTGACCGTGCGCCTCAATGAACGGGGAACCGTCAACATCACGCTGCAAACCGGCGCGGTCAGCCAGACCGTGGAAGTGACCGAAACCGCCGTGGGCATTGACGCCACCACGACGGCTTCCGGCGGCACCGTGACCGCCAACATCTTTCAGAACGCTCCGGTAGGCCGCAATATTACGGACATTCCGTATCTGGTGGCCGGCGTAAACGACGGCTACGGCACGGGCCGCGCCAACCCTTCCATCTCCGGCGCGACCGGATTTGAAAACCTGTACATCGTCAACGGCGTGAACATCGGGAACACCGGCTACGGCGCCATCGGCACGTACTCGAATGTGTTCGGCTCGCTGGGCAGCGGCGTGCAGTTCGACTTCGTCAAGGAAGTGCAGGTGAAAACGTCCGGCTTCGAAGCGCAGTACGGGCAGGCGCTGGGCGGCGTGGTGAACATGGTCACCAAGTCCGGCGGCAATCAGATTCGCGGCGGCGCGTATTTCTACCTGGCTCCGGACGTCTTTGAGGCCGAGCGCAAGCAGTCCAACGACGTGTTGTTCAACAAGGGCATGGAGACGGTCGGCGTTTCCACCTATGACCTGGGCGGTGACGTGGGCGGATACCTCATCAAGGACCGCTTGTTCTGGTACGGCGGATTCAATGCCGTATGGAATACGAACATCGTCCGCTCGCCTTCCAACTTCCGCGCCATCTCGCTGGGCGAGATGGACCAGAAGGCGCGGAACCTGAACTACTCCGCCAAAGTCAATTTCAACATTGACAAGCAGAGCCGGCACCAGATTGAAGCGTCGGTGTTCGGCGATCCGTCACATTCCCCATTCGGACCGAACCGGCCGGCGACTCCCGCGGCGGGCGCGGGCGGGGCGCTGCAATCCGACTTCGCCGATCGAGCATTCAGCGAGCTCAACTACGGCTCGCGCAATGTGACCGTCCGTTACAACGGCGCGCTGACCAACACCTGGCTGCTCAACGGCAGCTTCAGCCACGCGCACAACGACTTCACCGAAAGCGGCATGCCCAACATTTACGGCGTGCAGGACCGCACCGAAGGGACTCCGGGCGCGGTGAACGCCGTGGGCGACGGCCTGCCCACAGCAGCCACCACCCGCGGGCTGAACGCCATCGGCGGCGTCGGCTTCTTTGAAAACAATGAAGGCACCAACAAGCAGTGGGCGGTGAACGGCACCAACACTTTCCGCATCTTCGGCGGTCATCAGGTGGACTATGGCTTCCAACTGGAAGACATTGACTTCTCCTGGTTCCATCGCCGCACCGGCGCGGACTGGCTGGTTCCCTGCCGCGACTTCACCGGAGCCGATATGGTCGCCGCCGGTGAAATCATTGCCGGCGATTGCGGCCGCACCACCTTCGGCGCCCAGCTTCGTCTGCGCACCGGCGGGCCTTCCGGCTACTTCCTGCAGCAGACCCGCGGCGCATTTACTGGCCGCGACGGCAATACCACCACGACCTACGGCGCCATCTACCTGCAGGATGCCTGGCAACTGAACAAGTGGATCACGCTGAAGCTCGGCGTGCGCTGGGAACAGCAGCGCATCTCCGGCGACTCCAGCGCATACACGTTCGCCGGAAACTGGGCTCCGCGCCTGGGCATCCTGGTGGACCCGTGGGCCAACCGCAAGACGAAGATCTTCTTCAACTTCGGCCGCTTCACGGAAAAGGTTCCGCAGGACCTGGCGGTGCGTTCGCTTTCCAACGAGCTGCAGTACATCGGACTGCTTTTTGCCGTGTCCAATCCGAATTCGGCGAATCCGCTGTTCAACTCGAACCTCAATCCCACTCCGGGTTGCGCGGCGGGCGCCACCGTGGCGCAGTGCGTGAACAATCCTGCGAACTGGATTCTCAACGACTCCCATCACTACTTCAACGGGCCGGGAACCGTTGCGCCTCCGGGCGGCCTGACGCAATTCGCGCCGGGCACCAAGGCGCAATTCCAGGACGAATACGTGGTCGGCATCGAGCACGAATTCCGGGGCGGCGTGGTCGTCAGCGGCCGCTACCTGGATCGGCGCATCCGTCGCGTGCTGGAAGACGTCAGCGGGCTGACCGCCGGCGCCGCCAACGCGGGCATACCCCAGACCTACGTGCTGGCCAATCCCAGCGCGGCTGCGGACGTGGCCAACAATACTCTGTGCGGACCCACCGCCGTGAACCAGGACCCACGCGTCGAAGACGCCAACCTCGGACTCGGCTGCCTGGACGCGGCCGGCAATCCCGACTACCTGGCAACCTCGGGACTGGTCGGCAGTGACGGCATTGCTGATGGCTTCGTGGATCCCGTGCGCCGCTACCGCGCCGTGGAAATCGGCGTCGAAAAGCGCTTCAGCAAGAACTGGCAGTTGTTGGCCAACTGGCGCATTTCGAAGCTCGACGGCAATTACGAGGGCCTGTTCCGCAACGACAACCAGCAGACTGACCCGAACATCAGCTCGCTCTTCGACTTCGTCGGAAGCAGCCTGCTCGGCGAACAGTTTGCCGTTGGCGTATTGCCCACGGACCGCCGCCACATCACCAACCTCTATGCCAGCTACAGCTTCAACAACGGCTTCACGCTGGGCACCGGCTGGCGCTTGCAGTCCGGCTATCCGCTGGACAACCTGGGAGCGCACCCGGTGTACCTCAACCAGGGGGAAATCCCGCTGGGCGGACGCGGCTCGGAAGGGCGCAGCCCGGTGACCTCAACGATTGACATGCACGGCGACTACACGTGGAAGATGGGCGAACGCTATCGCATGAAGTTCGTCGCCGACGTCTTCAATCTGTGGAACGCGCGCCGCATCAATCGCGTGAACGTGTACAGCGACACCGGATTCGTTTCCGGCGTCGTGCCGCCGGTGCAGCCGAATCCGGACTTCCTGAAACCGCAGGCGGTCCCGAACGCGTACCAGCGGCCGTTCAGCGCCCGTCTGGCGATTCGCTTCGAATTCTGAAGCGCGTTGGTCTGGAGCGAAGCACCAATCCTAACGAGGCGGGGCGCAGATCATCGCGCCCCGCTTCTCTTTTGTGCCTGGCCTCTCCCACCATCCTCAAAGATGTCCGAAACACGAGATTCGTGGGAGAATCGTTAGGGGGGCGAGACCCACGTTTCTTCCAGGAGGGATCTGCTTATGAGATTTCATGCCAGGCTCGGCATCACTTTTCTTGCCATTCTGTTTGTGCTTGCGCCACTTCAAACTGCGGCGCAGGAAGGTTCGAACCCCGTAAAGAAAGCCACAGACGCCACGGCCAAGGGCACCAAGACCGCCGCAAAGGAAACCGCAAAAGCGGCGGACAAGACCGCCGACGCCACCGCCAAGGGAACGACGACGGCAGCCAAGGCGACGGCCAAGGGTGCGGAGAAGACGGCAGACAAGACCGCCGCAGGCACAAAGACTGCCGTAAAATCCACGGTCAAGGCGGCAGACAAGACCGCTGACGCCACGGTGGCAGGAACCAAGTCCGCTGCCAAAGGCACGGAGAAGGGCGCCAAGGAAGTAGGCAAAGGCGCGGAGAAGGCCGGTAAGGAAACAGTCAAGGGCGCCGAGAAGCTCGTTGGCAAGGATAATAAAGACAAGGACAAGGAGAAAGAAAAGCCCAAAGCGCCGGCCAAGCCGTAGACCTTCGCACCTATCGCGATGAAGGCCGCCGGAGAATGGCTCATGATGTAGCGGGCGGCCGCAGGCGTGCGGCGGCCGAAGGAGCGCTATTCGGCCGTATCCTTCGCCGTTGGC
>Ga0187894_10005184_pt1 | contig 13480 bp, 12 predicted proteins | sample GBC1701081metaG_FD_136650 | JGI IMG/M metagenome (GOLD analysis project Ga0187894, IMG submission 136650) | White microbial mat communities from a lava cave in the Kipuka Kanohina Cave System on the Island of Hawaii, USA - GBC170108-1 metaG ... | reverse complement strand
TCGAGAAAAGATATGCGCAGCCCGTTCTGAACGAATTCCGGCGGTTTCCTCTCATCGCGTCTGATGCCGACGGGGATTCGGTCTATCTGGGCGCTCCGGTCCATTTCACCATCTCCGATCTGATCCGTCCCCAGTTCATCTTCCAGGAGCCGCCCAAACATACCGCGTATTTAGGCGGGCAGGTGGTCAACGTGAGCCGCTTGTCCACCTTTTATGTCGAACTCAAAGACAGCAAGGGAACGACCTTTGCGAGCCCGAAGACCGATACGACGGACTGGAGCATTGGCGGCTCGCTGGCGCAAACCGCCAGTGTCACTGCCCAAGAGGGGGTAGAGACCGAGCTGACCAACATAGGAGCGAAACAAACCTTCGACTTCGCTCCGCTACGCTCAGGGCAGCGGGTTCAGAAAAAGTGAAGAACAACGCCGCTCATGCTGAGCGTAGGCGCGAAGCGCCGAAGTCGAAGCACGAGTTTGATCCTTAACTGCGCGCCATTGCCCTTGAGGGGAGAGAGCCAAGGTGAGGGTGTAAGGCCACAGGGAAACCCCCTCCCTTTAGCTCCCTCCCACGAGGGGAGGGAGCTAAACGGGTCTCCTCCTTCTTCAGTTGGGATATCCTGGATAGGTCTGCACTGATCGCTCAGATTCATGCGAGCCTGACCATGGGGGTCTTCGTCGTGACCGGTGGCGGCGCGCAGGTGGCGGCGGACTTCATCCCACGGCCCAAAAGACGAGGACAAGCAGCGTAATGCTCACAACCACGATGCCGAGTCCGGTCGCCTCTCGCCGCCACCGATCTTCCGACGCCGTGCCGTTGGCCGGTAAGACAAGCCAGAAGCCGAGCCACCGGCTCACCTGGGGCATGATTAGCCAGGTCAGCAACGCGATAGAGCATATATTCCCGATGAGCATTTGTACCGCGAAGGGCAAATGCCGCATGAACGGATTCATGAGTATGCCGAGGAGCATCACTGTGGGATACAGCGCCAACAGCACGGTGAGTGCTTGCTTCCAGGCTGGCGGTGTGTCGTGCGGTGCCTCATCGGACCTGCGACCGAAGGTGAACCATCCTTCCAGGCCCGTCATGCGGTGTTCGTGTACGCTTTCCACCAGTGGTGCGAGTTCCGCAAGCAGCTCTTGCCGCGCGCGCGACTTCAGCCAATTATCGAGGTGGTCAACGGTATCGTAGCGAACGATATCCACCCATTTATCTTGGAACCTGCCGCGTGGTTCGAAAAATTCCGTGGCCAGGTAGCCGGGATATTTCGCCTGGGTAATGATCGTCTTGCGCCTCCAGGCGCGATACTCACTTTCCTTTTCCTTCCGTACCCGATGCGTGAAAACCATTGCCACCGGCGGTTCGGCCTGGTCATTCCCGGCAAGGACCTGCAGGCGGGAAGGATCTGCCAGACACCCCTGTATTTGTGCTGTCAGATGCTGGCGCTCAGGACTGTCGAGCCAGCGTTTCATCGCTTGATTGGATTCGAGACGAAAAATGACGACCCATTCTTCTTGCAGGCCGGCAACCGGACTGAGCACCTCCGTGCCGACAAATCCCGGAAACTTCCGCGCGGCCTCGGTAATGACCGCCTGTGCCTGACGATACTCGCCGAGCTTGTCGGGGCGTACGTGATTAGAGACGATGGCGGTAGCCGGCTGCAGCGGCTTGTTTTCCTGGGGTGCGGAGGGGTGGCTCATAAACGAACTTTCAGGTTACCTCACAGGCGCGGAGCAAAGAGAAAATCGCCGCTCGCTTCACAAACAGACGGTAAAGTCCGGATGCTCGCCCATTTATCACTTGCCGATCCGGAGTCAAGAGCGAGGTCGGTCCTGGGTACATAACAAAATCGTGGCTTTTGGGGAGCAACCTGCCGCCGGCAGGGGCACGGCAGGCCGTGCCCCTACAACCTGTGACGGGCAGTTTCCACAAAATTGCCATGCACCCGTCATTCCTCAGGTTTACCGGCGGGGAGTGACTGGCGGTGATTATCCCACTCGCCAATCGGGGTTGTCAACCAGCGCGGATTCCTGGATAACTGTTCATCAGCATCGTGGAATCATGGACAGAGCTTCATTGATCGCACAGATTCATGCGAGCCCGACACTCACCGTCCTCGTTGTGACCGGTGGAGGCGCGCAGGCGGCGGCGGACTTACTTGCTGTGCCGGGCGCGTCACGGACGGTGCTGGAGGCCTTGGTGCCGTATAGCGAACCAGCACTAACCGAGTTTCTGGGCGCTCTACCGGCCCAGGCCGTTTCCGTGGAGACAGCTGCCGCTCTGGCGCGCAGGGCTTTTCAGCGAGCATTGCAATTGCGGCAATTATTGAAGGATAAGACTGTTCCTGTTGTCGGCTTGGCCTGCACGGCTACCCTGGTCACCGATCGACCCAAGAAAGGCGAGCACCGGGCGCACCTGGGACTGTGTACGGCAGAGCGGACCCGGGTGCATTCGCTCACGCTACGGAAGGGCGCGCGTGACCGGCCTGGCGAGGAACGTCTGGTCAGTGATCTGTTGATCCACGTGCTGGCGCAGGCGTGCGGCCTGCGTGTCAGTCTGGATCTGGCGCTTTTGCCGGAAGAGAAGGTGACGATTGTGGAGGTTGAACACCCATCAGTCCCAACTTAAACTATCTGCCTACGCTTGGACTTAGATCTCCTCTCCCGGGGGGAGCGGGGAAAAAGTGCAAGCTGAGCGAGACTCTTTATGCAAACCGCCGGACTGACCAGCAAACGGTGGCAACACGCGCTGTGGATAGTCGGGCTCGTGCTCTGGACGGGGTGCAGCCTCGATAAGGTTCTTACTGTTCCCCCACCGCAGGTTATTCCGGTTGGGGTCAATTATCTCCCCAATCTTGTGAAAGGTGCCCGCCCGGCTTTTCCGCCTGCGCAGGTGCTAATTTTGCGCCCGGTGGATAAGCGCGAAGCCTATCCGGTGAAATACGGTGAGGCGCTGCCGGCGGCGCAGGACAATGCCGCGCTGCTGGGCATTTGGGGGCTGAATTCGCAAGAAGGCGCGGTTTTGGTCAACTCCTCGCGCTTAGGCGCGCAGCGGCGCATGAAGGCGGGAGTGAAGGCAGACCCGGACATGCCGCGGGGTATTTTTACTCTGACCGACCTGGACCATCTCGTGCAGGATGCGATCGAGAGCCATTTTCAAGAAGCTGGCTTGCCGGTGCGAAAAGTCGATTTCTCCTCGCCGCCAGAGCCTGGAGCGGCAGCGGAGCCGGCCCACTACGCGCTCGGTTGTGTGATCGAAGAGTTCTCGCTCGTGAGTCTCCTGCGCTACAACGAAGTAGAGATATTTTCCGCTTTGCACCCTCATCTGATTGAAGTTCCCATCCGTGGTCCCACACGCGCGGATGTCGCGCTTACGCTGGCCCTTTACCAATGGCCTTCCGGCGAAGTGCTGTGGGAGGGCAAAGTGGCGGACTCGGTCGATGATCCGCCGCTGGGAGAGAGCGAGTTTCTCTACCATGCTCCGGGTGAGGTGATGAGCATGGCCTTGAGCCGGGCGGTGGGGAGCATCCTGGTCACACAGAGTCTGCAAGACATTTTATTAACAAGATGAGTGCTCAGCTTTCAGTCAGGTAGGCTAGGTTGAGCGGAGCGAAACCCGGCGCTGGAATTCGTTACGCTCATTCCAGCCTACGGCTGCCTTGTTTGAGCTGATTGCGGACTGCCGACCGCTGAGAACTTTTTTCACGCCGGTTTCACGCCGCCAAAAATCGCCAGGTTGAGGAATTTCCAATAGCAGTCCACCGAGGTGAAGCCGGCGGCGTGCCACCAGTCGAGTTGGGCGCTCAGTGGGGCAATATGGCTGCGTTGCCCGGCAGGCCGCATGCGAGCGGCACGTTCGGCGCGAATGTCCTCGATCGAGCGCAGCATGCCCGTAGTCGCTTTCTCCTGTTCCTGGATGGCACGGTCGGCGAGTCCGGAGAAATGTTCTTGAAAGAAGGACGGGGGCTCGACGACATCATCATTGACGAACAGACCGCCGGGGAGGAGCAGGTCGAACACCTCGTGACACAGTTGCGCCTTGCGCTCATCGGTGAGGTGGTGCAACGCGATAGCCGAGACCGTGGCATGAAAAGGTCCCGCGAGCCCTTCGCGCCAGCCTGGAGCGGATAAATCGCGCAGAAAAAGTTGGACCTGGGCGCCGTGTTTGGCCAGTCGCGGGCGGGCATGTTGCAACATGGCCTCCGACCCATCGACGCAGATGACGGTCGCTTGATAGTAACGATGGAGAATCGCGTCGGCGACCGCCCCATAGCCCGCGCCCAGATCCAGGACGCGAATCGGTTCGTCCCATTGCCAGGGAAAGAGATCGACGAGAAAGTTCAGCTGCTCCTGTCGCTTGGGAATGATCAGGTCGCTCTTTTGCACGAAGTAATCGACTTTGTCTTTCTCGCCCCAGCCACACAGGGTATCAACGTTTGCCATGCGCATTCTCCATTCTCGCTTATAGCATATAGCTCACTCGCGTTGCTCGCTTTATAGCAGATGGCTTATGGCTTATGGCAGATGGCGCCTCTGTTCCGATCATACGCCATAGAGCGAACGGAGTGAGCGAGCTATATGCCATCTGTCACAGGTCATCTACCTCTTGCTTGACCGTGGAGAAGCCTTTACAACGCAGGAGGGCGTGTCTCTCGGGTGTAGAGCGCATCCTGATGAAGAGAGAATTGCAAGAACGAGAGGGAGGGAGAAAGACACTGACATGAAAATTGGCATCGTCTCCGACATTCATGCCGATCCTCAGGCGCTGCTCCGTGCCCTTGAGGATATGCCTTCCACCGATCTTTTGTTGTGTCCCGGAGACGCGATCAGCGAGTATCGTTTCTGCGCGGAAACCGTCGAACTCCTTCAGCAGGCGGGAGTTCTCTGCATTCAGGGGAATCATGAAACCGTACTCTTCGGCGGACGCAATCCGGCCTATCTGAAAAAATGTCGAGATGCCTTCACGGCAGAATCGTTGGATTTCCTGGCGACGGCTCCGCTGTCGCGGGAGATCGAGTGTGACGGCGCGAAAGTGTTGCTGGTACATGCCAGTCCGTGGGAGCCGTATGACGAATACATCTATCCCGGCAGCGCGCGATTGGCGCGTTTTTCCACGCTGCCCTACGACCTGGTGTGTTTCGGGCATACTCATGTGCCGTTGATTCACCAGGCCGGCCAGGTGAGGGTCGTCAATCCAGGTTCGTGCTCCCAGCCCCGCGATCAGGACCGCCGCGGAGGGTATGCGATATTCGACACGCGGACGCGAGAAGCGACAGTCTACCGGTTCTCTCTTGAGTGAAATTTCGTTGTTCTCTCGTCCAACAAGAAGCAGAATCTCCGACAGGTCGCTGCAAAAGCCGTTCTCGTGCTTCGACAGGCTCAGCACGAACGGACAAAAACCAATGATTTTGACATCTACCCGTTCGCCCTGAGCTGGTTGAAGGGTGAACGCAGAGTTTTTCCGTCTCCCGCTAAACCACCGCTTCGATCGGTTCCTCCAGATTCGCGCAGGGCAAGCCGAAGGCCGCGGCCACGCCGGGATGCAGCACTTGTCCCTGATGGGTATTGAGCCCACGCCGCAGGGCGGGGTTTTCTTGTAACGCGCGCAGCCCCTTGTCCGCCAGTTCGAGGGCATAGGAGAGGGTGACGTTGGTCAGTGCATAGGTCGAAGTGTGCGGCACGATGGCCGGCATGTTGGTGACGCAGTAATGGACCATCCCTTCTTCACGATAAATCGGGTCATGATGCGTGGTTGGTCGCGAGGTCTCCGCACTGCCCCCCTGGTCGATGGAGATGTCAACGAATGCCGCGCCGGGCTTCATGTTATGAAACAAGAGACGAGATAAAAGCTTAGGCGTGCGTGCCCCGGGCACCAGGACGGTGCTGATCAGCAAGTCAGCGACGACAGCTTCCTCTTCGATGTTCGCGCGGTTGGACATCACCGTGGTCACATGGCCCCCAAGAATATCGTGCACGTAACGGAGCCGTGTCGGGTTGACATCCAAGATACTCACGCGCGCGCCTACGCCGACCGCGACCTGACACGCGCTGGCCCCGGCAATCCCCGCGCCGAGGATCACCACGTAGGCGGGTTTGACGCCCGAGGCGCCACTCAGCAGCACGCCGCGACCTCCATTTTGCGCTTGCAGACACCAGGCCCCCACCTGAATGGCTAATCGTCCGGCGACTTCGCTCATAGGGGTCAGAAGTGGCAACGAGCCGTCATCAAGCTGAATGGTTTCGTAGCCCAGGGCGGTCACCTGCCTCTCGATGAGGAGCCGCGTCAGCTTCTCTTCGGCGGCGAGATGGAGATAGGTGAACAGAATCAGGCCGGGTCGCAAAAAAGGATACTCCGCCGGGAGGGGTTCCTTGACCTTGAGCATCATCTCTGCCTGTTCCCAGACAGCGGCAACCGACGGCGAGAGGCGGGCGCCAGCTATCTGATAGAGTTCATCCGGGATATGGCTTCCTGCTCCCGCCCCTTGTTCGACGATGACTTGATGCCCGTGTGCGATTAAGCCCGCGACCCCGCTCGGGGTGATGGCGACGCGGGTTTCTTCTGCTTTGATTTCTTTAGGAATGCCGATGATCATGCCCGTATTATACAACAGGCTTTACAGCGGGGAAGCGATTCACGTATGCTGACATCCCGTATGGGAACGATTCTCGATGGGAAAGCGGTGGCGCAGACGGTGCGGCGGATTGTCAAAGAGGAAGTCGCGAGCTTTTGCGCTCGGTATGGACGGACCCCAGGACTGGCGACGGTTTTGGTTGGCGACGATCCAGTCTCGCGCGTGTACGTTGGCACGAAAGAGAAAGCGTGCCGCGAGGTGGGTATCCACTCGTTCGGCTATCGGTTGTCGGTCACGGCTACAGCCACGGAAGTGTTGACCCTGATCGCCGAGTTGAATGCACGCACGGATGTTCACGGCATATTGATCCAACTGCCCCTACCAGCGCATTTAGAAAAAGAACGACTCATAGAATCTCTTGCTCCAGAAAAAGATGTGGATGCTTTGCACCCACTCAGTCAGGGGCGACTGCTGCTCGGAGAAGATGGCCTGCGGCCGTGTACTCCGCTGGGCGTGATGCGGCTCCTCGATGAAACTCGTCTGCCCCTGGCGGGAAAGAAAGCCGTGGTCATCGGGCGCAGTTTGTTGGTGGGGAAACCGGTCGCCCTCATGCTGCTCGAACGGCATGCGACGGTGACGTGTTGCCATTCGTATACGATTGATCTGGCTTCCGAGGTACGAGCCGCGGATGTGGTAGTCGCGGCCATCGGCCAGCCGGAAGTCATCAAGGGGGCGTGGCTTAAAGAAGGAGCCGTCGTCATTGATGTCGGTATTTCCCGCCTGGCCGACGGCTCGCTCTGCGGAGACGTGGAATTTGCCGTCGCTCGGGAACGCGCGGCATTCATCACGCCAGTGCCCGGTGGCGTAGGGCCGATGACCGTGGCGATGCTGCTGGCGAATACGGTGAAGGCGGCAGAGTGGCAAATGCAGAGTGGTCAGTTGCCAGTTGCCAGTTGCCAGCAGGACAGGGAAAAATAATAGACGAGCAGTCAGTCAATATGAATTTGAGATGAATTTGAGGAATCCTGTCATTCTGAGCCGCAGCGAAGCGGAGGCGAAGAATCTCATGTAACGACAGACTTGTGGTGAGATTCTTCGTCGCTGCGCTCCTCAGGATGACACCCCTCAGAGTCACTCGGGCGCGGAACGGGACGCGCTTTTCGCTTCGCCAACACGACTCGTCCTATTTTGTTTCTACTGGGAACTGATAACTGAGAACTGACAACTTGCTTATGCCTAAACGCACTCCACTCTACGATACGCACCGAGCCCTAGGCGCACGCATGATCGAGTTCGGCGGCTGGGAGATGCCCGTGCGGTACAGCGGTATCCTGGCCGAGCATCAAGCGGTGCGCACGCGAGCGGGGCTGTTCGATCTCAGCCACATGGGAGAGATCGAAATCGCCGGCCCCAACGCCTTAGCCGTCTGCCAGGAACTGTTGGTGACCGATGTCGCGCGCATACATCTGTGGCAGGCGCAGTACTCGGTGCTGTGTTACCCTGATGGCGGGATCGTGGACGATGTTATTGTCTACCGCCTCGCCGAAGATCGTTTTTTCTTTTGCGTCAACGCCGCTAATATCGACAAGGACTTTGCCTGGATGGAAGCGCAAAACCAGGGACGCGCGGAGGTCGTCAACCGTAGCGATGAGTATGCGCTGCTGGCATTGCAGGGGCCGCGCGCGGCGACCATTCTCCAGCGACTGACGACTGTGGACCTGTCCGCCGTGCGCCGGTACTGGTCCGTGGCCGGGTCTGTCGCCGGTGTTGCTGTTCTGATTACGCGCACCGGCTATACCGGGGAAGATGGATTCGAGGTATTTCTGCCGGCAGCGCAAGGCACGATCGTGTGGAACGCTTGCCTCGACGCAGGCCAAGGCGAGGGGATGGTGCCGGTTGGCCTCGGGGCGCGCGACACGTTGCGACTGGAGGCCGGCTATCTGCTCTATGGCAATGACCTTGATGCGCAGACCTCGCCCCTGGAGGCGGGGCTGTCTCGTTTAGTGAAGTTTGACAAAGGCCCTTTCCTTGGCCGCGAGGTGCTGCTGCAACAACGAACGGCAGGAGTTACGAGACAACTTAGTGGTCTCCAGATGACGGAGCCAGGTATTCCTCGCCATGGCTATCCGCTCTGGAGCGGAGAACGACTCGTGGGACGCGTGACCAGCGGTACGCAGTCCCCCTCTCTAGGAGTAGGAATCGCCTTGGGGTATGTTCCCCCTGCCTGTGCCCAAAGAGGCGCTGAACTGATGGTGGAAATCCGCGGCCGGCGTGTCCGTGCGCGGGTTGTCGGCCGACCCTTCCACCATAAAGAACATAAAGTGCACGAAGGGTGAATGAAGGAGCAGAGAATGGAATTTCCGAAAGAGTTGCGATATTCGCAGGAACATGAATGGGTGGCGATAGAAGAAAACATCGCCACTATCGGCATCACTGATTACGCTCAGGAGCAGCTTGGGGACGTGGTGTACATCGAACTCCCCGAGGTGGGAACGCAGGTGACGAAAGATGAGGCGTTTGGCGTGGTGGAATCCGTGAAAGCGGTCTCTGATGTCTACGCTCCTGTCAGTGGCACGGTCACTGAGATCAACGTCCCGCTCCCCGACAGCCCGGAAACAATCAATGACGATCCTTATGGCGATGCCTGGATGATTCGCGTGGACATGAGCGACCCTGGGGAAGTCGAGGATCTCATGACCGCGGCGCAGTACAAGAAATTTGTCGAAGAAGAAAAAGGAGATGAGGAATGAAAATCGGACCGTCTGACTGTCGGACCGTCTGACCGTCGGACTGATAGATTGAAACTATGCGTTACATTCCGCACACGGCTCACGACATCACGGTAATGCTTGCCGCCCTGGGAGTGAGATCGGTGGATTCCCTCCTTGCTCAGGTGCCCGAGGAGTTGCGCGTGCGCGCGGGGATCGACCTTGCGCCGGGGATGTCTGAAGCCGAGGTGCGCGCGCGTTTGTCCGCCCTTGCCGCGGCGAATAGGGTCTCTCCAGATACGTTGGCATTTATCGGCGGTGGAGCCTATCCGCATTTTGTCCCGGCCGTCGTCGATCAGATCATTCAACGGGCAGAGTTCGCTACCGCTTACACACCTTATCAACCGGAGGTGAGCCAGGGGACACTGCAGGCGATCTTTGAGTTTCAATCCCTGACCGCAGCGCTTCTCGGTCTCGAGGGTGCCAACGCCAGCATGTACGACGGCGCCTCCGCGACCGCCGAGGCAGTATTGATGGCGCGACGCATCGTGCCGCAACGGTCAACCGTTTTCGTCGCCCGTTCGTTGCACCCGCAGTACCGCCAGGTGATACGCACCTATCTTGAGGGGGTGCCGGGGGTACGGATTCTTGAAGTCCCCTGGGAGGCCGACGGACGCGTCGATATGACGGCCCTGCGGCAACAGTGCGACCGTGACGCAATCTGTGTTGTCGTTGGCTATCCCAACTTCTTTGGCGTAGTAGAAGATGTGGCCCGGATTAGCGAACTCGCGCATCAGCATGGCGCTCTGGCGGTGACGGCGACGACCGAAGCCATCGCGCTTGGACTACTCAAATCCCCTGGAGAGCTTGGTGCCGATATTGCCGTGGCTGAGGGGCAAAGCCTGGGAATCCCCCTCGGTTATGGTGGTCCGGGAGTGGGACTTTTCGCCTGTCGCGATCGGTTCTTGCGCAATATGCCAGGGCGGTTGGTGGGAGAAACGGCGGACCACGAAGGACGGCGTGGGTATGTGCTGACCCTGGCCACGCGCGAGCAACATATCCGTCGTGAGCGGGCAACTTCCAACATCTGCACGAATCATGGCCTGTGCGCTTTGGCGACGACGGTGTTTCTCTGCCTGATGGGCAAACAGGGGCTGCGCGAACTCGCCGAGCGCAATGTGAAAAAATGCCACTCCGCCCGCGACCTATTGGTACGAGCCGCCGGCTGTCGAGCGTGCTTCTCGGCGCCTTTTTTTGACGAGGTCGTGATCGAAGTACAGAATGCACGTGTTGTTTGGAAGCGTCTCAGGGAACAAGGCATTGTCGCCGGCTTGTTGTTGGAAGAGTGGTATCCGGAGCTAAAAGATTGTTTGTTACTGTGTGTGACCGAAATGCACTCCCGGGCTGATATTGAGCGGCTGGCGGAGGAACTGGGGATCGGGGGCTAGGATTTCATGACGATAAAGAGAAGGGATTGTCATTCTGAGCTGTAGCGTAGCGGAGGCGAAGAATCTCATGAGCGAGAGACGTATGGCGAGATTCTTCGTCGTTTCGCTCCTCAGAATGACATCTACCGAAACCGTCGAGACAGACTCTCAGGGATTAGAGACTGGAGAAGACAAGAAAATATGAATGAGCAATCCGAGCCACCGCGCAGAGTCCTCTCCGACCCCCGACGCAAGCGTGCGGCGCTGGACGAGCCTCTCATCTGTGAGCGCGGCTCGCCCGGGCGAGTAGGATATGCTCTGCCTACCGATGATTTACCGGAACGAGAGCAGGACCAGGACCTGCCGCCGGAACTCTGTCGCACGGAACTCGATGGCTTTCCCGAGGTGAGCGAAGGGGAGGTCGTGCGGCACTTCACCCGCTTATCGCAGTGGAACCTGAGCGCCGCCACGACGCTCTATCCGCTCGGTTCCTGTACGATGAAATATAATCCCGTGGTCAACGAGCTCGTCGTTCGGCTGCCAGGGTTCGCGCACCTCCATCCTCTTGTGCCTGAAGAGTACGCCCAAGGAGCTTTGGAGTTGCTCGTTGATCTCGAACATCGCCTGGCCGAGATCAGCGGCATGGATGCAGTCAGCCTTCAGCCCGCGGCTGGCGCGCAAGGTGAACTCACCGGCATGAAGCTGATCCGTGCCTATCATCAAGATCGTGGCCATCCACGCAAAAAAGTTTTGATTCCGGGTAGCGCGCATGGCACCAATCCCGCTTCAGCGGCACTGTGCGGATACGCAGTCGTCGAAGTTCCCACTGGCCCGGCGGGAACATTGGAGGCGGCGGCAGTGGCGCAATGCGTTGACGCCGAAGTGGCGGCGCTAATGGTGACGAATCCCAATACCCTCGGGCTGTTCGAGAGTGAAATTTCGGCGATCACCGAATTGCTGCATGCCCACGGCGCGCTGGTGTATATGGATGGCGCTAACCTGAATGCGCTCATGGGAGTGGCAAAGCCGGGACATATGGGCGCGGATGTCATTCAATTCAATCTGCACAAGACGTTTTCCACTCCGCACGGTGGTGGCGGGCCTGGCGCAGGACCGGTGGGGGTGAAGAAAATCCTGGAACCGTACTTGCCCATTCCTCGTCTCGTACAGGTGGACGGGACCTATCGTTGGAGCGACGCCTTCCCTCGTTCGATCGGCAAGGTTCGTGCGTTTTATGGAAACTTCGGTATTCTGGTCCGTGCCTATGCATACCTGCTGGCCATGGGGAGCGACGGGCTCACGCGGGCAACACGCATGGCCGTGCTCAACGCCAATTACCTACGCAAGCGCCTGGAACACGTCTACGATTTGCCCTACGCCACGCCGTGCATGCACGAGTGCGTGTTCTCGGATGCGGGATTTCGCCACTCGGGCGTGAAAACTCTCGATATTGCCAAACGGTTGCTCGACTACGGATTTTATGCGCCGACGATTTATTTTCCGCTGGTGGTGAGTGGCGCGTTGATGATCGAGCCGACCGAGACCGAGAGTAAAGAGACGCTTGATGAATTCGTCGAGGCGCTGCTGGCTATCGCTGCTGAAATTCAGGATAACCCTACGGCGCTCAAAGAAGCTCCGTTGACCACGCCGGTCAGCCGGCTGGACGAAACGCGGGCGGCTCGCCATCCGGTGCTACGCTGGGGAATGGGGAAATCTGGCCAGGAAGAATAAGGAGGGGGGCATGAAAATTGGTCTTGTAATGGTTGCCACCGAACAGGTGGTGGACACCGCCGCCAGCAATCAGCCGGACAAAAAAAACAATCAACCCCTTGCCCGATGTGGCGGAAAGCTGATAGCTGAGAGCTGACCGCTCTCGCAAAGGAGGGAGACCATGCCAGACCCCGTACCGTTGCGTTCCCCACGCATCCAAGCCCAAGAAGATGATCCGGTCGAAATGCTCTTCTCCCGTGGCGTGACCGATGGTCTGCCGGTTGTCCCGCCGACGGAAGAGCGGGTAAAACGCCTGCTAGCGGGCGCCGAGCGTGATCCACAAGAAGTGATCGGCACGATCGGTCCCAACTACGGCCGCGCCACGGTTGAGAAAGTCGCCATCAACGCGGTCATGGCCGGATGCCATCCTTCCTATTTCCCGGTGGTCCTGGCCGCGGCTGAGGCCCTCAGCGATGAGAAATTCAATGCCCACGCTCTCAATGTCACGACCTTCTCCGCCACGCCGTTGACGATCATCAACGGTCCGGTCCGCGATGAGATTGGCGTGAACTGCGGCCACAATGCCTTGGGGCATGGGTTTCGCGCTAACGCGACGATCGGACGCACCTTGCGCCTGCTCATTATGAACATCGGCGGCGCCAAGCCGCAACAGATTACCAAAGCGACCATGGGTCACCCGGCGCAGTTCACTTTCTGTGTCGGCGAGAACGAAGAGGAGAGTCCGTGGGAACCGTTGCATGTGGAAAAAGGGTTTCGCCCCGACCAGAGCACGGTCACTTTGTTTGGCGGGCATTCGCCCTTCCAGATCAACGATCACGCCAGCCGTACGGCCGAGCAACTGGCCCTGTCGCTGGGCTGGACGATGGCGTCGGTGTGGAACCATAAAAATTTTCCGCTGTTTTCCGATACCGTGCTGATTGTCTGTCCCGAGCACGCCAAGACGTTTGCCCAGGATGGCTGGTCCAAGAACGACCTGCGCCAGTTCTTGTTCGAGAAGATCCGCCGCCCCTTGCGGGAACTGCGTCCGGGAGTCAATGGTGGGGAAG
>Ga0187894_10005183_pt1 | contig 13480 bp, 11 predicted proteins | sample GBC1701081metaG_FD_136650 | JGI IMG/M metagenome (GOLD analysis project Ga0187894, IMG submission 136650) | White microbial mat communities from a lava cave in the Kipuka Kanohina Cave System on the Island of Hawaii, USA - GBC170108-1 metaG ... | reverse complement strand
GCGCCGTCGCCCCGTCGCCGCGTCGCCCTGTCGCCCTGTCGCCCTCTCGCCCCGTCGCCCTCTCGCCCCGTCACCCTGTCGCCCGCTCCCCGGATTGTCAAACTCGAACCGCAAAGGTAAAGTACCTGCGGTCAGGCAAATAACGACCAACACTCGACCAATCAAGACAGCGCAAGGAAAGGATTCAGTGATGTGGCGACGCATTGCGACTGAGTTTCGTCTTCGGCTTCACAATCTTCTCTCTCTCATTCTGATTGCGGCGTTGGCGCTTCCGGCCTTTGCGCAGGAGCCTTCGTGGCCGCGATTGATCAACTCCGACAAGGAGCCGCAGAACTGGATGAGCTATGGCGGCAATTACGCCGCGCACCGTTTCAGCGCGCTCGATCAGATCAACCGCGAAAACGTCAAACAACTCACGCCCGTCTGGATGTTTCACACGGGCGAACTGCGAGGCGGATTGAATTCGACGCCGATTGTCGTTGACGGCGTGATGTATCTGATGGGACCGATGAACCGGGTCTTCGCGATCAACGCCGCGACGGGCGAAAAGCTCTGGAGCTACATCTACAAGCTGCCCAAGATCTCAATTCCCTACCAACCAGGCTCGCGCGGGCTGGCTGTGGCTTACGGCAGAGTCTTTTTCGGCACGCTCGACAACCACGTGGTCGCGCTCGACGCCAGGACTGGCCGCGAAATCTGGGACGTCGAGGTCGAAGACGTGCGCCAGTGCGGCTGCAACATCACGTCGGCGCCGCTCGTCGTAAAAGACAAAGTCATCGTCGGCGGCACGGGCGGCGAACACGCGCATCGCGGATACCTGAACGCTTACGACGCGAAGACCGGCAAACACGTCTGGCGTTTCTACACGATTCCGGCGCCAGGCGAGCCGGGTTCCGAGACATGGGATCCGAGAATGTTGAAATACGGCGGCGCTCCGACGTGGCTGGTCGGGTCGTACGATCCCGAATTGAACCTCTTGTATTGGGGCGTGGGCAATCCGTCGTCCGATTTTTACGACGAATTCCGTCCGGGCGATAACCTCTATTCGAATTCGATCATCGCGCTCGATCCCGACACGGGCAAATTGAAGTGGCACTACCAGGAAGTGCCACACGACATGTATGACTTCGACTCGGCCTACGAATGCGCGCTGATTGATTACGAGAAAGACGGAAAGAAGCAGAAGCTGCTGGTGCACGCGAACAAAGGCGGGATGACGTGGGTGCTCGACCGCGTGACGGGCAAATACATCAACGCCTGGCCGCACGTTGACGTTCTGACCTGGCTGAAAGGCGTGGATAAAAACGGACGCCCGGTCGGTATGCAGCCCGTTCCACCGGACAAAGAAACGTTCGTCTGCCCAAGCGCGGCGGGCGGACGCAATTACGATCATTCGGCCTACAACCCCCGAATCGGCTGGTGGTACAACATCGGCTGGGAAATCTGCAACATCATCAAACCCGAAAAGCTGGAGATCAAGGAAGGCCAACCGCTCTTCGGCGGCAGTATGGATATGAAGCCGCCCAAAGATAAGCCCGCATACGGCCACATCAACGCCTTCGATCCGCTCACGGGCGAGCGGAAATGGCGGTACAACACGACGGGCATCAACCTGGCGTCGCTGCTGGCCACGGGCGGCGACCTAATCTTCAGCGGCGATGTGATGGGCAATGCCTTCGCGCTCGACGCCAGGACGGGTCAGAAACTATGGTCGTTCAACGCCGGCGCGGGGATGAGCGGTTCGCCGATCAGCTACTCGGTCAACGGGCGGCAATACATCGCTATCCCGACCGGGATGGGATCGCTGCTGGCCGGACTCGTCCCGCTCCTCTGGCCCGAATCGGCCAACAAAATTCCCGAAGCAGCGTCAACATTGGTCGTTTTCGCGTTGCCCGAAACTTCAAACAAAGGAGCGGCTGGCAATGGAAAGTAGGTCGAGACTTGTGAAAGTCGCCGGGCGCGCCTTCGCCTTTTTGTTTTTACCTTTCGCCGTTTGTCTTTCGTCCTTTGATCTCTCCCTTGGTTCGCGCGCCGCGCAACCGCAGAACGCCCAGAGTCAGATCGAAGCCGGCAGGCGGATCTATTCGGGTTCGTGTGGGATGACTTATTGCCATGCCGCCGGAGGCGTTGGCGGCGGCGGCCCTAAACTGCGCGACCGCGAATTCACCGCTGAATACCTGACGCACCTGATTACGGAAGGCGTCCCGGGAACAGGGATGCCCGCGTTCAAGGACAGTTTGAGCAAACAGCAGATCGCGCAATGCGTCGCTTATCTTCTCTCGCTGGCGCCGAAGAAAATCGCGGCGAAAGCGAAGAGTGATCCACAAACCCCGCCCCAGGCTCAAACTATTGATCCGCACCTCGGTGGCGCAACGCCAAAGACTGAATCCGCGCCGAACCTCGCGCCCGAACCCGCGAAATCGAATGTCGCGATCAACGATTCATTCGACATTCGCGGAGACGCCGAGGCCGGACGATTGCTTTTCTTCGATTCCGCCGAGATTCAAAACTGCCGCGTCTGCCACACCGTGCAGAATCGAGGCGGACGTATCGGCCCCGACCTGACCGAGCTTGCCAACAGGCCGCCGCGCGAGATCTTGCAGAGCATCGTCGCGCCGCATGCGGCGATTGACGAAAAATACGTGACGATTACGATCACGACTCGCGCCGGCGAGAAATTCACCGGCGTCAAACGAGACGAGGACGAGACGATGATCAGGCTTTACGACACTTCGACGCTCCCGCCCGTTTCACGCGCCTTCCTGAAATCGGAAGCGCCGAAGATCGAGCGGCTCGACACGTCGGCGATGCCCACCGATTACGCGTCGAAGTATTCGTTCAAACAGTTGCTCGACCTAGTCTCGTTTTTGAAATCATCGAATGTGAGTCTCAAGGATTTGTTTTAGATATGGCCTTAAGAAAATCACCCCTGGGTACGCATCGCTTCCAGCGCGCCTGGCTTCCTTGACTCGTCCATCGATCGAAGTCGAGCAGGCTGGAAGCGATGCGTACCCAGGGATTTCCCGAGGAATTATGCGGATCATCGGTTCACGCCAACAGTTTATCGCCGACCACAGTTCAACCAACTACCTCTTCTTCGCCGCCAAGCCGCTCAGCAAAGAATCGCGCGCGGTGGTGAGCAAGTTGAGCAGCCATGTGGATGTCGGCAGCCGCACGGCTGAGATCACCTACAACTACGAATTTTCCGACCTGGGAGACGACCGGCGAAAGAAATTCCTTCAACATTTCGATGTCGAAGTGCGCGAATCTTATGACTGGTGGACGTTGTCGGTGATGCTGGAACCCACGAAATTGCCTGAGGAGATCAACCTCGAAGATTACGAAGTCGAGGAAGAGGCGAGCCTGACATTCGAGAAACAAGGCAAACGAATCCGGGCATGTTTCGACGGCTGGCATCAAGACTATAGCGCGTCTTACGACGAGTTCAGCCGAGACACGATGGAGGGATTGGCCGAGTTGGGTTTGAAGCTGCGCGAAGAGATTTACGCGGGAAAGACCGACGCGCTGAAGGTGATGCGGCGTTATTGCGCCGAAGGCGAAATCAAGGGCGGAAGAACGGCGGTGTCCAAAAAGCTGGCGGCCATTTTGGAGGTCGTTTAATGGGAACCGCCTCGATGACCGCCTGGCGACTCAACCCGCAAACCCGTTTGCGTCGCGCGTCGAGCGGCGGCGCGGCTTTTTTGCCGGAGACGGCCACGACGGTCGAGTTGGATGAGGAAGCCTTCGCCGCGCTTGCGTTGCTTTCGACCGCGCGAACCACGCGCGATCTGCGGCGGCGCCTGATCGAGCGATTCAATCGCAATTTCACCATCGCCGAGATCGAGATATTGTTGCGCGAGCTTGGCCAGCAGCGGTTTGTCGTCGAAGCTCAAAACGCCCCCGCAGGCCCAATCAACCGGCAATCAACAATCAGCGACGCGCCATCGTTTCCGCCCGCGCCGGAAAGCGTTCACCTGCAAATCAACAACGTCTGCAACCTGCGCTGCCCGTCGTGTTACGTCGGCTTGAGTGAAGATGACGACGGCTCGCTGCCGTTGGAACGAATCCTGTCGTTGATTGACGAATGGGCCGGGATGGGCGTGTTCCAGTTGGCGCTGGGAGGTGGCGAGCCGTTGATGTCGCCGAAGTTTGTCCCCGTAGTTCGATACGCGCGCGCGCAGGGCGTCGTTCCGAACGTGACGACCAACGGCAGCCTGATCACGGAAGAGATGCTGGACGAAACCGCGGAGAGCCTCGGCGAATTGCGGTTGTCGTTGAATGACGCGGTAAGCTTCAACAAAGCGTTGATTGAAGAAAAAGCCGCGCTCCTGCGCGCGCGCAATACGCGGTTCGGTTTCAACCTGATCGTCACACGACAAAACCTGGATCGTCTTTCCGAATTGCTGCGTTGGGCTTGCGAACAAGGCGCGGCGACGGTTAATCTGATTCGCCCCAAACCGGCGCCCGGCAACGAGCGCTGGTATCGACGCAACGCCCTCACACCCGCGGATTCCGCGTTCCTCGCCGCAACGCTGCCCCGGCTCGAACATATCTTCTCAAAAACGAACCTGACGGTGGATTGCGCTTTCTCGTTTCTTTTCCACGGCTGGCCCGCTGAGAAATTGCGGGCGCGAGGAGTGGCGGGATGCGCGATGGGCGAGCGTTTCGCCACGGTCAAATGGAACGGCGATGTTTATCCTTGTTCGCATCTGCACGGCGCCGAGTTCAACGCGGGCAATGTGCGTGACAAATCGTTCCGCGAAATTTGGCGGTCCGGCCAGGTCTTTACGCGAGTGCGCCAAGAGATCAATCGGGTTGGCGGAGCTTGTGGCGCGTGCGGCCACAACGCTTTCTGCAAGGGCTGCCGGGCGGTGATGCAACGCCAGACCGGGAACTGGCTGGCCGCTGATCACGACTGCGGCGTAGCGCCCGCGTCTGTATTGACCGTCAACTCGCAACGACCAGGCGCCGTTGCAAATTAAAGTCACGGTTTTCGCCGGGCACGGGCAAATTATTTCGCTTAACTCTCATCTATTGTCCCGGTTACCGGCCATCCGTTGAATCGAACTGTTAAACATTAAAACTGCACAAAAACATTCTCTGAAGGAGTGATACCAATGGCGCGAGCCACATTATCATTTCCGGCGAGGAAATTTCATCAGTCCCCCGGATGGATCGCCCCAAACGGCAGATTTTTTCCTTGCCCCTGTCACGAACACGATTCACAAGCCGAAGACTTGGCGAGAAAATATTACCCCGATGAAGCGAGGCGCAAATCGGGCACGCAAATATTCGAAGAGAAACGCTGGGTGAGACTGTTGGAGAATGGCGCGTTCCGCGTCGGCTCCGATCTGCAGGCCGTGCCCAGGATCACACAGGCGCAGCGCGACACGCTCTTCGATCTGGTCAGTATCAACTCGGAAAACGACTTCAGCCGCAGGCTGATGATGTGGCTCGATCAGGCGGAAGATTGCTGACACAGGCAGAGAGAGTACGGAAAAGACGGAAATAACGGAGCAGACGGAAAAATCTCTGAGGGACTTTCGGCTGTTCCGTTATTTCCGTCTTTTCCGTACTCTCTCCTATCCTCTCCACTACCCGCTCAATGGCGCTCCGATTCAATCCGCGCCCCATTCTCACTACTCTTAAAAACGCGAAACAGGTAGTAGAACGATGGAAACAGCAAGGCTGAGCCTACCAGCAACGCCCACCAGACAAGACGCAGCGTGATCGCGGGCGCCGCCGAGTTGTAGATCGTCAAATCCGGCGCGACCAAATAAGGGTATTGCGCCGCTCCCCATCCCCACAAAATCAACGTCGTCTGCGCAGCCGCGCAAAACCGGGCCGTTCGGAACCGTCGCGTCCACAAAGCATAAATCGCGCTGATCGCAAAGACCGCCGTCGAGATCTGCAGCGGCCACGTCCACCAGCTTTGGCTGAGTCGCCCGCGAATCACCGGCGCGCCATTCGCCGAAAGCAGGAAGACGACGAGCGCCATCACGCCGACCGTGACCGCCGAAGCCAGGGCGCGCAAACGAAAATCCTCGCGCAGCGCTTCCTCCCCGGATTCGACCGTCAAATAGACCGCCGCCAAAAACGCGAACAGCGTGAGCGCGAAGAACCCAACGGCGAACGGAAACGGCGCCAGCCACGGAGAGACGAAGGCCGCGGCGAAATCCGAATACTCATTCCGAATCTTGCCTGATGAGATGGCGCCGACAGTCACGCCCAGCAAAACCGGCGTGATCAAACTGGTCATCGAAAAGATCCGTCCCCATCGCCGCTGGACGTCATCCGTCCTTCTGTCATAGCTGCGGAAAGTGAAGGCCGAGCCGCGCAACACGACGCCGATCAACATCAGAGTCAGTGGGATGTGCAGCGCGGTCGCAATCGCGGCGAAAGCAGGCGGGAACGCGGTGAAGAGAAGGACTACGACCAGGATCAACCAGACGTGGTTCGCCTCCCAGACCGGCCCAATGGCTTCGGCTATCAATTCGCGCTGCGCTCCTTTGCGCGGGCCTGAAGCTAACAGGTCCCACACGCCGCCGCCGAAATCCGCCCCGCCCAGCAGGGCGTAAAACGTCAGCGAGACCAGCATCGCGCCCGCAAGCAATACATCAATCGAAAGCATATTCTCGCCCTCTCGCGTCGGCGCCCGCCGGTTCAACATAGACCCGCGGGCTTTCCGCCACCTGTCTGACGAGCAGCCAGACGACGACCGCCGCGAGAAAGATGTAAATCAGCGTGAAAGTGATGAGCGGGATTTTGAGTCCGGGCATCGGCGTGACGGCTTCGGCCGTGCGCATCACGCCCTGAATGATCCAGGGCTGGCGGCCGACTTCAGTCACTGTCCAACCGGCTTCAATCGCAATGAAACCGAGCGGGGACGCGGCCACAACCGCGCGTAAAAACCATGGCGAATCCGGCAACGATTTGCGCCGCCACGCCAGATACGCGCCCCACAACGCCACAAAGGCCATGGCCGCGCCCGCGGCGACCATCACCTGAAACGCGACGTGGACAATCGCTACCGGCGGCCACAGATCGCGCGGAAAATCTTCAAGCCCCTTCACGACAGCTTTCGGATCGTGAAACGCAAGCAGGCTCATTCCGTAAGGGACCTCGATCGCGTAAGGCGTGGTCGCGGATTCTTCATCAGGCATTCCGCCGATGCGCAAGGGCGCGCCCTGCTCGGTTTTGAATTGCCCTTCCATTGCGGCCAATTTGACCGGTTGATATCGCGCCAGCATCTGTCCCAACAAATCGCCGCTGACCGGTTGCAGGATCGCAGTCACGCCGCCGACGGCCAGCGCAATCGCCATCGCGTGGCGATGAAAAACGTTTCGACGGTCGCGCATCAGCAGAAACGAGTGAATGCCCGCGACCGCGAATCCGACCGCCGCGTAAGCCGCGAGCAGCATATGAATCGTCTGCCCCAACGCCGCCGGATTCATCATCGCGGCGATCGGGTCAATCTCCACTGCAATTGGCGGCTTGCCGTCAACCAATCGAAACCCGGTCGGAGTGTTCATCCACGCGTTGGCGATAACGACAAAGACCGCTGAGGCCGCGCCGCTCAAAGCGACAATCGCGCCAGCCGCCAAATGCGCTCGCGGCGAAACGCGCTCCCAGCCGTAAAGATAGATTCCCAGAAAGATCGCCTCGGTAAAGAACGCGAAACCTTCGAGCGAGAACGGCATTCCGATGATCGGGCCTGCCCAACGCATGAATTCCGGCCACAACAGCCCAAGCTCGAACGACAACACAGTGCCAGACACCGCGCCAACCGCGAACAAGATCGCCGTGCCCTTCGCCCATCGTTTCGCCAACGTCAAATAAGTCTCGTCGCGCGTCCGCAACCAGCGCCATTCGGCGATACACATCATCAACGGCATCGTGATGCCCGCAACTGCGAAGATGATGTGGAAGGCCAGCGACATCGCCATCTGCGAACGCGCAGCCAACAAGTCACTCATAATTTCTCCGATATATGATCTTATTCAACACAAAGGGTCAAAGGATCAAAGGGCCAAAGGATTGAAGAAGGGAGGGCGATTCCCTTTCCTTCAACTCTTTGACCCTTTGATCCTTTGACCCTTTGTGTTGAAAGCCTCTTCATACCTCGACTGGATAGCCCGCGTTGATCCAGGCGCCCGTTCCGCCGAGCACGTTGAGCAGATTTTTGAAGCCCCGCCGCGCAAGGATGCTCGTCGCCGCGCTCGAACGAAAGCCGCCCGCGCAGATTACCGCCGTTTGGCGATTCGGATCGAACTCCGCCGCGAGATCGCCGACGCGCGCGAGCGGCGCGTTGATCGCCGACGGCGCGTGGCCCGTGTTGTATTCGCCCGGCTGGCGCACATCTATCACCTGCAAATCATTTTGCGAATTCAACAGCTTGCGCAACTCATCAACCGAAATCTGCATGATCGTGTTCACGCTCAGACCGGCGCGCCGCCACGTCTCCATTCCGCCCGCCAGATAACCTGTCACGTTTTCGATTCCCACGCGCGCCAGCCGCGTCACTGCTTCATCAACTTTTGACTCGTCTTCGGCGACAATCACAATCGGCGCGTCGAATTTGATCAATTGTCCTGCCCACGAAGCGAACTGGCCGCCGAGTCCGATGTTGAGCGCGCCGGGAACGTGCCCCGCTCCGAACTCGGTGTTCGGCCGCACATCCAGAATCGTCACGCCGCGGCTTGCGAGTTTGTTGACCTCATCAGGCGCGAGCGCCGCGGGGCGTGGCAAATCCCTCAGCGCGCGCGCGCCGCCGCGATTGATCTCGGCGTCTTTTGAAAAATAGGCCGGAACTTCCGGCAAGTCCGCCGTCATCATTTTGACGAACTCCTCTCTCGGCATCGGCTGCAAAGCGTAATTGAACTGGCGCTGCCGGCCGATGGTTGACGACGTCTCGTTCGACATGTTGCGTCCGCACAGACTGCCTTTACCGTGCGCCGGCCACACCTCGACCGAATCATCAAGCTCTAACAACTTGCCACGCAGGCTGTCGTAAAGCATCCCGGCCATTTGCTCCGCCGTGAAGCCTTTCGAGCTGACCAGGTCCGGTCGCCCAACGTCGCCGATAAAGAGCGTGTCGCCAGTCAGAACTTTTTGCGGTTGATTCGAGACCTCGGTGTCGGTGACCAGAATAGAGATGCTTTCGGGCGTGTGTCCCGGAGTCTCCAGGACGCGCAGATCGACTTTGCCGACCTTGAACTCATCGCCGTCTTTCGCGGGCGTGTGATCGAAAGCCGCGTTGGCTTTCCGCCCGAAGACGATCTTCGCTCCTGTGCATTCGGCAAGCTCGCGATGGCCGCTGACGAAATCGGCGTGCAAGTGCGTCTCGATCACATATTTGATCTTCAGCCCTTCAGCTTCGGCCTCGTTGATGTACTGCTCGATGTCGCGCTGCGGATCAACGACCGCCGCCTCGCCCTCGGAGCCGATCAGATATGAAGCGTGCGCCAGACAACCCAGATAAAATTGTTTGAAGTACATGAGATTTCCTCCTCGGATAAGACCGCTCGTCTGATAGTTTACCGCAACGCGTGAAGCCAGTCTTCTCAGCGCTTATTGAGCAAGCGCCTCATGTTGCCTCCGAAGATCGCCCGCGCCTGTTCTTCGCTTGCGCCGATCTCGCTCAAAGCGTTGATTTGCGCGTCAAATACGCTTGCGACCCAACCGCGAGGGAAGAACGATGAGTCTGCGCCAAAGAGCAAGCGCTCGCTCCCGACCACATCGAGCGCGCGTTTGAAGATCACCGGTAGATCAAACTGCGCTGGCGGCGCGGCTTCATACTTCATCCACTTGTTGCTGCTCGAAGTGTCCACATAAACGTTCGGGCACAGATCAGCCAGCATCATCGTCTCGCGGAACATTCCCGCGCCGAAATGCGGGATGATGAATTTTGTTTTGTGGAATTCGGCCGCTAGCTTGCAAATATCGAGCGGGTTCGACCTGCGCATATCGAAATGGCTCGGCAATCCGAGTTTCCTGCGCACTCCCACGGAAAGCGCGCCGCAATGAACGAAGACCGCGGTCCCCGGCCTCTCGCCTGCAAGCGCGGCGACGGCGCGGACGCCTTCATTTTCGGCGACGGAGTAATGATGCATCGCCGGAAACAGGCAGACGACGCGCAACCCCAGATCGTCGAACGCCCGTCGCGCGCGCGCTTCGGCCTCGGGCTTCGTCGGATCGAACATAAATGCGCCTGCGATTCGGTCCGGGAATGCCGCCACGGCTACGGCGACGGACTCTTCGTCACCCGGCGCGCTGGCGATCATCAAAGCTCCTGTGACGCCGTGACGGTCGAATTCCGCCGTCCAGATCGCCGCCAATTCCGCCGGGTCGCGCGGTGGCATCGTCCAGCCGGTCATCTCGCCAGCGCGCTCGATGGCGTTTGACTCCCCGCTCAGTTGAGGCGATTGACTTATGAGCGTCTCGAAAAATTTGCGGGAGAAGAAATGAGTGTGAGCGTCGAACACTTCCAGATCGCCGAATGAAGTAGTCTTTTTCAACATAATTTACCTCGCGTCATCAGTTGTTTTATTTTTGCGCCGCTCTTTTGTACCCTGATTTGGCGACTATGCCAACCATCTTCACAGCTGGCTTTTCGCAATCGCGGCGGCGTTGTGGGACGAACGCAACTTGACGCGCACGGCCATCGCCGCCTTGCTCCTGATTGCGGGAATGGTCGCATGGGTTCAGGCGCTGAGCCTATGACTCGAAACCAAGAATAATTCTTGACACTGGCATCGCTCTCTTGTACCGTGCCCCTGCTCTCCTTTGTTCGGTGCCCACCGCAATCTCTGAATAGAAACTGAATTCACTAAGCCACTATTTGAATTAGTAAGCGCGGATGAAACCTGAATCTAGCTTTCTAGATTAGCGCGTTAAATTTGGCTCCCTGGATTATTGCCTTAAGAGGAGAAAGACTGTGAACAAGAGAAATTACGAACAGAAACCACTTACAAAAAAAGACTTTATAGTTGTTGAAGAGTCACTGAATGAAGCGTTGATATATGACTCGGACAAAAACAAACTCCACGTGCTAACTCCTGTAGCGACTACCGTTTGGAAAAGCTGTGATGGAAAAACGAGCGTCTCTGAGATCGCCAACAAATTAAAAGCGGAGTTGAATGACGAAGTGGGCGCCGACGCCGCGTGGTTGGCATTAGAGGAATTGGAAAAGAACGGGTTATTGGAAAACTCCCTGAATATTCCCCGGAACAGCATTTCACGGCGCGACTTGATTAAAACCGCCGCTGTCTCCCTGCCACTAATAACCACAATGATAGCTCCATCCCCCGCGCGCGCTCAAAGCGCAGTGCAGATGGGGGGTATGATGATGGGCATGATGCAGACGGCGACAGCCGCTCGCTCTCGTTTTGATCCTGACGATCCGAATCAGAATCAGATAGTGCAGTGAGGTTCCCTGGCAGGCCATGCAGTATTAAGTAGGTCTGCCGCAGACTGCGGCAGACCTACTTAAACTGTCATCTCACCTTCTGCAATCATTCGTGGAAGTTACTCATTACGTCCTTTACCAAGTAACGGGCGTCACCTCTATCGCTTTTAAAAACCAGAGCGCCGGAGATGGCTCTTGCGATGGATCGGAGTGTAGATTCGGGCGTCCGGCGAATTGAGACCGAGTTCATGGTTAGAGCTTTTATCGCGGCGGCTGAGTCTGCTTCTTTGGCTTCCCACTTGGCTCCGTTTTTGTACTTCGTGATGAGAATCACGCCGACTGGCAATGGGTTGACGCCTGTCCTGGCGCCCAACTTTTCCGCCGCAATATCGCGCTGTTTTCCAGTAGCGCTATCTCTCAGGGAGAGTGGTTTAGGGTAGGGATGCGCTCTGCCCATCCGATCCAAAACAGCATATTCATCGGAATAATAGACGGCGCCGGCCTTGATGAATTCGGCGACCAGGGTGGTCTTTCCGGCGTAAGAACGGCCCGGTATCAGTATGGCCTGGGCGCCAACAGCCACCACACCCGCATGAATAAACGCCTTCTGATTGGTATGGGCGGCGATGAACAGTTGCGCATGCGATTGAAATCCGAGGGAAACATCCTCAATTTTGTAAGATTCATTTATCTTCCTCGCGCCGGCATACAACCTAAATTTCCCCCTAGTGTCTTTGAATACGGAATAGATTCGATCCAGCTTCTTCACCTTTGACCTTTTACAGCCAAAAGGCAGGAACCGTTCAAACAAACTCAGATCATCTCTCAATTCCGCTCGAAGGCCAATGTTGACGCCGTAAGAAGAGAGGGTGATCTGAAAGAATTCTCCTGTCTCTTCAGGTCTGCTACTTCTATTACTCACTTTTCCCCCTTCTTCCTAGTATCAATATTATCGGAAGCTTGATCATTATCCGGTAAAGATAGACAAATGGGATCTTGATCCTGCTTCCGGTGTCGTAACGTCCGTTCAGCTCACTCAAAGGCGGAAACAACGCCTTCCGCAATAGTCTGAATCTATCGTTCCAAGAGCTTTCCGACATCAGGCGCCAGAACTCATAAATGTAATCCCTATCCAACTCCAACAGGTACGCTGACGGGTCGTTCCTCCTAAAACCTATGGGATCTTGATCTATCAGGTGTTTTATCGCCGGATGATCCAGTTCAAGCCCATATACTTTCTGCGTTATCCTCAATGCCTCCAGGCACACGGCGCCGAGCCTTTTGTTGATTGCGCGGGTAACAAACTCATCGAGTTGAGCGCTCGACAGCCAGCCGTGCAGCAAGTAAACATCCGTGAGCCAGATCAGCCTGTCCCACATCCGATGGCCGGCCATGTGAATGCAGGCGTTGATGAGCGAATCTACCGCATCCAGCGTGCGCGCCCTTGGGGACAATGCGCAAACCGGAATTGATCTTTCGTAGATCTCCTCAAAATCGAATTTGCCGCTGAAGAATTGCGAATTGCTCAATTTCCAGTGGAGATCAAGAACGTGCTCGACGCCCTGATCCTCTCTCGCGTAGGTGGTTTCAAAGTTAAGTCTGTCCGCCCGCTCGTACCCCAGCGATCTTAAAACCGTGTCGGCGGCGGCTGCCTCCTTCGGGTCAGCAAACACATCGACGTCACAGCAGGTTCTGAGATTCGGTTCAGGATAGATCAGATAAGACAGGGCCGCCCCCTTCAATATCAGCATGCGTACGCGCGCCAGGTGAAACGCCTCGATTATGCGTAGCAACTCTTTTTTGCGGAGGCTATGGACAATGACTTCCATCAAGCGTCTGCGCTCGAACGCTTGCTGCAATACAACCGGGCAGGTCTTCAGGCCGCCTGTCTCCTTCAGCCTGTGGCGCAAGAACGGTTGGATGCCGGTGTCGTCGGTAAATTGCGCGAAACGCTTCAAGTCACGCTCCGGCACACCATCGGGGAAGACGGAAAAATTCCCTCGCAGCGATGAAAACAACCAGGCCTCTAAAGCCTCGGGTAATTCAACTGAAAGCGTTCTTTCTTTCATCCTC
>Ga0187894_10005182_pt1 | contig 13484 bp, 11 predicted proteins | sample GBC1701081metaG_FD_136650 | JGI IMG/M metagenome (GOLD analysis project Ga0187894, IMG submission 136650) | White microbial mat communities from a lava cave in the Kipuka Kanohina Cave System on the Island of Hawaii, USA - GBC170108-1 metaG ... | reverse complement strand
TCGTGTCGTGCGTCGTCCACGCCTGACCAGCCGCGGCAGTCACCGTCACCGTCTGGCTCGGCGGATTCGCTTGCCCGACGACCTTCGTAAACGTGAGGCTCTGGGGGGAGACGGTCACAGCGGTGGTCGGTGTTCCATCGAACGTGGCAGTGACAGTGGTGGTGGAGCTGAGCGTCACGTTGCATGTGCCGGTGCCGGAGCAGCCGCCTCCGCTCCAGCCGGCGAACGTCGAACCGGAGGCCGGGACCGCAGTCAGCGTGACGAGGGAGCCCGGCGCATAGGTGCCGGAGCACGTGCTGCCGCATACGATCCCGGCCGGGCTGCTCGTTACCGTGCCGCTTCCCGTGCCCATCTTCAGCACCGCGAGGCCGATGGTCTGCGACGATGCGCTGCCGCAGGCGGTGTTCGAATAACCGGAATACCCGGCCGAGTTGAAGGCCCGAACGCGGTAGCAATACATCGTTGCGTCGGCGAGGCCGGAGTCCGTGTACGACGTTACGCCAGGCCCAGTAGTCGCGATCTCACTCCACGCACCCGTTGTCCCCAGGCTTCGCTCGATGGAGAACCCGGACTCGTCCGACGAACCGTCATTCCACGTCGCGGTGAGTTGGGCGGCGCTGGCAGCGATGTGCCACATGACGAGGATTGTCACGAGAGATAGGGCGGAGGTGACAAGAGGGAAAAGGCGGCGAGAGATGAGAGCTAGGGGATTCACGGGCGGCCTCCTCGCGGCACTGGCAAGGCTTACTCCCGGAGCGGAGGTTGCCGAATGGCGCGTGCGCTCCAGGCGTCGGGAGGTCCTCTCGAGGTCTGATGAGCACATTCGCCAGGCCTGGGTGCAAGCGGTCTGCCACGCGCAGGCGATCATCAAGTACCTGAAAAGCTGACTAGAGTGTCCGCTCCGGTGGCCCAAGGGCGTGTAAGAACGATCGAGCCGTGTCAACCCGGCGACGGCGAGGGTGCATGAGCCCTGGTCCGCCCGACGTCTCAGGACAGCGCCGCAAAGCGTGTCGGTCCTGGAGACGGCAAGACTGCGCTCTGCGCGCGAAGAGCGTGTGAAGCGACGACTACTGTTGCGTTACGTCATGGCGGTGCACCGAAGCTGCGCCCCATCTATTGACCGTTCTGCCGTGCTCTCGTATAGTTGGGCGGCCGATTCGGCTGTCCGAAGACAGGTGTGGCCCATGGAGACCGGCCTTTTGCGGCGACGCTGGCTTCTCTCACTGGTTCTCGCGTTCCGGTGTTTGCTCGAGGCCGGCCACGCGGCCGCGTCCAAGGAGCCCTACGTGATCGGCGCCGGCGATGTGCTCGAAGTTCAGGTGTGGGACAACAAAGATCTGAACCAGATCGTGTTCGTTCGTCCCGACGGCAAGATCTCGCTCCCCCTGGTCGGTGAGCTCGAAGTCGGCGGCAAGGCGATCCAGCAGATCCAGGACTCCCTGGCCGAGTCCTACGCGAAGGCGGTCAAGGGGGCGAGCGTCACCGTGATCGTCAAGGAGATCAGGAGCCGCCCGGTCTACTTCATCGGCGGCTTCACGAAGCCCGGAGTCGAGCAGCTCACGCGACCCCTCACGCTTCTGCAGGCGGTGTCCGTCGCCGGCGGCCTGCTGCCGACGGCGGACGGCGAGAACGGCTTCGTCATGAGGGGCGACCGGCGCATCCCCGTCGATTTCAACCGGCTCCTGCAGAAAGGCGACATCAGCCAGAACATAGCTCTGGAGCCCGGTGACGCGATCGTGGCGCCTCTGGCCGATTCAGTCTATGTCCATGGCGAGGTGAAGGTGCCTGGAGCGGTCAAGTCGACTAGCGATCTCACGGTGCTGAAGGCCCTCGCGCAGGTAGGCGGCCTCACCCCGCTGGCGGCCACGGGCCGGGTCGAGATCATTCGCGGCCAGGGCGACCGGAAGGAGCGCATCAGGGTGGACGTCGACAAGATGATGAAGTCGCCCGGGGACAATCCAGACCTGCTTCTGAAGCCGAACGACATCATCGTCGTGCCACAGCGTCTCTTCTAGGGGGCCTTTCTCGCCAGCGGCGAACACGGACCTCGGGCGAAAAAATTGCGATCGTCGAAGGGCAAGCATCGCGGTGGCCCGCTCGAGCGGGGAACCTCGCGATTGCTGTGGGACGGTCTCATGCGTGCCGAAGCCCGGCGTGAAAGGCGGGGAGCCTTTCGAGCCTTTGCCCGAGCCGTCGGTATGGCCGCTCTGCTGGCGTCCTGGCCGATCCCTCCCCTCGCGGTCGCGCAGACGGGCCAGACAGAAGGGCAATCTCACTCCCCACGCGAGGGTCAACAGGCACCGGCGGAGCAGACGACGCCCGTTCAGCAGTATTCGATCCAGTTGCCGACCAGCCCTTTTGTCACGCCTCTCACAGCACCCGCCACGACCCTGCCCCCGTGGGTGCCTCCCGCGGCGCCCGCGCCCTCCCAGACGAACCTGCCGGTACCTTTCCCCGTACCCGTTCCGGGCGCCCCGGGACCCCCGGGTGGGCCTGCAGTCCCCGATCGGGGCATCTTTGCGCTGCCCACCGCGACGGCGAGAGGCGCGACCCTGGAGCTGCGACCGACCGCCAAGGTAGCGGAGGAATACTCGGACAACTTCTTCCAGACGACCGACCAACCCCAGCGCAACTTCAGGACGATCTGGGGTCCTGGATTCACCCTGCTGCTCAATGGGGCCCGGACGTCAGGTTCGGCCAGCGTCAACCTAGACATGGTGCATGACACTGCCCAGGATAGTGGCAACACGGTGAAGTTCTTTCCGAGCCTCAACGCGATACTCCGATACGCGTTCACGCCCCGGCTGACGTTCTCGCTTACGGAGAGCTTCGTGCGGAACGACCAGCCGTCGACCGTTGATCAATTCGGGATCCGAAGCGGCCGGCAGATCTTCGACACGAACACTCTCGGAGTTGCAGCGGAGTGGTTGATCGATCAGTTCACGACCCAGGCCTACTACAGGAATGTGCTGTTCTTCAACGAGAGCGGGAATGGCGAGACCGTCCCGTCCGGAAATACGAACAACAACATCACGAACATTTTCGGAGTCAACGCAAGCGCACGATTCGCGATCGACTACGGCGCGAGGATTGGCTATGAATTCTCTCACACACGCGATCTGGGTACCAACGCCGCCAGTGGTGGAGACAGCAACAGCAACACCACCAATACCGGATTCGTCGCCGTGTCACGGCAGTTCGGCGTCTTCGCAAGTGCGGGCCTCTCGTCCTCGTATTCCTACCAGACCGATGAGAGCACGAGCACATTTAATGCATCGGTGTTCGGTACCTACGGCTTGCCCAATAGCCTGTCGATCTCTGGCAGTGTGGGGTATAGCGTCATCAATAGCGACACGCAAGACAATGACGGGACGATGTCCCTGAACTTCAACGCTATTTATCGACCAACGCCGAAGCTATCAGTATCAGTGGGTATGTTTAGGGACTTCCAGCAAACGGCTCAGCAGGGACAGGATTTCGGGACCGTGCAGACGCAGGCGTATTACGGCAGCCTCACCTACCAGGCGACTCCCTTCATCAACACGGCGCTAAACGTCACATACCGGGAGAACCAGGGAACAGGAACCGGGAACACGCAGAGCAACGACAAGGAGACCAACCTGACCTGCGGCGCCAGCTTGAACTGGCAACTCCTGCGCTGGCTCGTGGGAACTCTGGGCTACACGTACACGAAGCAGACGGGCCAGGGGGTGTTCAATCAGCAGACAGGGATCGGCGGGAACGGCTATACGGAGAATCGCGTGAGCCTGAGTTTCTTCGCGTCGTTCTGACGTGACAACCAACCAGGCCCTCGGGGTAAGAGATTCGGTCAGGTCTCCTTATTGAATCTCAGCCAGCACCTTTCTCGCTTCGTCCCTGCCCGCGAAGGCCAGCGGTGAGCTGACGGCTGCCGCTAACGCCTTGCGGGCACTGTCCTTGTCGCCAAGCTTCAGCGACGCCAAACCCAGGTGGTACTGCACGACCGGATCGCCAGGGAGCTTTGTCGCGCTCTCCTTCAGAAGCCCAACCGCTCGATGGTGGAGGCCGCGTTGGTAAAAGATCCAGCCGAGGGTGTCGGAAACGTGGGGATCCTCGGGAGCGGCCTCTCTCGCAGTCTGCGCGAGATGGAGTGCCTTGTCCCTGTCTCCGCCGCGCTCGGAGTGTAGCCAAGCCAGGTTGTTCGCTGCGGGCGCAAAGCGCGGGTTGAGCGTGAGGATCTTCTCGTAAGCTTCATAGGCTTTCGCCAGATCGCCAGTGCGCTCGTAGAGGATAGCCGCAAGCATGCGGGTGTGGAGCGCCGCGGGGTTCACCTCTACGGCTGCAAGCACCTTGGCGAGCGCCTCGTCATAGCGACCCGCAGCTCCGTACAGGCGACCAAGCGCCACGTAGGCGCTCACCAGCTGCGGCGCCAGCTCGATGGCCTTCAGGAAGGCGCTCTCGGCCGAAGCCTGTTCGCGCCGAGAGAGGTGCACGACGCCGAGCAAGTGGTGGAGCCCGCCCGATGAGGGCGCGACAGCGATCTGTTTCCTTATGCGGTTCAGAGCCAGGTCTGATTGTTTCTCGGCGAGCGCCATGCCGGAGAGGTGCGCCATGGGCTCGACATAGGCGGGCGCCAGGACGAGGGCCTTCTCGAACTCGGTTCTGGCCTCCGCCGCCTTCCCCTGGGCTCGCAGGCCAACACCGACGAGATAGGGCCCGCGAGGGTCCTTGGGAGCCAGCGTGACGAGCTTCCGAAACGCCATGGTGGCCTTGCCCGGTTCGGCTCTCGCGAGGTGTGCGGATCCGAGTAGCACGTGTGCTTGAAGCAATGCCGGCTGGAGCTTCAAGAGCTGTTCCAGATCCTCGATCGCGGGTTGGGGGGCGCCGCTGTGGATGTTCAGCTCCGCAAGAAGGAGCACGGCCTCTGCGTGGGCGGGGGCGATCGTGGTCGCCTCCTTCAGTTCGGCCCTCGCCTGCTGGGTGTTCCCGGTTTGAAGGTAGGCGAGCCCGAGCTGATAACGCGCTGGCGCGTTCCGAGGGTCGAGCTTCAGCACGTGCTGGAATTCCTGGATCGCTTCGCCCGTCTCCCGCCTGGCCAGGCGGACCCGTCCCTGGAGCAGCCGACCCTCCCGATCGGACGGGTTCTTCTTCAGGAGCGATTGGAGCGCCTGGAGGCTCTCGTCGTATCGGCGTTCCTGGAGGGCGATTTCTGCCCGTCGCCGCCAGGCGGGCATGTAGTCGGGAGCTTTCTGGTTGATCTCTGCTAGAAGTCGTTTGGCTTCATCGGGCCTCCGCGCAAGCAGGTAGAAGTCCGCGAGTCTCATCCGGGCCGATGACCCGACAGGCGCCAATTCAGCTGCGATCTTCAGCTGTCGCTCGGCCTCCACGCTGGCGCGCTTGGCGAGATAGAGGGTGCCGAGGGCAGAGTGAGCCTCCGCCGACCTCGGCTCCCTGGCCACGGCCTCCTGGAAGGCGCGCTCGGCCTTCCCTAGGTCACGCTTGCGCAGGTACAGGGTCCCGAGCGTCACGTGCAGTTTCGCTCGGTTCTCCAGGTCCGACCGAGCTGCCTCTAGGTGCGCGATGGCCTCGTCCACATCTCCCGGTGTCATCGCGGCGCCGGCGAGGAGCGCAAGGGCGTCCAGGTTTCTGGGCTCCCTGGCCAGGACTGCAGCGGCCGCCTTCTTCGCCTCGGCCGGCTTGCTTCCGAGGAGGTAGACCGCCCCCAACTTGACACGAACATCCATGTCGTCGGGGGCGAGTTGCTCTGCCTTCAGGAGATAGGGAAACGCGGATGCCGGTTCACCCAACTGGTAGTACAGCACACCGAGCTGCCGGCTGGCCCGGGCGTTCGTCGGATCGTGCTGGAGCACGTTGCGGTACTCGATGGTCGCTTCCCTGAACTGCTGACGATCCGCGTACCGATCACCCCGCTCGAGATATCTGGCCCTCTTGGCCTCGGGCGACCCCGAACAGCCAGCCGCCATCAGCAGGCCGACAACGAGAGCCGCCAACCGGTCGGCAACGCGAGACCACGATCGGCTCACATGTTCACTCCGGGAGGAATTCTCCGAGAATGGGATACAGAGCCTGGATGTACTGCGTCAGACGCTCCGACGTTTCCGAAACGCTGTCCCGCACGGGACTCGATACCCTCACGAGCGCGCCATCGGTCCGCCGACGGAGAATCGAGCTCCTGACCATCGCGAACCGGGCCGCCATCTCTCCCGCGATCGCCTTGCCCTGGGAGTGGTACCAATAGAACACGAGCTGTTGATTTCGGTCCTTCTGGATCACATATCGATTCGCAGTGATCGCCCCGAAGGGGACCGGCAAAGGAATCGTCAGCCGCGATGCCTCCAGGGGTTCCCAGCCCGCGCCGGGCAGACAATTTCTTGGCGAATGAGGTTGGGCTCCCTTCCGCTGGGTGTCCCAGTAGGCGACGAAGAGCCAGACGTTCTGGCCAGCCCCGTCCTGATCTCGACGCATCATGTAGTCGTGTGGCTTGAGAATGTCGAGGGCGCCCTGATCGAGGACGCTTCCTTCGCGCGTCTCCCAGTTGCCTACACGGTGAGGGAAGCGGTCGAACGACTTCCGCATCGGCACGGCCTCACCGCGGGGCAGCAGCTGTGGCACCGTGAGCAAGAAAGCCAGGAGGGAGATCGACAAGAACAGCCTGTTGGGCGGTTTCATGCCGCCGCGTCCCGGCGAGGCAGCCACGGGTGAATCGCGGTGTGCGCTCCGAGAAGACCCAGGAACGCAAAGAGGAAGATGATCCATCCGGAGAAGCTGTGGAATACCCCTTGCGCATACTCGGCACCGAACCACTGACCGATGAGACCGGTCGCCACCACGCGCCCGGCATTCGCGAGGATCGTGATGGGTATCGCCGATGCCGCGAGACACGCTACCCCCCATGGGTGGGACAGGGTGATGTAACCCCAGGCAAGCGCGACGACGAGAAGTGACACGAGAGACCGGATGCCGCTGCAGGCCTCGGTGACGCCGAGGCTGAGGTGGCTCAGGTGAATGATGTTTCCCTCGAGCAGGACCGGCACCCCGAGGACGTCGAGCGCCCACGCGGCATTGCGCGCCGCCAAGGCCTGAAGGGGGAACGCCACCGCATAAAACAGGGTCGCCGGCAGCGGAATCATCAGGAGCAAGAAGAGGAGGGGGAACGCCAGTAGCCGGAACGCGTGAGGGCCCAGATGGAAAAGGACGAGACCGGCGACGACGATAACCAGAGAACTTCTCATCAGGAACAGCTCGGCAGTGAGATCCCCAACCAAGAGCGTCCCGGCTCCGGCGCCGAGGATGAGAACGCCGACCCAGTGGCCCTCGATCCGTAGCGCCATCAGTTGCCGCCGCCGTTGCCAGATCAGGAGCCCGCTGAACAGCGGGACTGCGAACCCGTGTGAGTAGTTGGAGTCGTCCCACCACTGCAAGATGAGATCGCCAAGTATCCTCCAGTAGACTGCGGCGAACACGCACAAAAGGATTGATACGAGCAAGATCATCTGACCAGTTGCAACCGTGCGTGCGGCGAGAGGATCGATCGCATGAGCAACCTCTGCAGCCCTGATATCCCGCAATACTCGCTGAGGCACGCCGTGGATGATACGACTCGTCGAGTCCGCCCGCAAGAGGAGGTTGATGTCTTGGCGCATACGGACAGGTTGGATATCGAAGCCGCCGTACTCTGCAGCGGCTCCCCCACGCTGGGCGGGCTGGCCCGCGGTGGGCACGCTGGATTGATAAGGAGCATCGACGAGCGGGCGCATGCCACGTCGGCGATGGCGTGTGTGCTCGAAGTGCATTGTGTGATGTGACTTGCACAATCTTCGCAGTAGATTTGCAGCCTCATCCTACGCAAGATGGTGAATTCAAAAGATCATTGCAGATGGCGTCAGGATTGCTAGAAGGCAGCCCGACAGGGATACGGGAGCACGGGAGGGTGACGGGTTCCGTCGCCAATCGTGTGTGCGGCCATGGGGGAGTGAAAGCAGTACGTCCCGGGAGGGCACATGAAGCGAGTGACGCGAGTGACGTTGGTGAGTGCTGTGTTCGCAGCCGTTGCCGGACTGGGATTGGAGGGAGCCGAAGGAGTCCCCTCGCTGAAATTGAGTGACGGCTCAACGACCGTAGAGATCTCGGATGGCGGACAGGGTGACATGAATTCGTTGGCAGGGGCGATCACGTTCATAGGCTCCATCGGCGGTTTCTTGTTGAATGTCACCACCGGCCTATCGGTGCCCGTGTCCGGAAGTGCCGATGCGCCTCATCTCGACTTGCATTCGGTGAACGTCGCGAACGTCGGAGGTGGCGGGGTCTTGACGATCACATTCAGTGACTCGTTCACCTCCCCGCTCGCGCCCTATGTGGCCGGATTCATCAGCGCGATCGGTGGTACGGTCACGACCGGTGGAGGGCAGGCGTATGTAGAACTCGAGACGTACCTCGCGACATCGCCTGATAATTCTCAGTCCCTGGGAGAGGGCTACTACGGTCCCTTCAGTGGCGTCGTCTCTCCATTTGGAGGCACCTACGTGAGCTCGATCCTTCCCGGGACGCTTCCCTACAGCCTGACAGAGATCATAACTGTGAGCTTGCCGGGTGGGGCCAGCGCCAGCTTCAATGCTGACCTGCAGGCGCTTCCGGAGCCGATGTCGCTCCTGTTGGTGGGTACGGGCCTGATTGGCCTGGGCTTCCTCAGCAGGAGACGGCTCCAGCGTGCCAGGGGGTAGCAAGAGGGTGGCCGGTGACTGGCCCCCCAGGTGAGGGAAGGGCCAACCGGACACTCATTGCACGATCCCGAGGTGGGAGGGCGAGCGTATTCTGCCCGTTGACGCCGCCCCCTAGGAGAGTTGGGCCGCTCGGAGGTGAGAGTACCCTGCCACGGAGAGCGAGGTTTCATTCCCGCCGGCCGGGGTTATGTGTGTCCGAACGCGATAGTCGAGGTGTGAGATGAGCGAGGGGTTCATTCCGGTGGCCGCGCCGGTGCTGGATGGGAACGAGAGGGCGTACGTGATGGATTGCCTCGAGTCGAGTTGGATCTCGTCGACTGGCACATACATCGAGCGATTCGAGCGGGCATTCGCGGAGTTCTGTGGCGTGAGGCACGCGGTGTCGTGCTCGAACGGCACGACGGCGCTTCATCTCGCTTTGCTCGCCATGGGCGTTGGGCCCGGCGATGAGGTGCTGGTGCCCTCGCTCACGTTCGTGGCCACGGCGAACGCGGTCAGCTATTGTGGCGCTTCGCCGGTGTTCGTGGACTCCGAGCCGGACACGTGGACCATGGACCCGGCGTCGCTGGAGGAGAGGATCACCGACCGCACCAAGGGCATCATCGCGGTCCATCTCTTCGGTCACCCGGCGGACATGCGAACTATTTGCGCGATCGCCCGCCGTCGCGGCCTGTTCGTCCTAGAAGACGCGGCGCAGGCACATGGAGCCGAGTGCGAAGGACGGCGTGCTGGCTCGATCGGTGATGTCGCGACGTTCAGCTTTTACGGCAACAAGATCATCACGACAGGCGAAGGCGGCATGGTCGTGACCTCCGACGACGACATGGCCAGGCGGATGCGCCAACTCAGATCACAGGGGATGGACCCCGAACGCCGGTACTGGTTTCCAGTGATCGGTTACAACTACCGGATGACGAACGTCGCGGCTGCGCTTGGGTTGGCGCAGCTCGAAAGGGTGGAATGGCAGCTGGAGCGGCGGCGGCAGATCGTATCGTGGTATCGGCAGGAGCTTGGAGATGCAGTTGGTTTGTCGTTCCAGGCGGAGAAGGCGTGGGCTCGGCACGTGTGGTGGATGTTCTCGGTGGTGTTGGACGGCGACGAACCGACCGTTGAGGAGGTCATGGCTCACTTGCGAGGGCGAGGCATAGAGACACGACCGTTCGTGCACCCGCTGCACCGCCTGCCGCCGTACTTGCGCGACCGGGATTGCGTGGAGCTTCCGGTCGCCGAGCACCTCGGGAGGAGAGGCATCAACTTGCCGACCTGGGCGGGGTTGACGCGCGAGCATGTGCGGTATGTCTGCGATTCTCTGCAGGAGTGTTACGCGACGAGCCGCGTATCGTAGGACGATAGGGGGCGCGGGTCGATCTGGGAAGTCTTGTGGGAGAGCGAAAGGGGCGAGGCGGGATGGGAGCGGAGAGTCGACAGGTACTCCGTGCACACGCATATCTCTGCGCAAGCGCCGAGGTGAAGCGGCGCGTTGCGGACGAGTGCTCCGGGGCCGTGGTCAGGGCAGCGGAGGTCATAGGCGCCGTGTTCCGGTCTGGTGGCAAGGCAATGCTGTGCGGAAACGGTGGAAGTGCCGCCGACTGTCAGCACATGGCCGCCGAGTTCGTGAGCCGGCTTACCAAGCAGTTCGAGCGCCCAGGACTGCCAGCCATAGCGCTCACCACGGACACATCGTTTCTGACCGCGTTCAGCAACGATTGTGGATTCGAGGGGGTCTTCGAACGTCAGGTCGAGGCGCTGGGCCGACCTGGCGACGTGCTGATTGCGATTAGCACGAGCGGTAGATCGTTGAATGTGATCCGAGCGGTCGGCAAGGCGGGGGGGGCAGGCATCCATACGGTCATCTTGATGGGACCGGACGGTCCGCTGAGCTCGATGGGCGATGTCGTGATTTCGGTGCCGAGTGACGACACCCAGCACATCCAAGAAGCCCATCTCGCGGTTGAGCACCTGATCTGTCTCCTCGTGGAAAGGGATCTCTTCGGCTCGCCAGCAGTGGCAGATGCCGGTGACGCCGTGACTCGCATCCAGGCATCCGGGCTCGTAGGGGAACCTGCTTGATCATCAGTCGGACGCCGTTCCGCATCTCCTTCTTCGGAGGTGGTACGGACTACCCGGAGTGGTACCGCAGGCACGGCGGCGCCGTGCTGGCAACGACGATCGACAAGTACTGCTACATCACTGCTCGATATCTGCCGCCTTTTTTCGAGCATCGAATCTGTCTGGTGTACTCAAAGATCGAGTACTGCCAGACGGTCGAGGAGATTGCTCACCCCGCCGTCCGAGAGGTGCTGCGCCACCTGGATGTCCGGCGGGGTGTGGAGATCCACCACGACGGAGATCTGCCCGCCCGGAGCGGAATGGGGTCCAGTTCCGCTTTCACTGTCGGCCTCCTTCACGCTCTGTACGCGTTGAAGGGGCAGATGGTGAGCAAGCATGAGCTAGCGTTGGAGAGCGTTCATCTAGAGCAGGAGGTCCTGAAGGAGACCGTGGGCTCACAGGATCAGGTTCTGGCTGCCTACGGCGGATTCAATCACATCACATTTCACCCGGGCGGCCAGATCTCCGTGAAGCCGATCACCGTCCTACCCGAGCGGCTGCGTGAGCTGAACTCGTACCTCGTGCTCTTCTACACGGGGATCAAACGGACGGCGTCGAGCGTGGCCCAGAGTTATGTGAACGGTATCGAGGAGCGGAGACGGCAGCTGCGCATGATGAAGGATCTGGTGGAGGAGAGCATCTCGCTGCTGAATGACTCCTGCGATCTGAGCGGCTTCGGCGAGCTCCTGCACGAAGCGTGGCTGGCGAAGCGGAGCCTGAGCTCCTCGGTGTCGAACTCGGACGTGGACCAGATCTATCAGGAGGCGCGGTCGGCCGGGGCGATCGGGGGCAAGCTGATCGGTGCGGGCGGGGGAGGATTCCTCCTGCTGTTCGTCCCGCCTTGGCGTCAGCAAGCGGTCAGGGAGCGGCTGGAGACGCTGATTCACGTGCCGTTCAAGTTCGAGTTCGCGGGGAGCCAGATCATCTTCGTCGATCGAGAGGAAGACTACGCTGCGGAGGAGGAAGTGCGCGCGCGGCAGAAGATCCAGGCGTTTCGGGAGCTGATCCAGTGACCGGCAGGCGGCGGCCGAGGTGCCGGCGGGAGGGATCGTGCGCATCTTGGTGACGGGCGGAGCTGGCTATGTCGGGTCGGTGCTCGTGCCTGTCCTTCTCGACGCGGGGCACGAGGTGACCGTGGTCGACAATTTCATGTACGGTCAGGGCTCGTTGCTGGATTGCTGTCACAGCTCGAGATTGTCGATTTTCCGCTCCGACGCTCGGGATGAGCGAGTGATCTCCCCTCTCGTGCCGAAGGTGGACGCCATCCTGCCGCTCGCCTGCTTGACCGGCGCGCCCATCTGCGCCCGGGAGCCAGCGGCGGCACAGGCGATCAACCGTGACGCGGTTCGAGTGATCGTCGATCGGATGAGCCCTCGGCAGTTGCTGGTGTTCCCATCGACGAACAGCGGATATGGTCTCGGCGAAGCTGATATCTACTGTGACGAGAGGACCCCCCTTCGCCCGATCTCGCTGTATGGGCGGCTGAAAGTGGAGATCGAGTCGCTGTTACTGGACCGGGGCAACTGCGTGACGTTCAGGTTCGCGACACTGTTCGGGATCAGCCCGAGGATGCGGCTGGACCTGCTGGTGAACGACTTCACCTATCGCGCCGTCACGGATCGGTTCATCGTTCTGTTCGAGCCGCACTTCAAGCGGAACTATTTGCACGTGCGCGATGCCGTCCGGGCATTCGTGCATGCTCTCGAGCACTACGACGCGATGAAGGGGCGGCCGTACAACGTGGGGCTGAGTGACGCGAATCTTAGCAAATGGGAGCTGTGCGAGAAGATCAAGAAGCACGTTCCAGAATTGTACATCGCTGCCGCAGAGATCGGAGAGGATCCCGACAAGCGGAACTATGTCGTGAGCAACGCACGGATCGAAGCGACGGGCTTCAAGGCGTCGGTGGATCTCGATCACGGCATCGAGGAGCTGTTGAGAGGCTACCAAGTCCTTCGGCGGAACGAGTATTCGAACGTATGAGCGGGTCGCATCGTCGACGCGACGATCGATGGAGGCGTCCGCTCTCTTCGTTCATCGCCGCGAGAGGCACGTGGCCGAGCTGTACGTCGTCGCCGCGGAAATGGAGGAGGATCCGGACAAGCGAAACGACATCGTCTCCAACGAGAGGATCGAGGCCACCGGCTTCAAATCCTCGGTTGGGCGCGATCGCGGCGATCGAAGAACTGCTGAAGGGCTATCAGGTGCTTCGCCGCAATCAGTACTCCACCGTCTGAAGAAGGCGCTTCCGTGAGAGCTGCCGGCACTACCATCCACCCGGGGCATGGTCTGTTTCGCCTCGACCTGGAGGATCTCTGGCAGTACCGGGAGTTGCTGTATTTCCTCGTCTGGCGCGAGATCAAGGTCCGCTACAAGCAGACGGCGATCGGTGCCGCCTGGGCGATTCTCCAGCCGGTGCTCACGATGGCGATCTTCACGGTTGTCTTCGGCAAGCTCGCGAGGATCCCCTCCGACGGCGTGCCCTATCCGCTGTTCACCTTCGCGGCTCTCCTGCCCTGGACCTACTTCGCAGAGGCCGTAGCCCGCACCGGTTCCAGCTTGGTCGGCGACGCGAACCTGATTCGCAAGGTGTACTTTCCCCGTTTGCTGATCCCGCTGGCTTCCACGATGGCGCCCGTCGTGGACTTCTCTCTA
>Ga0187894_10005181_pt1 | contig 13485 bp, 8 predicted proteins | sample GBC1701081metaG_FD_136650 | JGI IMG/M metagenome (GOLD analysis project Ga0187894, IMG submission 136650) | White microbial mat communities from a lava cave in the Kipuka Kanohina Cave System on the Island of Hawaii, USA - GBC170108-1 metaG ... | reverse complement strand
GCGACGCGCGAATGTTCACCGACCGTTCCGTGGGTTGAAACCCACGGCTAAATTCAAGGCGCCGCTAACGCGGCAGGGGCTGAGTAAATACAATCAGTCAACTTATTTTGACGGGGCTCCTTACTTGTTTCTTTGTCCCCCACTCCCTATTCCCCACTCTCTACTCCCCCTCCATCCCTTCGTGTTGAAAAACCGGACTTGAAGCCGGGAATACGAAAAGCTACGGCCTCGTTATCCTCACGTTGTCAACGGCCGCCTCCACGAGGCTTCCGCCGGCTGCGTCCGCCGCCTCGATCAAGATCCGGATCGTCTGCCCGGCGAACTGGCTAAGATTCACCGTCGCGGTGGCGAAAGCGGCGTCATCATTATCGGCGGCCCCCAGTTCCTCGAATACGGTAACTACCGTGGACGTGCCGACCACCACGATCTTCACCCGGAAGAAGTCGGCGGTTGACGAATTGTTAAGGTGGGCCATGTAGTAGGAGAAGGTCAACGTAAAGTTCGTCCCTCCAGTGAGAGCGATTGTCGGCGATTGAATCGACGTGATACCGCCGTCTATATCATTGGCTCCGACCGAGGCCCCCGCCAGTCGCCCCGTCACCAGATTGTTGACTCCACTGACAGTGGTCCCCTGCTGTTTGGTCCCGCTCGAAGTGGTGGTTTCGGGATCGCCCCGCTCCCACTGTCCGGTCGTCGCCGTGTCAGTGCCGTTCGGGTTGGTCGTCCATCCCTGACTGGTTTCGAAGTCGTCGAAGAAGACCGTCGTGGGGGGATTACCGCCTCCGGCGCAGGCGCGGATCGCCTTATCCACGTTCAGCCGTCCTCCTGTCACCGTCCTGCCCGACATGGAGCTGATCAGGTCAACGTTGTTGAGGAGGTTGGCCTTCAAGTTGGCGGTGCTCAACGAACATCTGGAGAGCACCAGCGCCGCCGCTCCTGAAACATGCGGAGTGGCCATCGAAGTCCCGTTGAAGAAGGCGAAGGCGCCATTGCGCACGGTCGAGAGGATTTGGGTGCCCGGCGCTCCCAGATCCACGGTCGTGGCGCCGAAGTTGGAGAAGGAAGATTTGTTATCCCGGTTGTCAGTCGCGGCGACCGACACCACGTTCGGGGCGTCGTAGTTGGCCGGGAAGAAAGCGGTAGTGTCGTTGTTGCTGTTGTTGTTGCCGGCGGCCGCGACGAAGAGCATGTCGTTGGTGTTCGCCTTATTGATCTGATCGAGCAGAGCCTGCGAGAAACCGCCGCCGCCCCAGCTATTGGAAAGGATCCGGACGTTGGCCCCGCCGGAACCCGCGAAGGTCTGCTTCGCCTGGACCGCGAACTCGATCGCATTAATGGCGCCGGCCGTGGAGCCGCTGCCTGTCGCGCTGAGGAACTTCAGCCCCATGATGCTGCTGACCCAGTTCACACCGGCTACTCCTTGACCATTGTTGCCTCTGCCTCCAATGGTTCCCGCGCAGTGAGTGCCGTGATTGTTGTCATCCAGCGGGTTGCAGGTATTGTTGATGGCGTTGAATCCATGCGATCCCGCGGGACAATTGATCGTTTGGCCGCCAATCGTCACGCTGAACGCCGACGGCGCCGACCATATATTCGCGGCCAGGTCAGGGTGGTTGAAATCGACACCCGAGTCGATTATGCCGACCACGATGGAAGAAGAGCCTGTCGAAACGTCCCAGGCCTCAACCGCGCTGATGTCCGCGCCGGCGATGCCGGCCTGGCCGCCTATGGTTTGGCCTGTATTGTTCAATCCCCACAGCTCACCGAACCGAGTGTCGTTCGGGATGGCGGTGGATCGGACAACGTAATTCGGCTCGGCATACTGCACTCCCGGCAGCTGTGACAGTATGTTTATCAGCACGCCCGCATTCATGCTTTGCGAGCGAACGCGAAACATGTCGAGACTGGCCGCGCCTATCAAACGATGTTCGGAGGCGTTCACCACGGACATCGCATGGTTCAGGAATGTCTGGAGTTCAGGCGTATTGAAGCGCACTATAGCCTCGCCGGCTATTACTTCGGCGCCATTCAGAAACTCGATTTGCTGCGTATCCTGTGGAACCCAATTCTGGGCGGATACCGGAGGCGAAGCGGAGCGCTGCGTCAACAAGAAGACTGCCAGCAGGCTCATCAGAGCCAGGGCCGATTTCAGGTAGACGGATTTTCTGTTTGCCTTGCGTGTGTTATCGGACGATTTTTTGGTTCGGGTCGCCATATTTCCTCCTTTGTAGGTGAGAGGTGAAGGTTAACGATTGGACTCAATCCGGCCCCTTGCCGGATTGCTTACGGATGAAAGCGACCAACAATCGAATGAAACCTAAGGTACACGCGTCTGGGTGATCGAACTGGGAATTCGGTCTCTTTGTGTAGCTGGCTGCTCTATTGCGCTTCTTTTTTTTCCAACAAAATAGATGTTTTTGAACTGCTCAGTGTTATAGGCTTGGGAGGAATGGCGCGTTCTCTGCACCGGAGAACGCTGAACATTTATGCCGAATATTTATACGGAATATTTATGATGATATGTCGCCCTGCTTATACGCCGGGAGGCTGGATAAGTCAACGCTTCGGTTTGGAAAGCCTGATAAGAATTTGTAATTACGCTCAAAGGCAATTTGTGTTGAAAAGGCTCAATCCATGCGCATCTCAGATATATTATTTGGGTTCCATGACCGCTCCCATAAACAGAATCGCGCCGGTTTGCGAGTCGCGGATCGCCATCAGGAACGGGCGGTCGGCGATGAAGGTGAAGCGCTGTTGAGGCGCGGCGACTGATGTCACGCTAATGCCGACCGATGTCGCCGCCGCCGCTTCCGTGCCCTCTTCGTTGACCTCAACGATGGCCTTGTGTTTGACCTCGGAGATAAACAGGTCTCGTTCCGCGCGCATACCGCTGAAGTCGGCGTCGCTTCGGGAGAAGGCCGCTTCCATCCCCTGAGCTTTGAGCGCGTTGTTCAGTGTGTTTTCGTAATCGAGTTTGAACCGAGGCAGTTTCACATCGCCTGGTGTGTCGCTGAAGCTATTGATCCACTCCTCCCATTTCTGATAGCTGAGGCCCTTCAGGAAATCATCGAGCGACGATTTCTGATCAGGCAGAAATAGGTAAAGGCTGACGCCGCCATTGCCATACGGCAGGCTGACGGCCTGGAATTTATCGCCGCGGTAGTAAAGGTAATTGCCCGACTGCGCCATCATAGGTACCGGCTTTTGTTGGCTGCCGAGTAGGTGGAAAGGCCGGTTTTGGGTGAGCTTCTTTTCGAATCTCTTTTGCCACTGACCTTTGAAATAGACGGCGTTGATCAGAAACATCACCTGCTGCGAATCAATTTGATCGATGATCTTGTTGATTTTGCCCTTGGTGTTTGTATCAACCCAGCGATTGATGGTCGCGAGAGATTGCGGGCTGTTGAAATCTAACGCGGAGACTTCGGCGCCGTAGAACTGCCGATTGCGCGCCAGGAAATCCTCTTTGAATCGCACGCCGTTGCGCGCCCACAGCGAATTGGCGATGGCCAGCTCGATCTTCGGATCGGAGCTTTTCAGCGCCTTCAACAGCTCGGCGCTCGCGAGGTTGAGTTCGTCAAGTTTAATGCCCTCGATCTTGAGCGCTCGCGCCATCGCATTTTTCGTTTCGCCCGCCGCGCCGTTGTAGGTCATCGCCAAGGCGACGCTGACGCTCAGCGGCGAGAAGAAGACATTTTTATTCGCCGCCTGACGCTGAAGTTGCTGAAACAGGTCGAAGCCGAATGCGTTGCTTGCCGCCGCAATGCCAGGGTTCATAGCCGTCTCTCCGTTTAGCCGTGTGAGCGCCTCCGCTGTCCGCCTCATCACTTTTGCCTCGCCGAACAAATGGACAATCAGATACACGGCTGGCAATAAACCGCAGAGCGTGACTCCAAGCGCTAATTGAATTTTGTTCCGCATGTGATTTCATCCTCCTCTCACGGTTTAATTCTACTTGAAGAAACGAAATAGGAGGAGACGCCGGCCATGGCCGGGCTTTCTCCTCCTGTCGCCAGTTCGCCTTTATTTTACTCTCGCCGACTCGCTAGCGTTCAGCCCGCCGACACGGCCGCCTCGATGGCCGCTTTCATTTGCGGGACGCTGATGGGCGCGCTGAAGCCCACGAAATGATTGCGGACTTTACCGTCGCGCCCGATGATGAGCGTTTGAGGAATGCCGTTGCGCCCCCGCGTCAACCCGATCTGCATCGGCACATCGGCCCAGCCGATCGGGTAGTTGATTTTGAACTCTTTGGAAAAGTCCTTCACGAGTTGGGTGTAGCTCTCCGGGTCTTCGTTCGTCAGCCCGATCACTTCGACGCCTTTGCTTTTGTATTCTTTGGCGATCTGAACCAGATGCGGGATCTCCTGACGGCAAGGGCCGCACCATGTGGCCCACAAATCCACGACCAGAACCTTGCCCGAATAATCGGCGAGCTTTTTCTTCTTGCCGTCGAGCAGGCTGATGTTCGCCTGCATCACGTTCGCGGGCAGCGGCGCCGAAGGCGGCGAGGCGATGGGTATTCCGGCCGATGTCGCGTTGTTCGACGGAGCGGCGGGTTTGATGGCCGTCGACGCGTTGTTTGATGGCGAAGGTTGCGTGGCGGATCCGTCTGTTGTTGAATCCAGCACGCTCTGCTGTGAATACTTCTCTTGATAGAATGTGTATGAGATCGCGGTTACCAAAATGGCTGCGGAACCAATCAGCCCGATGCGCGTAAGATTCCATGACGATTCTGATGATTTACTCTGAGGTTTCATAAGCAGGCAATTCCTTTTTATTCACAGATGAGGGTCGAGATGTTTTTGCGCGAGCCGGAGCGTTAGCATAACTTCTGCGGTTAATGTGGGCAAGAGGACGCCACGGGCTAATGACTATGCCGTCATATCGTGTAGAATGTCGCCGCCGTCCTGGTCAGTTCAAGATGCTGAAGAGGGAAACAACCCTTGAGAAGTTGCCGTCTGTTTCGTATTTCATTTCGCTGTTGAATCACATCTCGGTTTTGGGAAATCGTGATCCCAAAAGCGAACATCTGAAGAATCGGGCTCAATTAAGGCTGCGTAATTAGATCAACATAGGCAGTGATTTAGCCTGGCTCATCAAGTGGCACGGAAATTGGAATAGCGACAGGTAGGAGTAGCACTCATTTCTGTCTGAAATTGGGGAATTATGGAGGCGTTATGGCAATGGATAAAGCTCGTGACAAATCGGTAAAGCGTAATAAACAGATCAGGCGTGTGGTCTACATCGTTCTGGCGTTGGGGGCGATCAGCGCCGTCAGCGTCGTGCTGGCCCGGCTCAAACCCGCCGCGCCGACTGTCGAACGCGCCACCATGATCATTGACACTGTTAAACAAGGTCCGATGGTGGTCAATGTGCGAGGACTTGGAACGCTGGTGCCTGAAGAGATCGTATGGATTCCGGCGACGACCAGTGGCCGCGTCGAAAAACGCCTGGCGCTGCCCGGCACACCCATCACGCCTGACACCGTGATTTTCGAGTTGAGCAATCCTGAATTGCAGCAGCAGTTGAAGGACGCCGAATTGCTGTTCAAGTCGGCCGAAGCCGCATACAACAACCGCAAGGTCGAGCTTGAATCCCAGTTGCTCAACCAGAAAGCCCAGGCCGCCACGGTCGAATCCGACTATCAGCAGGCGAAGCTCTTGGCTGAAGCGAATGAACAACTGTGGAAGGAAAAGTTGGTTGCGGACCTGGTGATGAAATCAACGCGCGCGCGCGCCACGGAGCTTGCCACGCGCACTGAAACCGAAAAGAAGCGGATCGAGATGGCCACTGACAATATGAAAACGCAGTTGGCTGTGTCACAGTCCACGCTGGATCAGAGTCGCGCGCTTCTCGATCTTCGCAAGGAGCAGGTCGGCAAATTGCGCGTGAAGGCCGGCATTCGCGGAGTCTTGCAGGAGCTGGCGGTCGAAGTCGGGCAGCAGGTGGCGCCCGGCGCCAACCTCGCGCGCGTCTCAGACCCGACGCGGCTCAAGGCCGAGGTCAGGATCGCCGAGACGCAGACCAAGGACATTCAGCCCGGACAGCCCGCGGAGATCGACACGCGCAACGGAATCATTCCGGGACGCGTCACCCGCATCAATCCGTCGGTGGTGGACGGCACGCGCACGGTCGAAGTCCAGCTCCTGGGCGCTCTGCCCCCAGCCGCCGTCCCAAGCGCAAACGTTGATGGCACCATCGAACTGCGGCGGTTGGCGAACGTTCTCAAGATGCAGCGCCCGGCCTTCGGCCAGGAGAACAGCACGGTCAAACTCTTCAGGATGGAGGCTGACGACCAGCACGCCGTGTCCGTGACCGTACAGCTCGGGACCACTTCCGTAACGGAGATTGAAATTCGCAGCGGTTTGAAAGTCGGCGACAAGGTAATCGTCTCCGACACTTCGCAGTTGGGCGATAACGCTAATCGCATTCGGTTGAATTGAGTTCGTAGTCCCGCCTTCAGGCGGAAAGGGCTTGCAGACCAAGCCCTTTCCGCCTGAAGGCGGGACTACGAACAATTCTGACCAAGCCCTTTCCGCCTTGCAGGCGGGACTACAAACAATTCCGAGGAGATCAAAAATGAGTGAAACCCTCTTGCGACTGGATTCAGTAACGAAGGTTTTCTACACCGATGAGGTCGAGACCCACGCCCTGGCGGGAATCCACCTGGAGATAAATGCGGGCGATTACATTTCGATCGCCGGGCCATCGGGATGCGGCAAATCAACACTGCTTTCAATCCTGGGTCTGCTCGACTCGCCGAGCGACGGAAGTTACCAGTTGAACGGCAAGCCGGTCCAGGGGCTGTCGTTGAGCGAGCGCGCCCGGATCCGCAATCGCGAAATCGGCTTCATCTTCCAGAGCTTCAACCGGAGGGGCGATCTGACCGTTTACGAAAACGTGGAGTTGCCGCTGACCTACCGCGGTATGGGCTCAGCCGAGCGCAAGAAACGCGTCAACGCCGCTCTGGAAAAGGTAGGGATGGCGCACCGCGCCAAACACCTGCCGTCGCAGCTCTCCGGCGGTCAGCAGCAGCGTGTGGCCGTCGCGCGCGCGGTCGTGGGCGATCCGGTCATCCTGCTCGCCGACGAGCCTACCGGAAACCTCGATTCGACCAATGGCGAAGCGGTGATGGACCTGCTGCGCGAACTGCATCGCGGTGGGGCCACGATCTGCATGGTCACCCACGACCCACGCTTCGCGCGCCACGCCGACCGCTCGATCCATCTTTTTGACGGACGCGTGGTTGACGAAGACCAGAACAACCACTAGACCTTTTCCCGGGTTGCATATATCCATGCGCGCTGAGACTTCATCCATCGCTCCCTGATCGAAGCAGGGCGCGCAGGGATATGTGCGTCCCGGGGATCTTCCGAGGAACTCCCAGGCAAAACCTTATTCTCACCGTAGAGATCACCCCTGGACAAAAATCAGCGTAAATCCGCTGCACTCTCGTCATCCCCGCCTACGTATTGGCTTACGTATTGGCTTACGTATTGATGGCTAGACTCTGGGTCTGCCAATACTTCAGGGAGTAAAACGGCCTTTTATGCGCGATTTGAGGAGGAGGCTTTATGCAGACGCTGCTACAAGACTTGCGCTACGGGTTTCGCACGCTGATGCGGAAACCGGGTTTCACTATTGTTGCGGTCATCGCGCTGGCGTTGGGCATCGGCGCGAACACTGCAATCTTCAGCGTAGTCAATTCGGTCCTGCTCAGGCCGCTGGCGTACAAAGACCCGGAGCGGCTGGTGACGATCAATCACGATTACCCGAAGATCAATCTGAAGGCCTCGGTTTCCGCAATCGGCTACACGCATTATCGTGACAACGCGAAATCTTTTGAGAGCGTGGCGGCGCTGACCGGCGGGAGTTTCAACCTGACCGGTAGCGGTGATCCCGAACGATTGATCGGCTTGTCAGTCACGCACAATTTTTTCAGCACGCTTGGCGTCAACGCTGCGCTCGGACGAGTGTTCCTGCCAGAAGAAGATCAGCCTGGCAAAAACAAAGTCGTCGTGCTCAGTCACGGCTTCTGGCAACGACGCTTCAGCGGCGACCAGGGGTTGGTCAACAAAACCATCACGCTCAATGACGAAAGCTACACCGTCGTGGGCGTCATGCCCGCGAGCTTTCAATTCGGGCGCGAGTTTGGGCAGATTGTGGATTTGTGGGCGCCGATCGCGTTCACTCCTGAACAACTCTCATTCAACCGTCTGACTTTTGAGAACCTGGAGGTCTATGCGCGGCTGAAACCCGGCGTCGCCATCCAACAGGCGCAGGCCGAACTGGACACCATCGCGTCCAATTTGCGGCGGCAGTACATGCCCGGCGCGGACCGCAGCAACTGGGGATTGACCACGCGGTCTTTACGCGAGTTGGTGGTCGGCGACATCAGCCAGGCGTTGTGGATATTGATGGGAATAGTCGGCCTGGTTTTGTTGATCGCCTGCGCGAACGTCGCCAACCTGTTGCTGGCGCGCGCGGCTGACCGGCAGAAAGAGATGGCCATCCGAGCGGCGCTGGGCGCGGGCCGTTGGCGCGTCATCCGCCAGTTGTTGACCGAAAGCTCGCTGCTCGCGGTGACGGGCGGGGCGCTCGGGCTGTTGCTGGCCTGGGCTGGAATCAACGCGCTGGTCAAAGTCAATCAGGTTCGGATTCCGCGCGCGCACGAGATCGGGCTTGATTGGCGCGTGCTCGCGTTCACGCTCGGCGTTTCGCTGTTGACGGGCGTCATCTTCGGTCTGGTCCCCGCGCTTCAAACTTCAAAGGCCGATCTGCACGAAACATTGAAGGAAGGCGGTCGGTCGGGATCGAGCGGCGCGCGCGCCTGGGTCCGCAACACGCTGGTCGTGTTCGAAATGGCCCTGGCGCTGGTGGTGCTGATCAGCGCGGGATTGCTGATCCGCAGCTTCTGGAGATTGCAGCAGGTCAATCCGGGGTTCGCGCCGCAGAACGTGCTGGCGATGTCGTTGGGGTTGCCCGCGACCAAATACAGAGAGCCCGCGCAGCGAGCCAATTTTTACAAAGAGGTATTGCAACGGATTCGTGCGCTGCCCGGAGTCCGATCGGCGGGCGCGACCTCCATCCTGCCCCTGAGCGGCAATAATTCGAGCGGCAGTTTCCGGATCGAAGGGCGCGAGATACCGCAAGGACAATCGATGCCGCACGGCGACCGCTGGGCCGCGACCACCGACTATTTTTCGACGATGAAGATTCCGATCATCCGCGGACGGTTCTTCGACGACCGCGACACGATGGACTCTCAGCCCGTCGCGATCGTTGACGAGACGATGGCCCGCAAATACTGGCCGAACGAGGACCCGGTGGGCAAACGCATTTCATTTCAAGGCGGACAGCAGAACCCCATCTGGCGCGAGATCGTCGGCATCGTCGGCCACGTCAAACACAAGGCGCTGGAAGGCGAATCGCGCGTCCAGTACTACATCCCGCACACCCAAGTTCAGAATGCGAACATGAATCTGGTCGTCCGCACTGACGCCGATCCGGCGAGCCTGACCGGAGCGGTGCGCGGCGCGATCAGCGAGTTGGACAAAGACCTGCCGGTCTTTCGCGTCAGGACCATGGAACAGTTCGTCACTGATTCGATGGCGCAGCGAAGGTTCGCGATGACGCTGCTCGGAATCTTCGCTGCGGTGGCGCTGGCGCTGGCGGCAGTCGGGTTATACGGCGTCCTGTCTTATTCGATCATGCAGCGTTCGCACGAGATCGGGATCAGGATGGCGCTCGGCGCCGAGGTCCGCGACGTGTTGCGGCTGGTCGTCGGGCAGGGAATGCTGCTGGCGCTCGCCGGCGTGGCGCTGGGAAGCGTCGCCGCGTTTTTGCTGACGCGGTTGATGGCGAACCTGCTGTTCGATGTGAAAGCGAGCGATCCGTTGACGTTCGCGGCGATCGCGTTGTTGTTGACGCTGGTGGCGCTGGCGGCTTGTTTCGTGCCCGCGCGCAGGGCGACGAAAGTAGATCCGATTGTGGCGTTGAGGTATGAGTGACGCCCGGCTGGCTGCCTGATTATTTCGGCAATGATTGTAGCCATTCGTCGAAGGCGAGCAGCGTCTGGTACTCATCTTCCGCGCGCAGACGGTTGAGAAAATCAGCAAGGATTTGACTCGTGAGCATTGGCAGGGCCGGACTGACGGCAACTTCGACATAGGCGCCGTCTTGCAATTTATAAATGGACAGCGCGAGGCCGTCATAATGCCAGATTTCAGGCACGCCCAATCCGGCGTAGATCGAGAACATGTCGCGCGATACGTGATACACGTCAACTTCGACGGCGATGTCGGGCGGGGGATCAGTCTCGAAATCGAGTTGAATTCTGGCGCCGAGCGCATCGGCCGTTTGCACGTAAAAGCAGGCGTCAGGCTCTTTGCCCTTGAGCCGCCGGGATTTTTTCATTGTCGCCGAGCCGAAGGAAAGGATCTTGATGCGCAGTCTAATCCTGATGGCGGTCATCAGCGCTTCAAAGAAGCGGACGTATTTTTCGTGTTCGGCTGAGAGCGTCATAACTTGCAATTCTCCGTTGTTGTAGCTGATGCGCAGACCGCTGGCTTCGCCAACCTGATCGAGCAATTCCTCGTAATCTTCCCAACTGGCGTTGTGGAAGATGAGATCAGTCGCGGGCGGCAGCTTGGATACGATCTCGTAGTAGTCGGTGGTTGGCGCGCTCGATGTCATAAGCAGCTCTCGATTCGGCAAATTGGTTAGTTTGAAAAGTACGCTTTGATTTTACCGCAAGCAGGAGGAGCGATGGAAACTCTGTTTCATGACTTACGCTTTGGCTTCCGCCGTTTGATCAAGACGCCGGGCTTCGCCGTCATCGCCATTCTTTCACTCGCGCTGGGCATCGGCGCGAACACGGCGATCTTCAGTCTGGTGAACATGATTTTGTTTCGCCAACTGCCGGTGGCCGATCCCGAACAGATCGTCTCGGTGTCGGTCGTCGGGAAAGATGGGCAATTCGCCGCATTCTCCTACCCGAACTATCTTGATTTCCGCGACCGCAACGAAGTCTTGTCGGGATTGCTCGTCCACCGCTTCGTGGCGCTGAGTCTGAGCCGGAACGGCAACAACGAGAAGGTCTGGGGCAATCTGGTTTCGGGCAATTATTTTGACATGCTCGGCGTAAAGCCCGCGCCCGGCCGGGCCTTTCTGCCCGAGGAAGACAGGACGCGGTTGTCGCATCCGGTGGCCGTCATCAGCCATTCTCTCTGGCAGAAGCGGTTCGGCGGCGATCCGGCGGTGATTGACCGCGACGTTCTGATCAACGGCAAAAAGTTCAAAATCATCGGCGTCGCGCCCGCCGGATTCAAGGGGACCGAGGTCGTCTACACCCCGGAGATCTTCGTGCCGTTTGCGATGGCGAAGTGGATCGAGCCGGAGAATGATTATCTGGACGATCGCGGTTCGCAAAACCTCTTCGCCGTCGGGCGGATCAAACCGGGTGTTACCACAAAGCAAGCCGGAGCCTCGCTCAATATACTCGCCGCGCAACTGGCCAAAGACTTCCCGAACGATAACGAAGGGTTGAGGATTCAAGTCATTCCGCCCGGCTTCATCCTTCCGCAATTCCGAAACGCGATGCTCAGCGTATCCGCCGCGTTGATGGGATTGGTCGCGCTGGTTTTACTGATCGCCTGCACGAACCTGGCGAATCTGCTGTTGGCGCGCGCCACCGAACGCGGCAAGGAGATCGCCATCCGGCTGTCAATCGGCGCAAGCCGCGCGCGCATCGTCCGGCAGCTTTTGACCGAAAGCGTGATGCTGGCTTTGGCGGGCGGCCTTGTCGGTGTGACGCTGGCCCGGTGGATCATCGATTCGATCATGGCCTTGAAGCCGCCGATTGAAATCCCGGTGACGCTGGAGCTTCACGTAGATTGGCGGGTGCTGGTCTTTTCGATGACCGTTTCGGTCATTACCGGCGCTCTGTTCGGGTTGGTTCCGGCTCTGCAATCGACCAGGCCTGACCTGATCCCGGCGCTCAAAGACGTCGCGTCGCAATCGGGCGTCCGCCGCTCGTGGCTGCGCAACAGCCTGGTTGTGGCGCAGATCTCCGTGTCGCTGCTTCTGCTGATCGCCGCCGGCTTGACGCTCAGAGCCTTGCAGCAACTGCGCGCGATGAATCCCGGCTTCAATCCCGAAAACGCCTTGATGATGAACTTCGACCTGAGCCTGCAGGGGTACCAGACCGAGGCCGGCATGCAACTCCGCAAGCAGTTGCTCAATCGCGTGCAATCGTTGCCCGGCGTCCAATCGGCTTCGATCACCGATTTCATGCCGCTCAGTATGAACTACAACAGCGCGTCGATTCTGATCGAAGGTCGGCCGCAGGAGCGCGGCGTCAACGCGCCGAATGCAATGAACGCCAGTGTCGGGTTGAAGTATTTCGAGACCATCGGCACGCCGCTGCTGGCCGGGCGCGACCTGACCGAGCAGGATCAAGCGGGAGCTACCCGCTCGGTTGTCGTCAACGAAACATTCGCCCGCAAATTTTTCCCCGGCGCCAACCCGATCGAAAACGCGCTCGGCAAACAATTCCGAACCTCGCCCGAGGGACGGCCCTGGCAAATTGCCGGCGTGGCGAAGGACGGCAAATACTGGACCATCGGCGAAGAACCGCGGGCGTTCGTGTGGTACCCAATCGGCAATCAGCTTGCGTTCAACTACCTGGTGGTCCGGACCTCCGCCAGGCCGGAAACCGTGATCGGCGCGATCCGCGGCGAGTTTCGCAACCTCGATCCGAACCTGCCGGTGACCGACATCAAACCGTTGACCGAACACATGAACCTGTCGCTCTTCCCGGCGCGCGCCGTCGCCGCGTTGCTAGCCGCGTTCGGACTGCTGGCGCTCACTCTGGCGGCGATTGGGATCTTCGGAGTGATGTCCTACGCGGTCAGCCAGCGCAGGCGTGAGATCGGCATCCGCATGGCTTTGGGCGCGGGCGCGAAAGAAATATTCAAACTCATCGTCGGACACGGACTGTCGCTGACGCTGATCGGCGTCGGCCTGGGGCTCGCGCTGGCGCTCGTCGTGACACGGTTCCTTTCGAGCCTGCTTTACAGCCTGAGCGCGATCGATCCGTTGACGTTCGCGGGCGTGACATTGCTGCTCATCGCCGTCGCGTTCCTGGCCTGTTATTTCCCGGCGCGCAGGGCGATGAAGACCGACCCGATGATCGCGTTGAGGCATGAGTAGCGCCATTTGGCGCTTGCTTGAAGCGCCTTGGAGAGAGGTGTATAGTCTGCGCCGCAGATCGCCCAGAGAAGCCCCCCTGCAATGGCTGAATGAAGCCGAAGATCCTTTTCCCGCCTTCACCCCAACCACAACGTAGAAACGGCGGAGACCCCTGACCCGTCGCGATAATCGGCAACGAAATTCATGGCGCCACTGGCTGGCGCCCTTCATTTCAGGAGTCACAGCAATGACCGAAGCCACTGAACAAGTTTCAGAGGAGCGGAGTTTTCT
>Ga0187894_10005180_pt1 | contig 13487 bp, 13 predicted proteins | sample GBC1701081metaG_FD_136650 | JGI IMG/M metagenome (GOLD analysis project Ga0187894, IMG submission 136650) | White microbial mat communities from a lava cave in the Kipuka Kanohina Cave System on the Island of Hawaii, USA - GBC170108-1 metaG ... | reverse complement strand
TCGGCGAAGCCGGCCTCGGCCTCGAAACCGATCGCATCGATGTCGTCCAGGGCGAGCCACGGATGGCGCTCGAGCGCCGCCCTGCTGTCGAGCAGCTGGGCCTCGACGCCCAGCCGGCGCTGCATGGCGATGCTCGCCCTGACCGCGTCCGATGACGGGCCGGGCGGGGCCACGATCAGGTAGCCCGACAGCACGAGGCCGGCGTCGGCGTCCGGATCGCCGTCGAGCAGGTCGCGGAAGCGCTCGAACATGCCGAGGCTGGCGCGCGCGATCTCGACATTGGCCGGCACGCTGTAGTGGGTGCGCACGATGGCCGACGAGCGCGCCGTCATGCCGCCGGCGATCTCGCCGCGCTCGACCAGCACGGCGTTGCGGCATCCCAGCGACGCCAGCTGGAACAGCACCGAGGCGCCGATCACGCCGCCGCCGATCACGACCGCGTCGAAGGTCTCGCGCATCGGCTCAGCAATCGAGCGTCGTGCGACGCTCCCAGTCGGTCAGGTGACGGGCGTAGTCGTTCCATTCCGCCGTCTTCAGCGCGATGTAGGACGCCACGATCGCCTCGCCGAACGCCTGCTTCAGGACGGACGACTTGTCCAGCGCCCGCAGTGCGTCGAGCAGATTGAGCGGCAGGGCCCTGGCGCCCGATGCCTTGTGGCGCTCGGTGTACATGTTGATGTCGAGGCGCTTGCCGGGGTCGCGCGCGTTGGCGATGCCGTCGAGTCCGGCCGCGAGCAGCGCCGCCGGCAGCAGGTAGGGATTGGCGGCCCCGTCGGGCAGGCGAAGCTCGAAGCGGTCCGAATCGGGGATGCGGATCATATGGGTCCGGTTGTTGCCGGCATAGGTGACGGTGTTGGGCGACCAGGTCGCGCCGGACGCGGTCACCGGCGCGTTGATCCGCTTGTAGGAATTGACCGTCGGATTGGCGATGGCGCAGACCGCCGGGGCCGAATGCATGACACCGCCGATGAAGTGGTAGGCGAGCCGCGACAGGCCGAGCTCGCCCTTGGCGTCGACGAACAGGTTCTTCCCCGCCTTGCCCCACAGCGAGGCGTGCACGTGGCAGCCGTTGCCGGTCAGGCCGGCGAACGGCTTGGGCATGAAGGTCGCGCGCAGGCCGTGCTTCTCGGCGATCGACTTCACCATGTACTTGAAGAAGACGTGGCGGTCGGCCGTGGTGAGCACCGTATCGTAGCGCCAGTTCATCTCGAACTGGCCGTTGGCGTCCTCGTGGTCGTTCTGATAGGGCTGCCAGCCCAGCGCTACCATGGCGTCGCAGATCTCGGCGACGACATCGTAGCGGCGCATCAGCGCCTGCTGGTCGTAGCACGGCTTGGCCTGCTGGTCGGCCGGATCGGAGATCGCCGAGCCGTCCGGTGCGATCAGGAAATACTCGCACTCCACGCCGGTCCGCAGCTCGTAGCCGCCGGCCGCCGCCGACTGCACGACGCGCTTGAGGATCTGCCGCGGATTCTGCTCGACCGGTGCGCCGGCCATGAAAAGGTCGCCCGTGACCCAGGCAACTTCCGGCTTCCACGGCAGCTGGATCAGCGTGTCGGCCTCGGGCATCACCAGCACATCGGGGTCGGCTGGAGTCATGTCGAACCAGGTCGCGAAGCCGGCGAAGCCCGCGCCCGCCCTGGCGACGTCGTCCATGGCGCTCGCCGGCACCATCTTGGCGCGCGTCGTTCCGAACAGGTCCACGAAGGACACCAGGAAGTAGCGGACGTTGCGCTTCCGCGCGATCTCGCGCCAGGTCGGCATCAACCCTCCCCCTCAGTCACGCAGGGCATTCCCATATGGCCTTTTACCGTCGTCCCGACCAAGGCCCGCAGGGCCGCGTGGAGGGACCTTGCCTCGACAACGACGGCCTTTGTTGCTTGGACGAGGTCCCTCCACGCGGCCCTGCGGGCCTTGGTCGGGACGACGGGAAATGCCGCCTTTGCCCATATGCGAGTGCCCTGCTCAGCCATGGCCGCGCCCCGGAATCCAGTCGGTGCCGGCCAGCGGCACGCGGGCCATCGCCGCCGCCTCGACGGTGAGCGCGACGAGATCCTCGGGCTCGAGATTGTGCAGATGCGACTTGCCGCAGGCGCGCGCGATCGCCTGCGCCTCGAGCGTCAGCACGGACAGATAGTTGGCGAGCCGGCGCCCTGCGGCTATCGGATCGAGACGGGCGGACAGGACGGGGTCCTGCGTGGTGATGCCCGCCGGATCGCGGCCCTCGTGCCAGTCGTCGTAGGCGCCGGCGGTGGTACCGAGGGCGCGGTACTCCTCTTCCAGGCGCGGGTCGTTGTCGCCCAGCGCGACCAGCGCCGCCGTGCCGATCGACACGGCGTCGGCGCCTAGCGCCAGCGCCTTGGCGACGTCGGCGCCGCTGCGGATGCCGCCCGACACGATCAGCTGCACCTTGCGGTGCATGCCGAGCTCTTGCAGCGCCCGCACGGCAGGCGGGATGGCGGCGAGCGTCGGGATGCCGACATGCTCGATGAACACCTCCTGCGTGGCCGCCGTGCCGCCCTGCATGCCGTCGAGAACGACGGCATCGGCACCGGCCTTCACCGCCAACGCCGTATCATAGTAGGGCCGGGAGGCGCCGACCTTGATGTAGATCGGTTTCTCCCAGTCGGTGATCTCGCGCAGCTCGCCGATCTTGATCTCGAGATCGTCGGGCCCGGTCCAGTCGGGATGCCGGCAGGCCGAGCGCTGGTCGATGCCTTCCGGCAGCACACGCATCTCGGCAACCCGCCTGGAGATCTTCTGGCCCAGGAGCATGCCGCCGCCGCCCGGTTTGGCGCCCTGCCCGACGACGATCTCAATGGCGTCCGCCTTGCGCAGATCGTCGGGGTTCATGCCGTAGCGCGACGGCAGGAGCTGATAGACGAGCGTGCTCGAATGCTGCCGTTCCTCCGCGGTCATGCCGCCGTCGCCGGTCGTCGTCGAGGTGCCGGCCGCGGAAGCACCGCGCCCGAGCGCCTCCTTGGCGGGCGCCGACAGCGAGCCGAAGCTCATGCCGGCGATGGTGACCGGGATCTTCAGCGTGATCGGCTTCTTCGCAAAGCGCGCACCGATCGTGACGTCGGTGGCGCATTTCTCGCGATAGCCTTCCAGCGGATAGCGGCTGATCGAGGCACCGAGGAACAACAGATCGTCGAAATGCGGCAGCCGGCGCTTGGCGCCGCCGCCGCGGATATCGTAGATGCCGCTCGCCGCGGCGCGGCGGATCTCGGCGATGGCGGCATCGTCGAACGTCGCCGACTTGCGCGGCGGCGTGTGGATCCAGCGGTCGTCCGGTGGCGGCGGCATCAGTAGGACCCGGCGTGATCGATCTGGAAGTGATAGAGCTGCCGCGCCGAGCCGTAGCGGCGGAACGCCCCGACATCGACCGCGCCGCCGAGCCCGGCGGCGTCGAGCAGCCGGCGCAGCCCGGCCTTGTGGCGGTCCTCCATCGGCTTCTCGATGCAGTCGGCACCGAGGCCCCGTACCGTGCCGCGCACGAACAGGCGCGCCTCGTAGATCGAATCGCCCAGCGCCTCGCCGGCGTCGCCCAGCACGACGAGGTTGCCGGCCTGCGCCATGAAGGCCGAGAGATGGCCGACCGCGCCCTTGACGACGATGTCGATGCCCTTCATCGAGATGCCGCACCGCGCCGAGGCGTTGCCGTCGATCACCAGCAGCCCGCCGCAGCCCGTGGCGCCGGCCGCCTGGGAGGCGTCACCCTTCACCCACACCTTGCCCGACATCATGTTCTCGGCGACGCCCTGGCCGGCATTGCCGTTGACGATGACGGTGGCGTGCTTGTTCATGCCGGCGCAGTAGTAGCCGACGTGGCCGTCGATCTCGACGACCACCGGCGCTTCGAGCCCGACGGCGAGCGAATGCCGGCCACGCGGATTGCGCACGCGCCACTGCGTCTCGTTGGTGTCGGCGGAGAGGCGATGGAGCGCGGCGTTCAGCGCGCGCACCGGGCTCTTCGCCAGGTCGACCTCGGGCATCAATGGAGTTCCCAGCGATAGACGCGCGCCGGGGCCGGCTCCCAGACCCGTGCGCCGTCGATGCCGGGCAGGTCGACCAGGGCGCGGTACTCGGTGCCGAAGGCCACCCAGCGCCCGGTCTCGGCCATGACGGCAGGCTTGCAGGCGATCGGATCGCGCAGCACGCCGAAGCCCGATTCGGTGCCGATGACGAAGGTATAGAAGCCGTCGAGCGCCGCGAGCGAGGCCTCCATCGCCTGCTCGAGCGAGCGGCCGCCGCGCAGCTGCGCGGTGATGAAACCCGCCGCCACCTCCGAATCGTTCTCGGTCCGGAACGACAGGCCCTCGCGGATCAGCTCGCGCCGCACCGCGTTGTGGTTGGAGAGCGAGCCGTTGTGCACCAGGCACTGGTCGTCGCCGGTTGTGAAGGGATGGGCGCCGTCCGTCGTCACCGCCGACTCGGTCGCCATGCGCGTGTGGCCGATGGCATGGGTGCCGCTCATGCCGGCGAGCCCGAAGCGCCGCGACACCTCGTCAGGCCGCCCGACCTCCTTGAACAGCTCCATGCGCCGGCCCGCGCCGACGAGCGCGACCTCGGGAAAACCGCGCAGCGCCTCGCGCACCGCGGCCTCGCGTTCGGCCGGGATGGCGACCACAAGATGGGTATCGTGGCGGCGGTGCTCGATGGGCCCTCCCGCGGCCTCGCCGAGACGCTCCAGAAGCGCCGCCGCATCGAATGTGCGCGGGCCGCGCAAGGTCAGCTTCAGCCGGCCGGGCACGCGCTGGCCATAGACGGCGAAGCCCGTCGAGTCGGGGCCGCGGTCGCTGAGCGGCGCCAGCATCCCGGCGAGCAGGGCGCCGAGGTGATCCTCCAGCGCCCGATCCTTGAGAAACAGCCCCGCTATGCCGCACATCGCCGACACCCCGCCGCAACGCCTGCGCAGTTTGCATCGCCGCAGGAACGTGTCAACCTGCAGGAATAAAATTTTCCTGTCAGTGAACGACAATGTTGAAGATGCGGACCGCGCGACGCCCGGCCACCCTGCCCCCGAAGGGACGCCGGGTGCACGAGCTGTGGACCGGCTCGCTGGCGCCCACAGATCTGCGGCCGCGCAGTGTCGAGGCGGAAATCGGCATCGCCGTACGCCGCCTGCGCAAGGGCCTCGACCTCACCGTCGCCGAGCTCGGCGCTGCGGCCGGCATCTCGGCCGGCATGCTGTCGAAGATAGAGAACGGCACGATCTCGCCGTCCCTGTCGACGATCGGTGCGCTGGCCAGGGCGCTCAACGTCTCGATCGCCAGCCTGTTCTCCGAATCGGACGAACGACGCGACTGCTCCTTCGTCAAGGCAGGGCAGGGCCTGCGCATCGAGCGGCGCGGCACCAAGGCCGGACACCTCTATGACCTCCTCGGCCACTCGCTGGCCGGCGACATCGGCGTCGAGCCGTTCCTCATCACGCTCAAGCGCGATGCCCAGCCCTACACCAACTTCCGCCACGCCGGTGTCGAGTTTATCTACATGCTGTCGGGCAAGGTGCGCTATCGACACGCCGACCGCACCTACCTGCTCCAGCCCGGCGATGCCCTGTTCTTCGATGCCGCAGCTCGTCACGGCCCCGAGGACCTGATCGAGGCGCCGATGGAGTACCTCTCCATCATCATCTACCCGCGGCAATAGTCACGCCGGCCACTAGCCCCTTCCACCGTCTCGCAAGACCGGTGTAGCCTGTTGCCGCAGCGCGCCCAGTTGGACAGCAAGTCCGCGACGTGGCGCAGGTTGTGGAGGAAACATCATGAAATTTCCCCGCCGCACATTCGTGCATCTGGCCGTGGGGGCGGCTGCTTTGCCGACCATATCCGGCGTTGCGCGGGCGCAGGCCTGGCCGTCACGGCCGGTACGCATCGTCGTCGGCTTTCCCCCCGGCGGGGCGACCGACATTCAGGCGCGCCTGATGGGTGAATGGCTGTCGCAGCGGCTGGGCCAGCAATTCATCGTCGAGAACAAGCCCGGCGCCAGCGGCAACATCGGAACCGAGCTGGTCGCCAGGGCACCCGCGGACGGCTACACGCTGCTGCAAGTCGTGACCCCGGCCGCGATCAACCCCGCGCTCTACAACAATCTCAGTTTCGACTTCATCCGGGACATCGCACCGGTTATCTGCCTCGCGCGGCTGGCCTACGTGGTCGTTGTGCATCCGTCGGTCCCCGCCACGACCCTCCCGGAGTTCATCGCCTATGCCAAGGCCAACCCGGGCAAGATCAACTACGGGTCGGCCGGCAGCGGCACGCCGCAAAACATCACCTGCGAGCTCTTCAAGATGATGGCCGGCGTGAATCTGGTCCACATCGCGTATCGCGGCGGCGCGCCGGCGGTCGTCGATCTGATCAGCGGCCAGGTGCAGGTGATCTTCGCTCCCGTGTCGGAAGCGATCCAGCACGTCAAGTCCGGCAAGCTGCGCGCGCTCGCCGTAACGCCCGCGACCCGATTGGACGTGCTCCCGGACGTGCCAACGGTGGGAGACTTCCTGCCTGGTTATGAGGCCACCGGTTTTTCCGGCATCGGCGTGCCCAAGAACACGCCGCCCGCCATCATCGATCTGCTGAACAAGGAGCTCAATGCCGGCCTCGCCGACGCCAGGATCAAGGAACGGATCGTCGAGTTGGGTGGCACGGTTCTCGGCGGCTCGCCTGCGGACTTCGCGAAGATCATCGCGGAGGCCACCGAAAAGTGGGCGAAGGTGATCAAGTTCGCGGGCATCAAGGCTGAATAGGGCCGGTCGCCAGTTGGCCGCCGGGCCCTGTCCCGGCTGAACGACAATGCCCTGTGTGCTCATCTGACGCCGAGGCCACGTTCAGCGGGGATCCCTTGCTCGACCGCCTGCGCGATGGAATGCGCCTCAACGCAGTCGGCGAACGGCTGATCCCGTCGGCCGAGAAAGTCGAGCAAGCCGGAACGCTGGCGGATAGAGGTGAAGTGCGATGCGCATCGGGTTTATCGGCACGGGCACGATGGGCAGGCCGATCGCGGAGCGCCTGATGGCGGCCGGGCACGATCTCGCTGTCCGCGATATGCGGCCCGAAGCCACGGCAACGTTGGCGGCGCGAGGCGCTGTGGTCTTCGACACTGCCGCGGCGGCCTCGCACATGGCGGAGGTGGTGTTCATCAGCCTGCCCGGCCCCAAAGAGGTCGAGGAGGCAATGCTTGCGCCGCAGATCGGCATTCTCGCTGGACTGCAGAGGGGCGGCGTCTGTATCGACCTGACGACGAATTCGCCGGCAACGATCCGTCGGCTGGCCGACGCCTGTGGCAGGTGCGGCGTCCGGTTTCTCGACGCGCCGGTCAGCGGCCGACCGCCTGATATGACCGTGATGGTCGGCGGCGAGCCCGACGACTTTGCTGCGTGCCGGCACTTGCTCGAGGCGATCGCCCGCAATGTGTTCCACGTCGGCAAGAGCGGTGCCGGCTGTGCCGCCAAGCTGGTGACCCAGTATATGGGCTATACCAATTTCATCGCTGCGCTCGAGGCCATGTTGATCGCCGCCAAGGCCGGCATCGACCTCGATGTGCTGGCGCGAATCGTTCCGGTGAGCGCCGGGCAAAGCCGCACGTTCGACAACATCCCGCGCAGCGTGCTCACGCGCAGCTTCGCGGCCGGCGGCACGCTCGACATCATCGTGAAGGATGTCGAGCTCGCCTGCGGCCTGGCGCGCGAGGTCGCCGCGCCGGCCGCGCTCGGCCGTGCGGCGTCCGATCTCTACAAGCAGGCCCAGGCCGAGGGATGGGGACAGGAGGGCTTTCCCGTCGTCGCACGCCTGCTCGAGCGCATGGCCGGTGCCGAGCTGCGCGGCACGGAGAAGAGCCATGACTGAGCGCGAGGGGCGTATCGACCGGCTCCTGCTCGGCGAGGAGATTGCGGCTTTCCTTTACCGCGAGGCAGAGCTGCTCGACGAGCGGCGCTATCAGGAATGGCTCGGCCTGCTGGCCGACGATATCAGGTACTGGATGCCGATGCGGCGCAACGTCAAGTTCGGCGAGGAGGAGCGCGAATTCACCCGCGCGGGCAGCGACATCAACTGGTTCGACGAGGGCAAGGAAACGCTGAGCCGGCGCGTGAAGCAGATCGAGACCGGCATCCACTGGGCCGAGGAGCCGCGCTCGCGCCTGTCGCATCTCGTCACCAACGTGGCTGTGCAGAGCGCCCAGCCTTCCTTTGCCGCACCGCAAGACGTCTCGGTCACCTGCCGCTTCCTGATCTATCGCAATCGCGTGGAAACCGAAACCGACATCCTGGTCGGCAGGCGCGAGGATCTGCTGCGGCGCAGCGGGGACGGCTGGCTTCTGGCGCGGCGCAAGATTATTCTCGATCAGAACGTGCTGCTGTCGAAAAACCTGACGTTCTTCATTTGAGGGGACGGCGATGACGATGACCGCAACGCGTGGCTATCGCTCCGGCCTGGTCGACCTGCGACTGGGCGAGGTCAGCCGCGAGATCTTCGTCAACGAGCATATCTATGCCGAGGAGCAGGAACGCATCTTCGCGCGCGCCTGGCTGCATGTCGGGCACGAAAGCCAGATCCCCAAGCCTGGTGACTACTTCGTGTCGTCGATGGGCGCCGAGTCGGTCATCGTGTGCCGCGACCGGGCCAATCGGATTCACGTCTTCCTCAACTCGTGCCGCCACCGCGGCATGAAGGTGTGCCGGTACGATGAAGGTTCGGCGAGCGTCTTCACGTGCCCCTATCACGGCTGGAGCTATGGCACCGATGGACGCCTGGTCGGCGTGCCCTATTTTCGCGAGGCGTACCACTCGCGGCTCGACAAGGAGAAATGGGGCCTCGTCGAGGTCGCGCAATTGCACAATTACAAGGGCTCGCTGTGGGCGACCTGGGACCCGGCCGCGCCGTCCTTCATCGAATATCTCGGCGACTTCACGCGCTATCTCGACCTGCAGCTCGACGGCTGGGATGGACGCGAGGGCCAGGCCGAGGTGCTCGGCGGCGTCCAGAAGTGGCTGGTGCCGTGCAACTGGAAGTTTCCGGCGGAGAATTTCAGCGGCGACACCTACCACAACATAAGCCATCGCTCGGTCGATCTTGCCGGCATCGGGCCATCGGGCGCCGGCCGTCGCGACATAGGCGAGCGCGACGCGAGCCGCAAGCTGCACGTCTGCATACCCGACCGCGGCCACCAGACGATCCACTACGTGCTGCCGGCCGGCAAATCGCCGCCGCCGGCCTACATGAACGCGCCTGTCGTCGCCGAGTATTTCCGCCACTGCGAGGAGGAGAGACGGCGGCTGCGCGGCGAGGAGGCCCGGCTCATCGGCGCGCCTGGCGAGATCTTCCCGAATACCGCGCTCCTGTCGCGCCAGCCCCGTACGATGGCCGCATGGCACCCGCGCGGTCCGCATCAGACCGAATGCTGGCGCTGGTTCTTCGTCGATCGCGACGCGCCCGGCGAGGTCAAGCAGTTCCTGCGCGACTACTACATCCGCTACTCCGGCCCCGGGGGCATGACCGAGCAGGACGACATGGAGAACTGGAATTACGCGCACGCGGCCAGCCGCGGCACGATCGCGCGGCGGTTCCCCTACAATTACGATCAGGGCAATGGCACCGCCGTCACCGACTACGAGTACCAGGGCCTGCGTGTGCCCGGCGAGGTGATCGACCTTACCGAGGTGCAGTCGAGCGAGCAGCCGATGCGCAACTTCTACCGCCGCTGGGCCGAGTTCATGGAGGCCGATGACTGGTCGCAGCTCGCGACCTGGCGCAAGAGCGAGCGGAAAGCCGCAGAATAGGGGCAGGCGGAATGAGCGCGCCCGTCAACATCCGCGACCTCGCCCCCGGCACCTCGGTCGTGCTCGCCAACGGTGCCGAGGCCGAGATCGTCGACAACCCGCGGGATGGCGTCTGGTTGTTCGCACGCTATCTTTCCTCACCGCGCGACCCGGTGCTGGTCGGGCAGGAAGAGATGATCTTTGCCCAGGATGTCATCGCCCTGGGCCGCCAGGCGGGAAGCTAGGCTCTGCCCCGCGCAGCGGCCGTCTCGAAGGGTGGGAACAGTCGAGGCGGCGCGCCCACATGATTTTCGGGCCGCCAGTGCGGTTTCCCCATCCTTCGAGACGCGCGCCTGGGCGCGCTCCTCAGGATGAGGAGGAGGGCAAACAGCCTCGTGCACGGGCCTCAGTTGTCGTCGATCCCGAAAGCGAGCAGGACGTTGCCCGGCTTGCCGCCCCACATGCCGTATCCCGACGCGACATACAGCATGCCATCCACGATCGTGGGCCCCGGCCCGTCGATGGCGCCACCTCGCGCCGCCACGCCATTGATGGTGACATAGTCCCGCGCCGTGTCAGTCTCCCACAGCAGACGCCCGTCGGCAGAGGCGTACACCCGCAGGAAACCGCTCATGCCGCCCGCGAACACCACACCGGGAATGACGGTCACGGCGGCGGAGAGGGCCGGGCTGCACTGCGGGCGCTGGCCACAGACCTCTGGCGGAACGGACCATGCGATCCGGCCGGTCTCGAGGTCGATACCAAACAGGCCGCCGCCGGCGCGCGGGTCAAGCTGCATGGCGATGTTCAAGTGGCGTACGTCCGAAATCGCGACGTAGACGCGAACGTCATCGACGGCCGATCCCCATTGGCTGCCGCCCAGCAGGCCACCCTTGCCGGCCCGCGCCTGCCAGAGGATCTGCCCCTCCCGATCCGGATCCAGCGCATGAACGACGCCAGACTTCTGGGCGATGACGAGCATGCTCCGTCCGTTCGCCAGACTCGCCAGGATCGGCGACTGGCCGAAATCATGGTCCGGCCCGAAGTTGTCGGGACAGTTGAGCGTCTTGCCAGTCAGGCAGCCCACAATGAAGGCATCCTCGGGGGTCACTTGGCGCTGCCAGAGCCTGCGGCCAGTTCGCATGTCGAGCGCGATCACGGCGTCGGAGGCGTCGGCCGCAGGACGGGAATATGCGTTGCCGGTGGCAACGTAGACCGCCCCGCGTGCGGGATCGATGGTGGGCGCCGACCAGATTGCCGCGCCTGACGGCCCGAACAACTGGGCGCCGATTGCGTTCCTCCTGGTCGGCCTCGGCTCGTCCTGGATCGTGTAGGTCTTCCAGATCTGCTCGCCGGTTTCAGCGTCGAGTGCCGTCACGCTGCCACGGAAGGTGCAGCATTCGTAGGTGGAACTCGTGCCAAACGCCTCCTCGGCTGAGGAGACGGGAACGTAAACGACGCCATCGTGGAGAGTTGGCGCTCCGGTCACGCGCGCAGCAGGATGCTGCTCAACCTTGACCTTCCACAGCAGGGCGCCCGTGGCGGCATCAAGTGCGTAGGCATGGGCGGTGACATCGCCGAAATAGACCGCGAAGCCAGTGGCGCCGCGGCGCGGACCAACCGAGATCGCGGTGCGCACGACGGCATCGGTGTTGAAGGACCAGTGGATGCAGCCGGTCTTCGCGTCGAGCGTGTAGACCTTCCGGTCTCCGCCGCCGACGAAGACACGGCCGCCGACGACGCTAGGCTGCGCGTTGGCAGAGAGAGCGCCCGCGAAGCCGAAGGCCCACTTCAGGCGCAATCGTCCGACCGTCTCCGCCGACACACCGGCCGCTTTGGCCGTCTGGAAGCGAGTATTGGAGGTGTTCGCGCCCCAGCCGTTCCAGGCCGGCCCCTCCATCGGCCGAACGAGGTCCGACGGGCCGCCTGCGCAATTCGCTTCGTTCGATTGAGCAAGGGCTGGCGCCGCGGAAAGCACCAATGTCAGCAAGGCAACGTGCCCGAACCTGGTCGAAACGACGGTCATGAACCCTTCGCCTTCGTCGGTGTGCGGACATGATCACCAGAGGGTGGTCGCGGAAGCAAGCTGTCCTTGCCGGCGTCCCATCCGCGCTGGATTCGCCGAACGGATGGATTAGTGTGTCCTGCTCGCGACGATGACCGCTCTTTCTTGTTTGTTAAGCGAATTCAGTGGCCCGGACATCGACACGGACGAGACTCCGGTGACACTGCGTGGATCAAGTTGGAGCCGACTGGATGACATCGGCCCGGCCTTCCTCCAATGCCTTGATCGCGGAAACGCCGGGAGGCGCGACCGTCCATTCGGCCTCCAGGCCTTCGGCCTTCAGGAAGCCGCCGGACATCACCGAAATGAGCGGCGAGTAGAAGGCCGAGAACAGCGTGAGCTCGATGTTGATGCGCTCCATTGCGGGTGCCTCGTTCGCGAAGCTATCGATATGATTGTTGGACATAACGAACCCGGCAAGGTGCAAGCGGCCGCATGGGAGGGTTGTCGGCGGCGATCGTGAAGAGCGTGCGCCGGCTTGTACAATGCGGTTCGTGCCGGCATGCTTCCCCGATCCTCGATCGCCCGGGGGTGCGGTGCTTTCACGTGACACACCAAAGGAGGAGCCGATGTTCAGTCACATTTTTGTCGGCGCGGACGACGTCGCCGCGTCAAAGAAGTTCTACGATGCGGTGCTCGGCACCCTCGGCATACCGGAAGGCAAGGCCGATCCGAAGGGTCGGGTCTTCTATCGCACCCAGACCGGCATGTTCGGCCTCACCAAGCCGATCGACGGCAAGTCGGCGACACATGCCAATGGCGGCACGATAGGCTTTGCCTGTGACAGCCCCGAGAAGGTGAAGGCCTTCCACGATGCGGGTATCGCAAACGGCGGCAAGAGCATCGAGGACCCGCCCGGCGTGCGCGAGGGTGCTGGTGGCGCGAAGCTCCATCTTGCCTATCTGCGCGATCCCAGCGGCAACAAGATCTGCGCGTTGCATCGCGGCTAGGCCGGCTACCCGCCACCTGGTCTCTGTTGCATCGGACCTCGGCGCCCAGGCTCCGCTTGGGCGCCGTATTCACAATTTGCCGGGGGCGGGCCCCATGCGGCACCGCCAGCACCTCGTCCGGGAGGACGGCCGCGACAGAGCGACCCGGATGCGGCCTGCGCCATGACCTAGCCCATCGGCGATGAGCTGGTCCATGGCCCGCCTTCAGAACCAGGATGCCTTGTCGACCTGATTGCGCAGTGGCCGCCCGGCGGCGAAGGCGCGGCAGTTGTCTGCCATGATCTCGAACCGACGTTCGTCGAGGTATGGCCCGTGTCCCGCCATGTGCGGCGTGAGCAATACGTTGGGCAACGCCCACAGCGGGTGCTCGCGCGGCAGCGGCTCCTGCTCATAGACGTCAAGTGCAGCACCGGCAATCTCGCCAGCCTGCAGCGACGCGACCAGGTCATCCAGCCTGGTCGTCATGCCGCGGCCGATGTTGATGAAGAACCCCGTCCGCTTCATGCGCTGGAAGCGGGTGCGGTCGAAGAAACCCTCGGTCGCCGGCGTATGCGGCACCGTCAGGATCACGAAGTCGGCGCGTGGCAGCAAGTCCTCCAGGGCATTCGGCGGATACAGCCCGGCCACACCGGCAGGCGCCGCGGTGCGGCGTGCATCGGTCGCCAGCACGGTCACACCGAAAGCCGCGAGCAGGCGCGCGGCCTCGGCACCGATGCCG
>Ga0187894_10005179_pt1 | contig 13487 bp, 12 predicted proteins | sample GBC1701081metaG_FD_136650 | JGI IMG/M metagenome (GOLD analysis project Ga0187894, IMG submission 136650) | White microbial mat communities from a lava cave in the Kipuka Kanohina Cave System on the Island of Hawaii, USA - GBC170108-1 metaG ... | reverse complement strand
GACTGTGGAAATTGGGCTCATTTTCATAGGTCCGCACTGACGATGTTTGGCCTCGGAGTGTCTGCTAAGCCCTTGATGAAGAGTCCTTTTTGCGAGTCGAAAAGATGTGTGAATCTGACAGCCACAGCATGGGGCGAGGGCTTATTGATTCAGGAATGCCGTCACCTTCTCGTCTTCGAGCACGAACAGGCGGTCCTTGTCGTTGCGGATGAAGCCCAAACGCTCATAGAAGCGTTCGGCACCGCCATTGGTGCGATCGACTTCGAGCTTGATGAAGCGGGCTCCTTTGGCCCGGCCACGGCGTGCCGCCTCGCGCAGGAGCTTGAGCCCGATACCGCCATTGCGGGCCCGGGCATCGACGAACAGATCGACCACATAGAGGCCCTTGGCGTCGCGCCAGGTCGAATAGGTGAGAAGCGTCAGGCAGGCGCCCAGCAGCCCCTTTTCGTCCTCGGCAATGGTGACGTCGATCAGATCGCTGTTGCCGATGAGGCTTTCGGGCGTGAGCTTGGGAACGATATCGGCGCCGGTGTCGCGCGCGAGCCCCCTCACCATCGCGGCCACCTGCGCCGCGTCATGATCGCGCATCGGCCGGATGGTGAGCGTCATGACCGCAAGCCCGCGAGCAGCGAAGCGAGATTGGCGCCGAGGCTCGCAGAGGGATAGCCGCCCTCTTGCACCACCAGCATCGGCAATTTCAAGGCGGCAATGTCACGGCCAATGGTCGCGAAATCCGCCGTCGCGATGGCAAAGCCCTGGAAGGGATCGTCGATCGAGATATCGAGCCCCGCGGCAATGAGGAGCAGGGTCGGCCGGAATGCTTCGATGCGCTTGAACGCCTCCGCGAGGGCCGAGCGGTAGTCGTCGATCCTGGTTCCCCGCGGCAGCGGCAGGTTGAGATTGAAGCCTTCGCCCTCGCCTCTCCCGGTCTCCTGCGGATAGCCCCAGAAGAAAGGATAGAAGCGCTTCGTGTCGGCATGGAGCGAGACGGTGAGGATATCGGCGCGGTCATAGAAGATCGCCTCCGTGCCGTTGCCGTGATGGACGTCGATATCGAGGATCGCCACCCGCCGGCCCGCTTGGGTGAGGATCTCCGCGGCAAGCGCCGAATTATTGACATAGCAGAAGCCCGCCGCGACGTCTGAGGCGGCATGATGGCCGGGCGGACGGCAAAGCGCATAGACCATGCGCTCGCCTTCGAGCATCAGGGATGCGGCATGGGCAGCGCTCGCGGCACTCGCCCGGGCGGCTTCCCAGGTCTTGTCCATGATCGGGCAGGACCCGTCGCCCAGATGATAGCCGCATTGGCCGACCACTGAATCGGGATAGCCGACCGGCGCCAGGCTGGGGCGGCCGAGCGCATGGATGTTGGGCAGCGGATAGTCGGCCGCGTCGGGCAGACGCTGCCAGCGCTCCCACAGCGTATCCATGAAAGCGAGATAGCGGGCGTCGTGGACCAGCGACAATGTCTCGTTGCCGATCGGCGGCGGTGCAACGATGGTGCTGCCTGAGGGCTTCACCCCCTCGAGCAGCATGTCGATGCGCTCGGGCCGTTCCGGCAAAGGCTTGGGCTTGCCGGCGACGATGAAGCTCGGCGGATTGTGCAGACGTTGTATGTCGTCGAAGACCGTGATCATGATTTGCCCTGATGGTGAGGGCTCTGCTAGTAGCTCAGTCTCGGCGATGACGCCAGATCACGGATTTCCGCATGACCAAGCAGCCACTTCCCCAGAGCATCACGACAGCCGGGACCAATCTTCCCAAGGCCAAATGGGCCAAGGGCAGCTATATCCACGACGCCCAGGGCAAGCAGTATATCGATGGGTCGAGCGGGCCTGCCGTCTATTGCATCGGCCATGGCAATGAAGAGGTCAATGCCGCCATCGCCGACCAGCTTTCGCGCATCGCCCATGGCTATCGCTACAATTTCACCACCGACGCGCTGGAGGAGCTGACCGAGATCGTCGCGAAGAACTGCGGCGGCAGCCTCAAGCACATGGTGTTCGTCACCGGCGGGTCGGAGGCGGTCGAAAGCTGCCTCAAGCTGGCGCTGCAATATCACGCCGCGAAGGGCGAAATGAGCCGCCGGCGCTTCATCGCTCGGGAACGCTCCTGGCACGGCAATACCATAGGCGCGCTCTCCGTCTCCGGTTTCCTCGAAAGGCGCGCAGCCTTTGAGGGCGCCCTCGTCCCCTCCTCGCTGCTCTCGCCCGCCAATGTCTATCGCCCGCCGGCGGGCGCTACGCCCGAAACCACTGCCGAGGCCTGCGCCAAGGAGCTCGAGGACGAGATCCTGCGGCTCGGTGCTCGGAATGTCGCGGCCTTCATCTTTGAGCCGGTCGTCGGCGCCGCGGGCGGCTGCGTCCCGGCCCCTCCGGGCTATGCCAAGCGCGTGCGCGAGATCTGCGATCGGCATGGCGTGCTCCTTATCGCCGACGAGGTCATGTCGGGCGCCGGCCGCTGCGGCCCCTGGCGGGCGCTCGCCCATGACGGTGTCGAGCCCGACATCATGTCGGTCGCCAAGGGTCTGGCGGCGGGCTATCTGCCGCTCGGTGCAGCCGTCTATTCAACGAAGCTCGCCGATGCCTTCGCCCCCGTCCATGGCGGGCCGCAGACCGGCCACACTTTCACCGGTCACACGGCTTGTTGCGCGGCGGGCGTCGCCGTCCAGAAGATCGTCACGCGCGAGAAGCTCGTCGAGCGGGTGATGGAATGGGGCCCGAAGCTCGCCAAGATGATGGCCGACGCGACGTCCGACATCGAGGCGGTGGGCGACATCCGCGGCCGCGGCTTCTTCCAGGCGGTCGAGCTGGTCAAGGACCGCAAGACCAAAACGCCGTTCCCCGCCGAGCTCAAGCTCTATCTGCGCATCCGCCAGCAAGCCCTTGAAAACGGACTCATTTGCTATCCCGTCGGCGGCAATGCCGACGGCATCGCCGGGGATTGCGTCATCCTCGCCCCGCCCTATAACGCCTCGGCGGACGAGTTGGGCGAGATCGTCGACAAGATGGCGAAATCGATCCGCCAGGTGCTGGCGGGCATGCGCTGACTGCCGCTTCTCCTAACTCATGCTGAGGTGCGAGCGAAGCGAGCCTCGAAGCATGATCCAGGGACTGCGGTCTTGCCGCCTTCCACCCTTCGAGGGCCGCTTCGCGGCCATCAGGGTGAGGGGTTATGATTGCCTATCCACTGTCTGATTGTAAGCGGCCTTAGGCAGTCCACTACGCCGTGCTAGCGTCGCGGCATGCTTGCCGATCTCCTGGGCGTCGCCGGCCTCACCGTCCTGATCATGATCACCCCTGGGGCTGATCTTGCGCTGGTGACGCGCAACACGATCATGGGCGGCAAGAATGCCGGAGGCTGGACGAGCGCCGGCATCCTCACCGGCAACCTGGTCCATTTGACCTATTGCCTGCTGGGGGTCGGCTGGATCGCCACCAGCGCGACCGCCTTCACGGTCCTCAAGCTTGCCGGCGGCGCCTATCTGATCTTTCTCGGGCTTCAGGGCTTGCGCCCGGCATCGGCCCTGCCTCAGGAAGCCGAGGCCTCGGCGAAACACGGCCGCACCTGGTGGATGCAAGGGCTGCTGAACAACTTGCTCAACCCGAAGGGGCCGCTGTTTTACCTGGGCGTGCTCGCCGTTTTCGTGCATCCGGACTCGAGCGTCATCTATCTGGCTTTGCTCATCTGCACGACGATCGGCATCAGCGCCGGCTTCTGGGTGCTGTTCGTCTATGTGCTCCAGATAGCGAGCGTGCGCAGCCGCCTCCTGGCCTGGAGCCGATGGGTGAACGGGGCACTCGCGATCGTGCTGATCGGCCTCGGCATAAGGCTATGGCTCGCCCAGGCGCCGGGGCTTTAGCTAATCTGGCTTGCCGTTGCCCGACAGGATCAGCGCCGAACCGCGCAAGGCATTGCGGAAGGCTTCGTCGAAATTGACGTCCTTGACCTTCCAGACGCTGATTTCCTTGCCGTCGAAGAGCTTCCATTCCGCAGCCCAGCCGAGCGTGCCCTTGTTCCAGACGAGGCTGCCGAGCAGGACCAGATCGGCCCCCATGCCCTTCGTCACCATATCGAGCTTGGCCGGCTGGATCGTGGACAGAACGTCGGCGGTGAGCCCTTCCTTGGCGAGATCGGCTTCGCTCGGGAGCGTAACCGGCATGCCGACCAGCCAGGACGCGGCGGCGAGCGATTCCCGCTGATCGCGGCCAAAAGTGCCGTCGCCCGACAGCACATAGGTGTTGGCGTTGTTGTTGACGACAAGGAACAAAGCGAGGTTCGGACGATTTGCCGTCCAGGGCTTGCGGCCCAGGCTCTCAAGAGCGGCATCGACCCTTTGCGGATCGAAAGTCACGGTCAGGTAATAAGGCCGGTCTCGGGTACCTTGCTCGTCATGGATCTGCCGCAGCGCGTAACGGTCACGATAGCTGTATTCGGTGGCGTGGAACGTGGCCGCCGCGGCAATTTCCCGAGCGCGCGGATCATCGAGCAAGCGTGCATCGCCCGATACCTTGGCCAGCACGTCGAGCAGACAGACGGGTGCTGCGGGTATGCGGGTTTCGTCCTTAATGCCGGTAACTATGGTACGCCCGCGATAGAGGTCGCTCGGTTCGGCAGCGACGGCGGCACTGCATGCCAAGAGGACAAGAAACAGTACAGAGATGATGCGTTTCACGGGCAGCCTCCCTTACCTGAACGGCGTCCAGATCACTTGATCGATATGCCTCGCTTGGGTCGCCAGCATGACGAGGCGATCGAGGCCGAGCGCCACGCCCGAAGCTTCCGGCATATGCTCTAAAGCTGCAAGAAAAGTCTCATCGATCGGATAGCGCTCGCCATAGAGCTTCTGTTTCAGCGCCATATCGGCCTCGAAGCGGCGGCGTTGCTCGGCCGCGTCCGTCAATTCGCCAAAGCCATTGGCAAGCTCGACGCCCGAAGCATAGAGCTCGAAGCGCTCGGCGATGCGGGGATCGCGCGGGCTCACGCGCGCGAGCGCCGCTTCGACCGCCGGATATTCCAAGAGGACGGTCGGCCGGCCCTGCCCCAGTTTCGGCTCAACCCGCTCGACCAGGATGCGGCTGAAGATATCGGACCAGGAATCATCGGCGGTGAAGGCGACGCCCGCTTGTCGCGCCTCAGTCGCCAGCGCCTCGCGGTCGGATCCGCGGGGTTTCAGCGTCGCCAGAATGTCGATCCCGGCATGGCGTGAAAAGGCCTCAGCCACACTCAAGGCCTCGGCATCGCCGTTGGGATCGCAGCTGCGCCCGCGCCACACGAGCGCATTGCCTGTGACGCGCCCTGCAATGCGCAGGAGCTCGACCGTATCGGCGATGATCCGGTCATAGGGCTCATTCGCGCGGTACCATTCGAGCATGGTGAATTCAGGCGCATGAAGGGGGGTGCGCTCGCGGTTGCGGAAGCAATGGACCATGCTGAAGATGCGCGTCTCGCCCGCCGCCAGCAGCTTCTTGCAGGCGAATTCGGGCGAGGTGTGGAGATAGCGGGTGTTGCGCGTGCCGTCCGGATTGACCAGCACCGTCTCGAAGGCGTGAAGATGGGTCTCATTGCCAGGCGAGACCTGCAGCGCCCCGCTATCGACCTCGATGAAACCCTGGTCCTCGAACCAGCCGCGGATCGCTGCCACGATGCGGCCGCGGGCCAAGAGGAAAGGCCGCCTGTCGGCATGGATGTCGGCACGCCACCATGGCAAATCTTCTGTCAAATCAAGGAGCTCCGGCAGGGCTTGGCTTATGGCATGGCGGCTGCTAAGACCCGCCCGACCCATAATCCAATGCATTCTTTATAGAGAAATTTTGTGGCCAAGATCATCGCAAGCGCCGTGCGTAAAGGCAATGTCATCGAACATGAGGATGGCAAGCTCTATGTCGTGCTGAAAGCCGAAAGCTTCCATCCGGGCAAGGGCACCCCCACCACCTCCATCGACATGCGCCGCATTTCGGACGGCGTCAAAACCGTGGTGCGCTACAAGACCACCGACCAGATGGAAAGGGCCTTCGTCGAGACCCTGCCGTTCAACTACCTTTATCAGGACGGCGATCAGTATGTGTTCATGAATCCGGAGAATTTCGAGCAGATCCACCTCCCCTCCGACCTCATCGGCGACGGGGCCGCGTATCTCCAGGAAAACATGGAATGCATGATCGCGCTGTTCAACGGCGTGCCGATCTCGATCGAATTGCCGCAGCGCGTGACGCTCGAGATCGTCGAGACGGAGCCCGTCATCAAGAACCAGACGGCCGCCTCTTCCTTCAAGCCGGCGGTGCTTTCCAATGGCGTGCGCACCGCGGTGCCGCCCCATATCGCGACCGGCACCCGCGTCGTCATCTCGACCGACGACGGTTCTTACGTCGAGCGCGCGAAGGACTGATCTCCGCTAGTCAAACCCCTCACCCTGAGGTGTGAGCGTAGCGAGCCTCGAAGGGTGTGTTGCAGCAGACTCGCTTTATCTTGATGGATGCTTGGTGCGCGATCAGGAAAAGTGGACACCGGTTTTCCGTCCGATCGCGCGCCCACCATGGATTCCGATCGCGTTAATCCGTTCAGATCAGAGATCTGAACGGATCGCGATCTAGGGCCGCTTTGCGGCCACCTCAGCATGAGGGTATTGTGAGAGAGAAACCATCGAGGCTTAGTCTCTGATTTCAGGATAGAGGGCTGTTGCAAGATCGCGCACGGCCCCGGCGGTGCGCGGGCCGAAGCCGATCATATAGGGACCGTCGAGCACGATCAGGCTGCGTGTCTTCGCGGCGGGCGTGGCCCTGAGCGCCGGGATCGAGAACACATGATCGGCCGTGGGTCCGCCCTTGCCGTCGCTCATCAGGAGAATGGCATCGGGTGCGGCCTTGAGCAGATATTCCTCGGATGCCGCTTTATAGCCCTGCATTTCGCTCATCGGATTGATGCCGCCCGCATAGCGGATGATGGCATCGGCCGCGGTTCCTGCTCCCGCCGCGCTCAAGCGCGTGAGGCCGTGGAAGAAGACCACCTTCTTGCGCTTCTCCGGCGGGAGGGCAGCCGTCAGACTTGCTGCCTTGGTGAAATCGGCAAGCACCGATTGCTTGAGGCGCTCGCCCTCCTCTTCCCCCTTCAGGGCCCCGGGCAATGAGCGCGATCTTCCGGCCAATACCTTCGGGCGAATTGTCCTCCGGCACCAGCAAGAGCGGAACCGACGTCGTCTTCAGAACATCGACCACCGGCGGCGGGCCGATATCTTCCGAAGCGATGATGAGGTCGGGACCCAATGCCAGGACACCTTCCGAAGACAGCGCACGGCGATAGCCGACATTGGGCTTGGAGAGCACCTCGGCCGGATAGCGGCTGCCGCGGTCGACGCCAACGACACGCGAGCCCGCGCCCAGCGCATGGACGATCTCGGTCACGTCGGGTCCAAGGGTCAGGATCCGCTGGGCTTGCCCGACATCGACGCTGCGCCCCGCGGCATCGATCACGGTTTCAGCGCGGGGTTGCGCCGTCGCAACGATCAGAAAGAGGATGCACCAGGACGCCAGAGAGCGCCGGACGACAAGCGAATAAGCCAAGGGATTCAACCTTATGTCGAGATTTTGTGAGAATGTGATTCAATCGTCACATAATACTTGACTATATTAGTCGGAATTAAATAAGCAAGAGTCGCGACGACTCCCGAAGCCGAACGCACCCGATCGAGCCCGCCAGACTCTCAAAGTTCAGCCAGCCATTCATCCTCGTGAAAGAAGGAGATGTGGCTGTGCCACGTAACACCCAAACCATTCTCATGGCGGGAACCGCCATCGCTTGCCTTTTCCTGCTGTCCCCCGCGCTCGCCGCGCCGGAGACGAAAAAGCCCCCTGAGCAACCGAGCGAATCGGACCAAGCCGAGCCTTCCGAGAAGAAAACCGATCGTGACGGCGACCTGCTCGACCAGATCACCATTTCGGCGACCATGATCGATGAGGCCATCTACGATTCGCTCTCCGGGACCAGCTATGTCAGCGAAAAGGACCTGGAGCGCATCCAGGCCGACACGCCGGCCGACATCTTCAAGACGACGCCCGGTGTCGCCGCCACACCCAATGGCGATGATCCGGCGACCGCCATCAATATCCGCGGGCTCCAGCAATATGGCCGGGTGGTGGTGACGCTCGATGGCGCCCGCCAGGATTATTGGCGCGTCGGCCATGGCTCGGGCTCCTTCTATATCGAGCCCGACCTCCTCAAGGCGGTGACGGTCATCCGGGGGCCGGTGTCGAATGCCTATGGCTCGGGCGGCATTGGCGGCCTCGTCGCCTTCGAGACCAGGGATGCGGGCGATTTCCTCAAGGCCAAAGAGCAATATGCGATCAGCGAGAAGCTCGGCTACGAGACCAATGGCGACGGCTTCACCACCAGCACCACGGCCGCCATCCGCCCGCATGAGGTCTTCGACATCATCGGCAATTTCAACTGGCGCGACCGCGATCCCTATGACGACGGCAATGGCGATGAGGTGCGCTGGACCGGCGAGGAAGTGACGAGCGGTTATGGCAAGGTGACGTTCCGCCCGGCCCAGAGTCATGAGGTCAAGCTCGGCGCCATCATCCAGAAATATGAAGACTATGTCACGGGCTCGAGCGGCTCGAACTCGCCGACCTTGAGCCGCTACGACGCCGACACGACCAACGATACCTATACCGCGAAATACACCTATTCCGATCCCGGCGACCGCCTCTTCGACTATTCCATCACCGCCTATCACAACAAGACCAAGGCCGAGCAGACTCAGGTCTGGCCGTCGGCCTCTGCGGGCAATTTCAGATATTACGATGTGCGCACGAGCGGCATTGCCGGGCATAATTCCTCGCGCTTCGATGGTTTCGGCCTCGCCCACACGCTGACCTATGGCGGCGATTACTATTTCCTCGAAGGGGAATCGTCGGCTGCGCATTTCGGCCAGGGCGAAGCCTCCGCCTATGGCGGCTTCCTGCAATGGATCGGCAATTACAGCACCTGGCTCGAGCTCATCGCCGCGCTCCGCTATGACGGCTACCATCTCGATGGCATGACCAAGGGCACGGCGACGACACCGCCCGAGGACAAATCGATGAGCGGCGATCGGCTGTCGCCGCGCTTCACTGTGGGCGTGATACCCTTCACCGGCTTCCAGCTCTTCGGCGGATATTCGGAAGGCTATCGGGCGCCGGGCCTGCAGGACGTCTTCCGCGGTGCCGGCGCCCATGGCTCGGCCGACAGCTATGTCCCCAATTTCAGCCTGAAGCCGGAAGTGGCGAAGAGCTGGGAGGCCGGCATCAATCTCAAATATGACGGCCTCTTCACCAAGGACGACCTGCTGCGCGGCAAGTTCAACGTCTTCTACACCAAGGTCTATGACTATATCGAAACCGACTTCACCGTGCTGCCGCGCATGACCGACAATATCGGCACGGCGCGACTCAAAGGCGTCGAGGCCGAAGTGATCTACGATCTCGGCTGGAGCTTCATCAGCCTGACCGGCGCCCTGATCGATGCCGAGCTCATCGACACCAACAATCCCAAATATGAGGGCCAGCCGCTCGACAACACGCCGCTCGACAAGTTCTCGGCGACGCTGGGCTTCCGCGTCTTCGAGGACCAGCTGGTCTTCGGCGGCCAGTTCCTCGCCATCGGCGATGTGACGCGCACGCAACGATCTTCCGGCACCGGGCCGGGCCAGGTCGACGGCCCGACCCAGAAGAGCGACGGCTTCGAGCTCGTCAATCTGTTCGCCAACTGGATCGTGTCGGAGAATTTCAAGATCGATCTTGCGGTCGAGAACCTGTTCGACGTCGCCTATACCGATCCGCAAAGCGCCTGGGCCTATGATTCCTTCGTCGAGCAAGGCAAGGGCCGGACCTTCAAGATCAGCCTCACCACACGTTTCGGCGGATGATGTAAGGTAGTCCCATGCGCGAGCTTATCTGCGAAGCCCACATAGCCATGGCCCGGCCTGGCGATTATATCGATCGCATCGCCGACCGGCTCGCGAGCTTCGATGCACTGATGGCCGAAAGCGGAAACATCCTGCATTTCCGCTTTCCCTTCGGCCAGGCCGCGTTCGACATGAGCGACGGCGCTCTCATCCTGCGCGCCAGTGCCGCCGATGCCGACCGGCTGGCGCGTATCAAGGAGATATTGGCGACGGCGGTTGAGGTTCATGCCAAGAGGGCCAATCCGCGGATCGTCTGGCGAGGCGATCTCGCCGGCGACAAGCGGCTGACACAGTTCCGCGAGATGCGCGTCGTCGAGGTGGGTCAGCTCACTCCACATATGCGCCGGATCAGACTTTCCGGCGACAATCTTCAGCGTTTTGCGGATTTCGACGGCATGCATGTCCGCATGCTATTTCCGACAACCGAGGTACCGGAGCCGGCCTGGCCCGAGGCCGGACCCAATGGCCTGCCGGTCTGGCCGGATGAAGCGCGAAGGCCGCCGGCCCGTGTCTATACGATCCGCAAGCTCGATGTCGCCAAAAGCGTCATGGAGATCGATTTCGTGATGCATGGCGATCATAGTATCGGCTCCGGCTGGGCGGCCTCGGCGCGCCCCCGCGACATTGTCGGGATCATGGGTCCGCTCGGCCGTCCGCTCAGGCGAGCCCAATGGTATGTGCTGGGCGCCGATGAGACGGGCCTTCCGGCGCTGGCACGCATTCTCGAAAGCCTGCCGCGCGAGGCCAAGGGCCGTGCCTTCATCGAGGTCGCGAATAAAGACGAGGAGCAAATCATCGTTCATCCGCCGGGCATCGAGCTCTCCTGGATCCACCGCGACGGCACGCCGTCCGGCGAAGATCTGCGATTGGCGGAGATGGTCTGCTTCGTAGAGCGGCCTCAGAAGACCCACTGCTTCAGCTGGTTCGCCGCCGAGGCGGAAGCAGCGAAACGTGTACGCGAACATTGGCGCGGCCGCCTGGGACTGGGACGGGATGAGACGCTGGCCGCGGCGTATTGGCGGCGTGGCGCGCTCGGTCCGATGGCTGGGTAGCTTTCGACAGCACTCGCGTGCGTCATGCCGCAACCGGGTCAATAATTGCCGACTTGGTCTTCGCTGCCATCAGTGCTTCATAGACAGCCTTATTGATGATGATCTGTCGAAATGCTTCCGCCCCAGAGCCGATATACTGCTTGATTTTGAAGATCGGCGCGTCAGTAGTCTGATCGAGGCGGGGGAAAAAGATATCATGTCGTGGCTCGTATTTCTCGCTTGTGCACGAAGGGCACTTTAGAGCCCTGAGTTCAGTACCATCCATGGGCACAAAGATGTCGGGCACGATGATTTGTCTCACATCGGCCAGAATTCTCTTTCCATTTGAGTTCAAGACCTCCCGCGTTTTGATCCCAAATCTGGTAAATACCTCAGAGAGGGGTAGACTGACAAAGACCTCGTCGAATACCCAGTGCAATCCCATAATTTGTCTCTCTTTGAGTTTCACCGGCCGTTCGAAGCGGAACGGCCCTATCTGTTTCAGGCCCACGCCGCATGTGCCGCACGCCTTCCCGGAATCGTATGTAATCTCCCTGTATCGAAACCTATCTGAGGGAGCTGGATAGGTCTTCGGCATCCCGAACAGCGTGAAATGAGAGGCTTGCTGGTAATCCTGTCGGCTGAATTTAGCCTCCATGAGGATGGAAAGCTCATTGTCCTTTGCGATCTTGATCACCTCTGGGAAATTGGGGTGTTTTTCGCTGATCAGGAAGCCGGTGCCAACAATCGGCAGTGCAGGCTCTTTTAGTGTGACGCCGAGCTGCGAAAGCCTGCCGGACAGCTTTCGCATGTCGGTGTAGCTCATCCCAATTCTTGCAACTCTCTCCATGATTCCGTTGCTCCGTCAGCGCCGAAACAGCGCCACGGTCTCGACATGCGCCGTGAAGGCGAACTGGTCGACCGGTGTCGCGCGCATCAGGCGATAGCCGCCTTCGATCAGGATGCGGGCATCGCGGGCGAAGCTCGCGGGATCGCAGGAGACGGCGACGACCGTCTTCACCGTCGATTTCGCCAGTTGCCGCGCTTGCGCCTCGGCTCCGGCGCGCGGCGGATCGAAGACGACGGCGTCGAATGCATTGAGCTCACGCGCCATCAGGGGCTCGCGAAAGAGATCGCGCGATTTCGCCACGACCGGCTTGAGGCCCGGCGTGCGGCGGACCGCCTCGGCCAGAGCCGCGATCGCCGCCTTGTCGCTGTCGGCGGCGAAGACCTGTGCTGCGGCCGCAAGGCGCAGCGCGAAGACGCCGACGCCCGAGAAGAGATCGGCCACCTTCTTCGCCTTGCCGATATTCTCGATGACGAGCGCCGCCAAGGTCGCCTCGCCGGCCTTGGTCGCCTGCAGGAAGGCCCCCGCCGGCAGGCGCAGGCTGGCCTTGCCGATGGCGATCTCCGGCGGAAGGCGCGTCACCAGGGGCTCGCGGTTGAGCGAGAGACGGGCCAGATCCTCGTCATGGACGAGCGCCGTAAGGCTCGGCGTCGGTTTGCGCCTTGTCGCGATATCGACATCGATGCCATTGTCGGCGGCGGTGAAAGCGACATCGCAATCGCCGACGACCTCGCCGATGCGCCGGGCGATGCGCGGCGCCTGGCGCAAGGCCGGCACCAGGATGGGACAGTGATCGAGCGGGTGGATGTCGTGGCTGCGCGCCGCATTGAAGCCGGCGATGACACCTCCCGGCGTCCTCGCGACATGCAAGGTGGCACGCCGCCGGCCCTCGCCTTGCGCGTCGATCAAGGCATCGACCTCGGCCGTGATGCCCTGGTTCCTGAGTGCCGTGACGAGCAGATTGCGCTTCCATTGCGCATAGGCCTTGGCTTGCCACTGCTGGATCTGGCAGCCGCCGCATTGGCCGAAATGCGGGCAGAAGGGCTGGATGCGGTCGGGGCTCGGGATCAGGATCTCGCGCAATCGCGCATGGGCGCCGGAAATCTCGGCCTCGACTACCTCGCCCGGCAAGGCATAGGGCACATAGACGGCACGACCCGCCGCTTCGCCGATGGCCTCGCCATGGCGGCCCATCTCCGTCAAAGTGAGCTTCGTCACCCCATGCTCTCGGGGTAGGCAAGCGCCACCGCATAGCCCTGGCTCAACCGCACCGTCACCGGACCCATGGCGATATTGGACACGGTGAGGCTCGAGCCCAAGGGGACCGAGCGGTTGGTGAGCGGCCATCTCACCCCGTCGAGATCGAGGCCGGCGAGATCGGTGAAGGGAACGACGCTGAAGCGCGCGCCGCGCGGCAGGTCGAAATGATGCGTGCCGTTGAGGATCGGATAGGCTTCCTCGCGGCCGCTGGTGATGAAGGCGGAGACCCGCCTTCGCCCCAGCTTGAGCAACAGGCCGAAATGCGCCAGCGCATGATCGGCCTGGCCGCCGAGGCCGCCCACCATCACGATCTCGCGGGCGCCCAGCCGCACCGCCTCGTCCACCGCGATCTCGCCGTCGGTCTTGTCCTTCTCGGGCGGGAAGGCATGGCGGGCGACGCCCTTGT
>Ga0187894_10005178_pt1 | contig 13489 bp, 13 predicted proteins | sample GBC1701081metaG_FD_136650 | JGI IMG/M metagenome (GOLD analysis project Ga0187894, IMG submission 136650) | White microbial mat communities from a lava cave in the Kipuka Kanohina Cave System on the Island of Hawaii, USA - GBC170108-1 metaG ... | reverse complement strand
TTTCAGTTTGATTTTTATGTCGCCATTTTCAACGGCTCAAAATCTCTCTTTAATTTCCCCATAGCTGCACTATGGGCTACGAATATATCGCTGTCTTCGACAGCTAAAACCGATTCCTGATTATAGTTTTTGAATTATTATCACTTGACCTTATCAGTTACTTTCAAACTCAATTCTCACACAACCGCTTTAATTTCTTTCAATAATTTATCGAGCCAAAGGTTGGATAGCTTCTCTTGAATACTATTTGCTCTTAAACGGTCATTCAGGTTTTTGAAATCAACTTCATCAAGCAGTTGGTCTTGATTAAAACAGGAAAAGACAAAGAACTCTTTGCCGGTCTGCGGGTCTATGTGTTTTTGCAGACATTGAGCACACACCTCTTTCATCATGCACTGCATCGGGCTGTTGATTGAGCCGATGCCAACGTGATTTTTTTGCAAATGCGAAGCAAGAACGCCATGACGCGCTTCTTTGACAGCCGCCATCATCCGGTCAGAACCGATTGCGATGATTCGGTTGACGTTTGAAAGTTCAAACTCTTTCATACCGAGTTCGCCGTTTGAATAGGCAAGCATCGCCTGGACAATGTTGCCGCGAAAATGTGCGTCTTGCGTCCTATGCGGTTCAATGAAAACGCCTGTATCCGTTGACCAGATAACTTGATCTGTTGCGGCTTCGATTTCCTCGCGTTTGAAAATGTCAGCACCGTTTTTGTAACCCGCAAAATATAAAACCTTATTGCCTTTGTCGCGCAGAGCTTTTGCGATTGAAAACAGAACCGCGTTACCAAGTCCGCCTCCCAATAATAAAACTGTTTCGTTTTCTGGAATCTCCGTAGGCGTTCCCGTCGGTCCCATTACTATGACTTCTTCACCCTCTTTCAACGTGGCGCATAGACGCGAAGATGTTCCCATCTCAAGCACAATCAAACTCAACAAACCTTTTTCTTTGTCAGTCCACGCACCCGTTAATGCGATTCCTTCCATCATCAATTTTGTGTCATTGATTTTTGTTGCAGTCGTTTCGTAATTTTGCAAACGATAAAATTGTCCGGGTTCAAATTTCTTTGCCTGCATTGGTGCGCGGACAATTACGTCAACAATCGTGTGAGTCAGACGGTCAACGCGAACGACGCGGGCTATAAGTTGGTCGTCCAGATACTCAATCAATGAATCAAAAACCTTTTCACGTTGCAGTTGGTCTTCGTCTTTTAAGTTTGAAAGTTCATCGGCAAACAACGCCGTCACCTGTTCGTAACCGTCTTTCGCAGAAGCCATAGCCTTGACGACATTGCCAGCATAAACGGGATGATTGTCGCCGTAATAAGTGATGAACTTTCCTTCGCGTTCGTAAGAAGTGAAAAAGCCTTTTTCGTTTTTCGTGGCTGGAATTAAATGAAATTTTCCTTCACCGTTTTTTTCAATACGGTGCGGTTGAAAAAAGTAGTTCCACTCATCAAGCTTGAAAGTGTTTGGCTTTTCCTTTTCGTAGATGATATTCGGGCTTGTTCCTGCGGCAACACAGACGGTTCGTGCAGGAAAAGAAACCATCTCGCCGGTGCCGCGCCATTTGCCCTCTTCGTTTACAAACTGTCGCTCGAAAATCAATTCTTTGACTGCACCGAATTCATCCGCGACGGCTTCGGTTGGCGACATATTTTCAACGTAGGTGATGCCTTCTTCCAATGATTTGTGAACTTCTTCGTGGTTCAAACGATACGCTGGCGAATCCTGAAGACGCTTACGGTAAATCAAAGAGACGCCGCCCCATTCTCTTACCATTGGAACAAAGTCTGGTTCTTCTCCGATTGCGTCTGCTCTTTCTCGTTCGGCTTTAATTAAACGACCATGTTCAAGAAATTCTTTATAAACTTCTTTCTCTTCGCCATTGAACATTGCCCAAACGCTTTCTTCGCCAAGCTCTTTTACGAGTTGTTCGTGACGCTTCAAAGCCTTTTCGACCTGTACAGGATAGTAAGCAAACAATTCCGTAGCAGTATCAATTCCCGTCAAACCGCCGCCGATTACAATTGCAGGCAAGCGGACTTGAAGATTCGCCATCGCGTCGCGTTTGAAAGCTCCCGTCAATTGCAAAGCCATAAGGAAATCCGATGCTTTGCGAATGCCGCGAATCAGATTGTTTTTCATCGAAACGATTGTGGGTTTGCCCGCGCCGGTTGCGATTGCAATGTGGTCAAATCCTAAGTCCCAGGCGTCTTCAATCGTTAGAGTTCCGCCGAAACGAATACCGCCGTAAAATTTGAAACGATTGCGCCGCGCCAATGTGAGGTGAATCATCGTCAGAAAGTTTTTATCCCAGCGGACAGTAATGCCGTATTCGCTGACGCCGCCAAAGCCCGATAAAATTCTTTCGTCCAATGCCGATTCAATTTCATTTATGTCCTTGATTGGTTTTAGCGAATTATCAATCGGCTCAATCTTCAAACCGTCAATGCCAACGACGCCAAAGCCTTCATTCAAAAGATAGTGTGCAAGTGTGTAGCCCGCCGGACCAAGACCAACAACCAAAATATTTTTTCCGTTGTATGGAAGTGCGTGTGGACGTTTAGCGTTTATCGGATTCCATCTTGTGAGCAAAGAAAAAATCTCAAAGCCGTAAGGCAATTCCAATACATCGGTCAAAATTCCCGTTTCTGCCTGTGGAATGTTCACGGGTTCTTGTTTCTGAAATATGCAAGCCTTCATGCAATCGTTACAGATACGGTGTCCCGTTCCCGGCATCATAGGGTTATCAATTGCAACAATCGCAAGCGCACCGATTGAATCACCATACTTTTTCAAAACGTGCATCTCAGAGATTTTTTCATCCAGCGGACAGCCTTCTAATTTTATTCCGAGCGGATTTCGCCTCGCGCTTCCGTCTTTTTCCAGGAAACCTTTTGAACACGAATCTTTGCTTCGTTCATGACAGTAGAGGCAGTAGTCAATCTCTTGAAGAACTTCGCGTTTTGTATATCTTTCATCCGTTAATTTGAAGCCGTCACGCTTTCGCAAATTTTTATCCAGCCCAATCATCAATTCGGGAATCTGAGCGTTTGGTCTTTCGATTTGAACCAGATTTTGATAATCAAGCGAGTGGGCGTGTTTGAAACTATTCCAATATGAAATTTGTTTGTGTGCTTCTTCTTGAAAGTAATGTGCAGAAGCCCAAGCCTCTATTAAACTTAACGATTCGTTTGTAAAAGGGTTTTCTTTCTCCTGCTTTTCGCTTTCAAGCAGAGCGACTGTCATTTGTGAGATGCCCAACTCATCATCAACTTTCAGGCTTTCTGGAAAATTGGTGCGGCGCAAATCATCCAGCTTTTTGTTTATCTCTTTAGCATTCAAAACGGCGGCTTGTTCTGCGGGAATTTTTTTTATAGCGCGGCGGCTTATGAAAAACTTGAACGCCCAAATCGGGTCTTGCTCTTTTACGGAAGCAATTTGTTTTTCTCTTTCCGCTTCGATAAAAAACATTCGCGCCAAAAATTTTGACAAGTATGGCGCGGCATCAATCAAGATTGCTGACTCCGTTTTTTGTTCGTAACCAATGCCTCTTACTAAAATATAAGCCGTTAATCTTTCGTACAATTCAACATCTGACACTTTTATCTCTGCGTAAAAAGTGTCGGTTAGCTGACGCAGGCGTTCGGGCTTATAAAGGTCAAAATATGTGAAGCCGTCAATGCCAAGTTTGAAATTGTTTTGATTTGTGGTTTCGTTTTGTTGCGTGTCTTCTAAAAATTCCAGCATTATTTCTAAAAAATTTCCTCAACTGTTTTGATGAAATCGAGTATATCAGAGCAAAGCCGAAAGCTTCATCTAAACACCAGCATACAAAATAAAAACGCAGAGAAATCTGGCATCCCCGCGTTCTTTGAAATAAGTTTTTTAGTTTGAGCTTACAAAAATCAATGTCGCCGAAATTAGAGCTTTTACCTCTTAAACTGCCGTCAGGATGACGGCGTTCCCGGCATCAACGATTTCCAACAAATGGCGATGAACCCGTGTTGTTTGTGTTTGTATTTGTGCGACGGCGTATGTAAATCTCGCCCTTTGGAATTAACTTCGCTCTGTCAGCAAGTGCTTTGAGCGTCTGTTCCAAAATCACTTTATTCTCCATTTTGAAACTCGTCACACCCGCGACGTTCACATCATTGTCGTTATATTGCATGGTCAGATAACGATATTTCTTTTTGATAAAAAGTGCCGGTAACCCTAAACCATATGGAACTGCGCTTCCTATGACGGTGGCGGCTGTCGGTGTGCGTGCCTGCGTGTCAGCAAAAGCGGCGCTGATAGCTTCAAACGGAATTGAGAAAATTTCTTTCTGCTGTTTGTCTTTGAAAATAAGACGGGAGTTTGTTTCATCTAAAAATAAAAACCCGTCCATCTTTTGCCTGAAACCAAAAACCCCGCCTTCATATTTAACCTTCATATTTTGCGGTATCGGCGTCGGCGCGGCGGTTTTTGAGGCGTCTTGTTGAGACGAATCTTTGGCATCTTTGTTCTCTTGTGTTGTGTTCTTATCTTTTTGCTCTTGATTCGTAGTTGCAGTTTTATCGTCTGTCTTTGGCGGGTCTGTAATTCGCGGGCGTTGTGCTGAAACTATTGCAAAAGACAATGCCACCAACACCAGGGACAATAAACAAAGATTAATACGTTTCATGGTTCTATATTCCTTTCTGTTTTGAAACGGGAGAATGTCTGTTTAGTTTTTGCTCCAACCAAAACCAAACACTTAAAGCCATCTGTTTTTTAAATTTGACGGAAGTAATCTTAAAGACGCATTCCGCCCATCGTGCGTTGCCAAGCGAGGGCTTGTTTTAATACTCCGAGATGTTTTTGTTCCGCTTCACCGCACGCAGGAGCAAGTTGGTCAAGGATTGATTCCAATAGAGGAACTGCAAAAAGTTTCGCGTGAGTAACGATTTGCGAGTAGTAATGTAATTGTATTTTTCCTGATTTGTCACGATGAAACTCCAAAATATCTTCATCGTCAAGCCGAAAGACTTCTTGATTAACGGGAATGACACGACGCGGCACACCGTGATGATTCATTTTTGATAGAACATCATGCCATCCTAAAAGCAGAATACCAATCAAAACACCTTGTTCGTTTATAAAGTCGGGGCTGAAAACTATGTTCTCGGAAACAGGGGATAAGCGAGGACCGAAGTTTCCGTAATCAGGATTCAACAACATCGTGTTGTAAATAACTCCGATGACATTCTGTGTTTCGTTAATCGGGAGAGAAACAAATTGCGCGAAACCATAATCGCTTGCGTCAGGCGGGTTATTTGCTTCGAGAGCGTCTGTCACACGACCGACATAATCAATATGCGAATTTGATTTTATAATTTTTGCGAGACAAACCATTATGGATTGATGATTGCCGATTGCCGATTGCCGATTTGTTTTCGGGGCAATCAAAAATTAGTTATCTTAAAAATTTCTATTTAGTTCAGGAACTTTGTATAGAAGCCACCACAAAAAAACTTGCGCGCAGAGAATCAATATGCCTAAAACTATGCTTGCGAATGAAGCGTTTCTGCCGCCGTTTGCGGGAAAGCGATATGCTTTAACAAGCCCGAAACCACCAAATAAAACCGCAAACGGACAGAAAAGGATTCCGAGATATGGAACAAGAGCGTAAGTCGCTAATGCCAGAGCCATCTTCGCCACACTATTGCGTTCTGTCGAAAACTTACTGCCCAACACTTCTTTTGCTTCTCCTCTTTCGTTCTTCCTTTTGTTGCTTTTTAGATTTTTTTCGTAAATCTCTTGTTGATGATAGGAGGCACGTAAAGCATCTGTAGGGAAATATGCACCTTCAAGCGCACGTCCGCACGTCGAACAGAAACGCGCTTGCTCACGCGCTTTAGCACCGCACGCGGGACAATGACGTTCTGTCTCCGTTTCAAAATGAGTATTTTTCACATCACTTTTCATCGAACAAAAACAGGAAACCACAAAACGAGGTTTTATTTCAAGAGTACAGCTTAAAGTGAGTGAAAATGTTTCCTTTTATTAAACCAAGCCGCTAAGAATTTCTTTCTTGAATAACTTTATCGAGTGTTCGCGTTGTTCCTTCCGTCACGCTTAGGAATTGCTCGTGTTGTCCTTCGATTTGCGCCGTACTTCGGTTAAAAAGTTGTGCTGGCTGTGGTGTGGAATGTTGTTGTATAACGGGTTGTTGCGTAGGGTTTCCGCCATGAAGATAAAAGTCCATAGCGCGTGAGATTTGGCGAATCAAGAAAAAAGATATTCCGAAGATTGTAGCCAAAAACATCATAACCATCGCGGCAACTGCCGGAACTTCAACGCCCGCGCCAACCAAAGCTAATACAAAGGGAAACAGCAAGCCCAATCCGATTAAAACGATTAAACCTGTAAGAATTGAAAGCGTAACAATAACGCTTGTTGGCTTTGTATTAGGAGCTTGAATAAATTGCGGTGTTTCGATTTTTTCAATCGCTCCGCCATTTATACGTGAACCGCAACGGTTACAAAATTTTAAGCTATCTATGATTGCGTTTCCACAGGTTTGACAGAACATAATTTACTCACTTTCTAGTACCTATTTTTTCGTTAAGCCAATTTGTGGCGTCATCGAGTTTTTCTATGTGATGTGGTTCACCTGCCCACACGCGAATCATTGAAAAAATAAAGAAGGCAACTGACACCGCACCAAAAATAGAGCCGGGAACACCGTTACCGATTATACTGCCGATGATATTGTTCAAAATAAAACCAATAGCAAAAGCGGCTATATGCAAAGCCAAACCTTGTGCGGCGTGAAAACGGATTCGGGTTTCGTGTCGGGGGATAACCAAAAGCCATATAACGGCGACAACGGCACCAATCATAACAGGAAGGTATGGCGCAATCATCACTATATTTTCCGGCAGATTTATTCCTTCGACAGAACGCGAGGTGAGAGGTAATTTTTCTACCATATATTTTTGCGTTTTCGCGGATTCTTGCTTTGCTGTCAGTGGTAGATTGCCGTCAAAATTTTCAACATTTGGCTGTGCAAAAACAGAGCGATAAGGTTCTTCAAATTTTTCCTTATAGTTTCGCGTCGGTGCTTCGGAATAAGGATTTTCATTTAATGATTGTGGTTGAGGAGTGAAATAAACAGGTTCTTGTTCCTGCGGTTGCGGTTGTCCAAAGGCTTCTTCCGCCTCACGTGCCACGTCTTCGGGCAAAGGGTTTGTATCATATTTTTTGCGTTTCTTTTCCATTATCCTGCGCCTTTTACGAAACAAAAACTGTTTAAGTTCTACTTGTCCTTTTTTCTGTTTGCGTATCTCAAAGGATTTTCCGTGACACGGCGAAACGCCAACGCAAAGAAGATAAACGCAATAAGCGAGACTATCAAACCGACAACGCAGATTATCAGATTGCGCCACGCATTCGGTTGAGGTTGTTGTGAAAGTGAAATCAAAAGCACGGATTGAATTAGACCTGTCACGCAAATCAAGGCGAACATTACAGTAAAAAAGACCCCTACTTTTGCCCAAATCTTTTGTTTTTGTTTATCTGTTTCAGAAATCATTCTCTTCTAAAACTCTGTATGGAATTTCTTCCCAACGCATTTCGCTTTCGTAAATGCGAAACGCCTTCAAAACGGGTGCGTCCCCGTCAAAGCCTATAATAAGGTAAACGGCACTTGGATAGTAAGCAAGGGCAACATCCGTTTCAGATGGCCTCGGGTTTGAGACCCGTGGGTGTGAATGATAAATCGCAATGAGTTCTTCGCCCCGTTCGCGCATCAGTTTTTGCGTGACAAATAAATCTTCTACTGCGGCTGAATAGGTATTTAACGGGTTCTCTGCAACATTGCGAAGGCGATATATGTTTTTTGCTTTTTCAATGACGCCCCCTATACAACCGCAACATTCATTCGGCACACATTCGCGTGCGTGCGCGAAAAGCTCTTCGACCTGTTTTGATGAAAGTGTGAACATTTGTGACAGAGTATTTTCAAACAAGATTTTGAAACGGGCAATGTGAAATAGTCTTTCGGTTATTCGTTATGCTAATTTTCGCACCATGCAAACACAAACAGATATATTACAAGACCAAACATTAACTGCCGAAATAAATCTTTACTACGATCTTTACGTTAAGGATGAGAGAAGCGGACCGCAATCTTTGCTGATAGCCTGTCACGGTTACGGCGAGAATAAACGTCACGGAATGCGCGTTGCGCGTGAATGTGCGCCGGATGGTTTTGTGATTGCGAGTCTGCAAGGTTTTTATCAGCACATACGCGACCCGAAAGAAGAAGGCACACCGTTTCGTTTCGGTTTCGGATGGCTCACGAATTTCAAATCGGAAGAATCCGTCGCGCTTCATCATAAGTTCGTGCTTGGTGTTATTGCGAAATTGATAAACGAAAATATCGTGGACGGAAACAGAATTTTTCTGATGGGGTTTTCGCAGACGTGCGCTTTGAATTTCCGTTTTGCATTTACTCACGCAGATATTTTACGAGGTGTTGTCGGAATTTGCGGCGGCATTCCGGGAGACTGGGACAAGAGCGCGATTTATAAAAATACCGATGCAGATGTGCTTTATCTTCATGGCATACAGGACGAAATTTATACACCCGAAAGGGTTGCGGGTTTTGAATCAAAACTAAAGATGCGTGCGAATAAAGTTGAAACAAAAGCCTACGACGCGGGACACGAAATTTCGTCCGCTATGCGCCAAGACATAAAGGTTTGGTTAGACAAACAACGCTAAAGAGTTTACGGCTTTTTACCTTTACGAATCTCTTCTGCAAGCACGTTTACATCGTAAGGTGTTTTGCTGATTTTTAACGTTGAGATAAGTTTCAGCATAATGTCTTTAACATCTTGTCTCGTAGCACCGATTTTAATTGGCGCACCTATTATTAAAACTTTTTGTCCCACAACGGTTGAAAGAAAAAGTTGTTTTGAAACTTCGGTGTATGAGGCAGGCATCGGATATTCCCAATACAAAGCTGTTCTGTCGCCGTTTACAGTAACAAATTCAAACTTGATTTCAGGCTTGGCTTTTGAATCTACTTTCAGAACCTCGTTCAGATAATCGCTCTCCCAAATCTTATGTGCTTGCAAAATATCTTTATCCGTCGGCGATGTTTTCGCATCGGCGTTTGGTTTGATGAATTTTGAATTTTCAACCCTAAGAACCTGAAGAACCTGCCCGTCGGCACTAAACATCATGTTCTGTGATTCAATTGGATTAATCTCTTTTGCTTTTACTTCAAGTGTGAGCGAATAATCTTTGTCGTTGTGAACAAGCAAGATTCCGCTTTCCGTTTTGATTGCAGAATAACCGTATTCGATGTTTTGCGCCTGCACCTTAACGCAAACAAACGAAATCAGGAAAATCAGAGCAATTGATTTGGTTAGAGAAGATTTTTTCACGTCGTTTGTCCTTTGTTTTGATTTTCGGGCATGATAAAGCTTTAATGGAAAGCTTCCAAATAAATTGCGATATTTTTACGAATGATTAAAGAAGAGAACTTTGTCGGCACACAAAACCTCTATAAAAAAACAAAACAGAGAATTTGGCGTTATGCTCCCCTTTTGGCATGGATGATATTTATCTTTATAGCCTCGACAGGACAGATGTCCGCGTCGAACACATCGCGTTTTATTCGCCCCTTGGTTTTGTGGATTTACCCGAACATCACGGAAGAGAATCTAAAGTTTGTTCACTTTATGGTTCGCAAAGCCTCACACTTTACCGAATACGCTGTGTTGGCACTCTTTGCTGCACGCGCCTTCATCGGTTCATCAATAACTTTTTTAAGAGGGCGTTGGTTTTTGTCTTCATTGTTGTTGGTTATTATTTACGCCTTGAGCGACGAATTTCATCAGTCTTTTGTTTCAACACGAACGGGGACAGTTTATGACAGCATGATTGATACTGCGGGCGGATTGACCGCACTTTTTGTTTTTTATTTGTGGCGGGAAAGAAAGAAAAAGACTTTCAAAGAAGGCGAGTTTGTGCGATAGTTTGCAAGCCATCGGTTGAACAAAATCTTAATTTGAAACGTAACAGCGAAAGTCGTTTTGAGTATCGCCTTCAGGCGGCTTGTTATCAAGCAAACAAAAGCCTGTTAAAAGTTATACTCAAAACATAACTTTGGAAGGAGAGTTAAAGAAACAATGGGAATTTTTGACAAGATAGGCGATTTTGTTAAATCGCAATTAATTGAGGTCATTGAATGGCTGGACGATTCGCATGACACTGTGCTTTATCGTTTTCCGGTTCAGGGACAAGAGATTAAAAACGGAGCGCAACTTATTGTGCGCGAATCACAGGCGGCGGTTTTTGTTTACAGCGGACAGGTAGCGGATGTGTTCGGTCCGGGCAAGTACACAATTGACGGCGGCAATACGCCCGTTTTAACCAAACTCGGCGCGTGGTATCACGGTTTTAACTCGCCTTTCAAATCCGAAGTCTATTTCGTCAACACAAAACAATTCACAGATTTGAAGTGGGGAACGATGAACCCTGTTATGTTGCGTGACCCGGATTTCGGAATTGTTCGTCTTCGTGCGTTTGGCATTTACACTATGCGAATCGCAGACCCGCGTGCTTTCGTCAAAGAAATCGCGGGGACAAACGCGCACTTTCAAACCGAAGACATCGAAGGACAATTGAAACGTGCAATCGTAAGCGGATTTTCCGATGCACTCGGCGAATCGAAAATTCCCGCGCTTGATTTGGCGGCGAGTTACGACGAACTGGGTACGATTGCACGCAACAAGATGAACGCGGACTTTGCTTCGTTCGGGGTGGAGTTGACAAAGTTTTACGTTGAAAACATTTCTCTTCCGCCCGAAGTCGAAGCCGCTATGGACAAACGCGCTTCGATGGGTGCGCTTGGCGACATGAACAAATATATGCAATACCAAGCCGCAGAAGCGATGCGTGACGCCGCTAAAAATGAAGGTGGCGGTGCGGGACTTGGCGCAGGTATGGGAGCGGGATTCGCTGTCGGTGGGGCAATGGCAAACATCATGGGACAGGCTATGAATCCGCAAGGCCAACAGCAAGGACAAGGACAGCAACAGCAAGCCGCTCCTGTCGCCGCGACTCCAACCGCCACGGAAGTTTCCGTTACGGTTAATTCAGAACCTACGGGTGCGGATATTGAAATTGACGGAAGCTATGAAGGAAGCACGCCGTCGCAACTTTCACTTGCACCGGGCGAGTACATAATTCGCGTTGCGCGTCCGGGCTTTAAGGCATGGGAACGCAAAGTGATTATCAAAGCGGGAAGCGCGAAAACTTTCAACGCGATTCTCGAAAAAGAAGCATAATTCTACTTTGTCAGAATAAAATAACTGACGAATTGTGGTTTTTAGCCTGTGAATACGGGCGATAGCACCCCGCTTCGCGGGTTAAATCAAATAAGTTCAGTAATGTCAGAAATTACGGTGAAATTTTAATCTAACAAAGTAGAAATAAGCTAATGGTAAAAAGGAGACTTCTTTTTTGCTCTTTATTAACAGTGACACTTGTCTCAAAAGCTGAGGCAAATGTCACTCGTTTTTTTACGGGCAATCGTGCAGACGTTAACCCAACACTTTTCGGACCCCCTACATGTTTTCGGCGGCGGTAGCGGTGATGTTGAATCTGCTATTCAGTGCGTGATTGACAGCGTTCGCGGTTGTACAGATTGTCAAACAAAAGTTGATGTTGTTGTTTTAAGAGCGTCGGGCGCGGATGGTTATAATGATTTTATATTTGCCATGAAAGGCGTTGATTCGGTTGAAACGCTTCTCATTACAGAGTGCAAAGATTCAGAAGACAAATCTGTTATTGTCACAATAAAACAGGCGGAAATTATCTTCTTTGTGGGCAGCGACCAATGCAACTACGTTCGTTATTTCAGAGACACACCCATCGAACATGCTGTCAAAGATGTTTATAAAGTCAGGTTGATTGATGATAGCATTCGTCGGATTTATCAAATAGAAAACAAGGGGAGTGTCGTTTGTGCTTAAAAATCTAACCCGTCCGCGCCGCATTGTGATAACAGGCATGGGATGTGTAACGCCAATTGGTATCGGACGCCAAGAGTTTTGGAAGTCATTACAAACAAGCGTTAGCGGCGTTAGAAAAATAGAAAGTTTCGATGTTTCAAACTCACCGATAAAGATTGCCGCAGAAATTCAGAATTTCGATTGGGAACGAGAGCTAAATCCAAAGGACAGAAAGCATGTTGCGCGGACTGTTCCGCTTGCATTGGCTGCAGCACGCGAAGCAATTGCAGACGCAAAAATAGAAACAAACAATTTATCACTTGAAAAAAGAAGAAGCATTGGCGTCGAAATCGGAACGGGCGGCGGTGGTCTTGCCTTTACCGAAAAACAATATTCTTACTGGTACGTCGGACCAACAACACAAGCGAGCGTTTATACAATTCCTTCATCAACACACGGGGGCTTGTCTTCTGAGATTTCAATGGCGTTCGGCTTTCGCGGACTTTCGCACGTTGTCTCGACGGGATGCACAAGTTCGACAGATGCGATTGCCTACGCCGCACAACATATAGCACTTGGCAAACAAGATGTAATGATAGCGGGTGGCGTTGATGCCCCGCTCGCGCCCGGAATTTTGGCGGGTTTTAATCTGATGACAGTCCTCACAAATGAATGGAATGATGAACCATATAGAGCTTCACGTCCGTTTTCAAAAAATCGTTCGGGAATTGTTTTAGGCGAAGGGGCGTGGATTTACGTTTTAGAAGAACTGGAAAGCGCATTAAAACGCGATGCCAAAATTTATGCTGAAATCACCGGCTACGGTTCGACGTGCGATGCTTATCACCGGGTTCGATTAGAAGACACTGGCGAAGAACCTGCACGCGCTATGACGTTGGCAATAGAAGATGCCGGGCGCAAACCCGAAGAAATTGATTATGCAAATCTTCACGGTACATCAACTGTATTAAACGATAAGATTGAAACGAGTGCGTTGAAATTAGCATTTGGCGAACACGCTTATCAAATTCCGATGTCTGCAACAAAATCACAAATCGGACACCCTCAAGGCGCGTCGGGCGCGGCTGGAATAGGCGCGGCTCTTTGCGCGATGAACACAGAGATAATTCCGCCGACAATCAATCTGGATGAAAAAGATGCTGAATGCGATTTGGATTACGTGCCGAACGAGGCAAGAAAAGCTGATGTGAAAATCGCTCTCTGCAATTGCATAGGGTTTGGCTCGAAGAACAGCGCGTTGGTGCTTGAGACCTTAAGAGGTTTATAGCAAATTTTTGGAAAGCGTGATTTTCTAAAATGTACAAAGTTATTATTACTGACCCTTTCACCGGACACGTTTATAATTCAAATGTAACTGATAAGGTCAAGTGATAATAATTCAAAAACTTTAATCAGGAATCGGTTTTAGCTGTCGAAGACAGCGATATATTCTTAGCCCATAGTGCAGCTATGGGGAAATTAAACAGAGAT
>Ga0187894_10005177_pt1 | contig 13491 bp, 12 predicted proteins | sample GBC1701081metaG_FD_136650 | JGI IMG/M metagenome (GOLD analysis project Ga0187894, IMG submission 136650) | White microbial mat communities from a lava cave in the Kipuka Kanohina Cave System on the Island of Hawaii, USA - GBC170108-1 metaG ... | reverse complement strand
TGCTCAAGTAATCTTAAAACGAGCCGTCGGGCGGACGGTTAAAGACATAACGTATGTGGCTGCACAAAGCGTGTCTTTAGAATCTACATCTATAACCGATTAGGTTTAGATGGAGAGCGTCAAAAGCCTTTTCAAAAGAACCCGGAGGCAACATTTCACCAAACAGAACGACATCCGGTCTCACACGCGAATCACAGTCATCGCAAACATCCGGCTCATGCTTTTTATCTTTATCAAGCTGAAAAGTTTTACTGCAAACCGAACATCTTGCGCGTTGAATACTTCCGTGTAATTCAATCACATCGTGCGAACCGGCAATCCAATGAAGCCCGTCAATGTTCTGCGTTACGAGTGTGAAATCTTCAAAACGATTTTGCCATTCTGCGATTGCATAATGCGCCGGATTTGGCTTTACATTCTTCATTATCTCTCGGCGATAATCAAACCATTCCCAAACCTCGTCTAAATCTTCCCGAACCATTCGTGCAGACGAGATTTCCGAAAAAGGCATTCCTTTCCAAACGGCTGTCCCACCGCCTCCGCGAAACGTAGGTACACCCGATTCCGCAGAAACACCTGCTCCGGTCAAAACGCAAAATCGTTTTGCAGAAAACATATGACTCTTCAATTTCGCGGACGGATTAATTGTCACAATCTTTGATTAACTAAAGCGGATGGTAGCAAAGAGTAAAGTTCAAAGTCCAAAGCGTGTACACAGTTTGCTACAAATCCCGTAATAAATCTCCCTTCGCTGGATTCGTTTGCCCTCGCTGGTTATACTGCCTTTTTATTTCGCACATCATTATTTGGTTTTGAGGTAATAGGTCAAATTGAGTTTGCATAAATTACAGGAATCATTAAAGGAAACAGTTCGGGCATCGGCAAAAGATTTTTTTGATGTTGACTTGGAACAAATCAACGGCGAAGTACCGCCGAAAATCGAGTTTGGAGATTACGCTTTTCCCGTCGCGTTTGAATTGGCGAAACGTATCAAACAGGCTACGGGCGAAAAACAAAACCCGCGTGCGATTGCCGAAAAGCTAAAAGAAACATTGGAACAATCTGTCGGTGTATCAAGGGTTGAAGTTGCAGGTGCGGGTTACCTGAATATCTTTTTTGACCGCGCAAAGTTTCTATCGGAAATCGCTTTCCGGGATGAAGAAACGGGACCGCAAACCGACCATAAACATAAACGAATGGTCGAACATACAAGCATCAATCCGAACAAAGCCGCCCACATAGGTCACGTTCGTAATTCGGTTTTGGGCGATACCTTTGTTCGCATACTTCGCGCACGCGGCGATGAGGTCGAAGTTCAAAACTACATTGATAACACGGGCGTTCAGGTCGCAGATGTGGTTGTCGGATTCACACACATCGAAAAAATGAATCTCGATGAAATCAAAGCCCTCGATGCTTCACTAAAACCGAAACAAACTTTTGATTATTACTGCTGGGATTTATACACAAAAGTTGGTTTGTTTTATAGAAACGGCGACCCTAACGAAAAGCCCGACCCTGAAAAAATAAAGATTCAAAAAGAGACTCTGCACCTGATTGAAGAAGGTGGAAACATTACAGCCGGGATTGCCGAATACGTCGCAACCAGAAATGTGGAATGTATTTTGGACACAATGGAACGCCTCTCGATTCGTTACGATTTATTGCCACGCGAATCAGAGATTTTGAAACTACATTTCTGGCAGAATGCTTTTGAAAAGATGCAAGAGCTTGGCGTTATTCGTTTTGAAACCCAAGGTCATAGCAGAGGCTGTTGGGTGATGCCTCTTGATTCACACACGGGGACGGACGAACACAATGCTGACAAAATCCTTGTACGTTCAAATGGCACAATCACATACACAGGCAAAGACATAGCATATCAAATGTGGAAGCTCGGTCTTCTTAATCTTGATTTCAATTATAAACTTTTCCGCTCTTACGAAGACGGTCATCAGACATGGATAACGACTGCCGAAAAACAGGACGAAAAACCCGCGCATAAATTTGGCAATGGCGAAACGGTCTATAACGTAATTGACACGCGCCAATCTTATCCGCAATCGGTAGTCAAACGCGGGGTCGCCGCAATTGACCCTGTAAAAGGCGAACGTGCAAGCATACATCTCGCATATGAGATGGTCGCACTGTCGCCCTCAGCCGCTGAAGAACTCGGAATTCAACTCAGCGACGATGACCGCTCACGTTCGCACATTGAAATGAGCGGGCGCAAAGGCATTGGTGTTAAAGCAGACGATTTGATAAACCGCCTTGAAGCAAATGCTTTGAAAGAAGTAATAGAGCGCAATCCCGAACTTTCAGAAGACCGGCACAAGAAAATTGCTCATATACTGGCAATCGGCGCGCTCCGTTATTTTCTTTTGAAATTCACACGAAATACCGTCATTGCATTTGATTTCCAGGAAGCCTTAGCTTTTGAAGGTGAAACGGGCGCATATTGTCAAAATGCAGTAGTAAGACTAAATTCCATCTTCCGTAAACTTGGCGAAGAAAAGATGATTGAAGCAAACTCTCTTATTCGCTCAGGTCGTGAAAGCGAAGAGATACAATCTGCTGTTTCTCAACATTTTGAAGGAGAAAGCGGTAATGATATATGGTCTTTGTTAACCCTTGCGGGAAGGCTTGATGAAGTTGTGAATCTGGCTGCTGAAACGCAAGAACCCGCAACCTTAACAAGATATGTTTTTAATTTATCAAAAGCTACACATCTTTTTTATCACCGTTACAGAATAATTGCGGAAGAAGATGTTACACGCCGCGCAGTTTTAGCAACGATTGCCGATGTTACGCGGAAACAATTAACTGTTGCTCTCAGATTGCTTGGAATTGAAGTTCCCGAAAGAATGTAAGTAGTGTTACGAGTCCCGCTTTTATGCGGAAAATTTGGAGTAAACAAACATGCTTATTGTAATGAAAGCAGACGCAAACAATGATGATATTGAGCGCGTCGTTCGTGTAATTGAAGAACTTGGTTTTCGCGCACATCCGATGCCCGGTGAAAACAGAACCGCCATCGGAATCACAGGAAATCCGGGCGCGATTGACCCTACACATTTTGAGAATCTCGAAGGTGTTGCAGAGGCTTTGCGTGTTACAAAACCGTATAAACTTATCTCGCTCGACCTTAAACATGACCCGACTGTTGTTCGTGTCGGTGATGCCGTAATTGGCGGCGATGAACTTACGATTATGGCCGGACCTTGCGCGATTGAAACACGCGAACAAGCTTTTACAGTTGCAGAGGCAGTAAAGAAAAGCGGTGCGAAATTTTATCGCGGCGGTGCCTTCAAACCGAGAACTTCGCCTTACGCATTTCAGGGTTTGGGTGAAGAGGGATTGAAAATAATGGCTGAAGTCCGCGACGCTTTCGGATTGAAAATCATAACCGAAGCTATGGATGAACACGGTGTTGATTTAGTCGAACGCTACACAGATGTTATTCAAATCGGAGCACGCAATATGCAGAATTATTCTCTGCTGAAATACGTCGGACGTTCTAAAAAACCCGTAATGCTAAAGCGCGGTTTATCCGGGACTCTTGAAGAATGGTTACTCTGTGCCGAATACATTATGGCTGAGGGTAATTACAATGTGATTCTTTGTGAGCGCGGGGTTCGCACATTTGCAACACACGCACGTAACACACTCGACTTATCAATCATCCCTGCCGCAAGAAAGATTACACATTTACCCATAATCGTTGACCCTTCGCACGGGACGGGCAAAACTTTTATGGTAACGCCAATGGCGCGTGCAGCCGTTGCTGTCGGTGCCGACGGCATCATTGTCGAAATACATCCGAAACCCGAAGTCGCATTATCTGATGGGGCGCAAGCTTTAACACCGGAAATGTACGCGCAAATGGTCGAAGAAATAAAAGCCATACACGAAGTGGTTTCACCTGTTGCCGTCGCCTGAACAGGTCGGTCATTGAGGTACGACGGGCTGCCAGCCTGTCGCTGTTCTTTTTTCTTTCGCATTTTTTCGACAGTCATCTGGCAAGGTGTAACATTCCAACTACCCTTCCCGTCGCTGTTCTTTTTTTCTTTAGCATTTTTTCGACAGGCTGGCAGCCCGTCCTACTTTTACACCCATTTACTGTCCGATTACTCAAAGGATTGATAACTGTTACTCTTTAAGAATTTCAACCAGTCTGTTATTAAAAGCCGACCTGGGCATCACAGAATCAAAACCTTCAGCCTTTGCTCTTTGCATAAGTTCAACTTGAACATGAGAGAAAAAACCGATTAGAGGGATTGTTTTTAATTCTTCATCGCTTTTCAATCTTTTTGCTATCTCAAACGGGTCAATTTTTTCAGAATGTAAATCAACAATTATTTTTGACGGTTTTGATTGCGACAGTTTCTCGAAAAATTTCTCCTGTGACCTGGCGGTTTTTACTTCGACGCCGATGCTCTCGCCCGTCCCGCGAATTTTTGCCGCAAAGAAAATATCATCCACAGCCGCCAATACTATTCCCCTTTCATTTTTTGTTTCGCTCATGCGTTTGATTTTGCACGATTGCACCAATTTGCGTAAAGATATACGTGCATGATTTCAGAAAAGTATTTAGCGGAAAAATCAGATAATCTTTTGGAAACCGGCGGGTTTCCCCAAAGTGAAAATCAAAATATCGAATCCGGCAAATTTGTGGTTGCATCATACAACATCAGATATGCCGTCGGTTCGTTTTTGATTTCGGGCGGTATTCTACGCAAAGCCGGAATAAGCCGCCCCTCACGCAGAACAATTCTTGTAAAAAATAATATTCAAAAAACGGCTAAAGTTTTTACTGACTCGAAACTTCTTCCCAAGCCTGATTTTATTGCGCTGCAAGAAGCAGATAAAGAAACAAAAAGAGCCGGACGCATTCATACGGCACGTGCATTGGCACAAGAGATGAAATTAAATTACGCACACGCATCGCTCGGGCTTCCGCGAAATATCGAACCGATAAGACGGCAGTGGTATTTGGATTTTGAAGAACCGATTTTGCAATCTGACGAAGGCGAAACGGGATTGGCTATGCTGACAAAACAGAAGGTTGAAAATATAGAAAGAATCGAATTGCCCTGGAATAACTGCCCTTGGCGTCCGCGTATTGCTATGAAAGCAATTGTCATTGTAAACGGAAAAAAGATTTTAATTTTCAATTCACACATTGACCCTCACGCAAAAATCACGGAACAAAACGCACAGCATGAAGCAATTCTTTCATTGGCTGAAAAGGAAAATCTTCCGACAATCTATCTGGGCGATTTTAATACGCTGACGCCAAAAGCCAGAAAACTCACAAGACAATATCTGGAGAAGCGCGGACTTATCACACCGTTCATAAACGGTAACGCAACGTGGCGTGCGGGATTATTTACAAATCATACGGATTGGATTTTTTCACGCGGAATAAACTGTTTGCGTCACGGAATTGCAAAGCCCTTGAGCGTGTCAGACCATTATCCGATTTGGGCTGAATTTGATTTAAGTTCGATATGATTATAACCAGCCGCGAAAACGAAGGCGTCAAACGCGCTCGTGCAGTGCGTGAAGGCAAACACCGAAGTCTTCTTTTTATAGAAGGAGTGCGGCTCTGTGAAGAAGCAGTCTCTTCAAAATTAAAACTCAAGGAGTTGTTTGTGTTTGAGGGTTCAACAAATGATGAAAGGGTTTCAGTTCTTGTAAAAAAATTAAACGAACAAAGAATCAAGATTCGGATTGTTGACGGGCGTGTAATGGAATCTTTATCGGAAACAAAATCTTCGCAAGGCGTTGTTTTGATTTCCGAAAAACCAAACAGCGAAAAAGAACACTTTGTTAAGCAGATAAAAGGAATTCCTCTGCTTGTGATGCTTCACAAAACGAACAACCCTTCAAACGCAGGTGCAATTATCCGCACGGCAGAAGCCGCAGGCGCAAACGGCATCATCGCTACGAAAGGCTCCACCTATCTTTTCGCACCAAAAGCCTTGCGCGGCTCAATGGGTTCTATATTTCGTCTTCCGGTTTGGCTCGGCGTTACATTTGAAGAGGCTGTTGATTACTGTAAAAAAAAGAAAATCCAAGTTGTATGTGCCGATGCGGGTTCTGCAAAAACATTTACAGAACTTAATTGGAAAAAACCATCTGTCTTGGTATTGGGCGAAGAAGGCGAAGGTTTTTCCTCAGAAGAAATTTCAATGACTGATTCAGTTGTAAGTATTCCGATGAAGCCGCCCGTCGAAAGCCTTAACGTAGCCGTTTCGTCAGGAATAATCCTTTATGAAGCCGCAAGGCAAAGAAAATAAGTTTGTGCAGAGATTGAACTGTTTGCCGGGATTGATTGTTGTTGTTTTGAAACTCTTCCCATCAAATCATAGTCGCAGATTTGTGATGTCGTCGGGGCTGTCGAGGTCGAAGCCGTTTCAACTTTGGTTAATCTTCCGTTGTTGAAATAACCTGAACTCGCACTGTCGTAGCTGTATGTAACCGTAGGCGTTTGATTATTCGTTTCGCCTGTGAATTGAACTGTCGAAACACGATATAAACTGTCGTAAGTGAATTGCGTTCTCACTCCACGGGCATCATAACCGTCTGTCAGCAATCCGTTTGAATTATAGACATAAACTCCTGTCCACAATCCGTCGCTTGTTACTTTTGTTCTTGCATCCAAATTCGATTTCATTCAAATTTGTCAATCAAGGTCGTGATTTTTATATCTAATTTTATTTTGACTTCACAACTACAAAAGATTGGGTGTAAATCTCAACGTAATAAACTCATTTGTTCGTTGTCACAATTGAAGAACCATCATTTGGCAATTCAACTACTTTTCCATTGCGAATAGTGAAGGTAACAAACTTTATAGGTACTGCTCCTGTAGGAAAAGCCGCATATATTTTTCCCTCTTCAAACTTTGGCGGTGAGCCTTTATCAGGGATTTCTTGAACAAACCCGGAAGGAACAACTGCGTAGGTTATTTGCGGACACTCATAAGCCCTTATGCGCTTACCAATCTTCTTTATTCTCCATATAACAACATCATTACTCCAAGCATGTGGTGAACTATCATGGTCTAAGTTTTCTGGTGGGACTTCAAAAATTGAAAAATCCTCAAAGTAACCTTCTCCGTTAAATGTAAAAGAAGGCGGATTGGTATTGTTCATTACAGCAATAATACTTGGCGGTATATCTTCACAAGCAGAGAGCATTGTTACGATGATAAAAAACAAACCGATTATTTTGACCTTTAATAATTTCATTATTGTTGTTCAGATTATCTATACATGAATGAAAAACTACGGAAGAAAATTATCTGGCAATTCAACTACTTTTCCATTGCGAACAGTGAAAATAACTATTTTTCTAGGAACCGATCCTCTGGGGACAGCTACATAAATTTTTCCTTCTGAAAGTGTTGGCGGTGAACCTTTGTCAGGGATTTCCTGAACAAACCCGGAAGGCACAATCCCGTAACTTATTCGAGGACATTCTTTAGGTTTTATCCGCTGCCCCATCTTTCTAATTTGCCAAATAACTATATCTTTATTGAAATCATGCCGCGAATTATCTTGGTCTAAGTTTTCTGGTGGGACTTCAAGAATCAATAAATCCTCAAAGTAGCCTTCTCCGTTAAATGTAAAAGAAGGCGGATTGGTATTGTTCATTACAGCAATAATACTTGGCGGTATATCTTCACAAGCAGAGAGCATTGTTACGATGATAAAAAACAAACCGATTATTTTTAATTTCGATGGTTTCATTTTACCTCACAATTTTACCTATCACTGAATAATTTACCTAATCATTCACTTTTTAAAGTTTATCAACTTCAGCATTTACTAAATTTTCTTCTTAAATAGTAGCTAATATGTTGCCAACCAAACGGGTCAACACATCGTGGGTCCGCTGTAATCCAAGGTGGTGACTTACTTTTATCCGATGTATAAAAATTCTTTCCATTACCACCATTAATGGTCACTCTCTCTTTAGGATAGCCAACTGTAATATGCCACCAAAGTCCGGTACTTCCTTGTCCGCGCCAATCGCTTCCTCCATAATGACTTGGTTCTACATTTGGATACCATGAAAAGCCTGCTTGTCTCAGCCTATTTGTAATCTCATCGTAGCTTTGTCCATTAGGGTTTATTTGGTAACCACGTCCGTTATCTTCAAAAGAACCTCCAATTGCGCCTGCTATTTCCCTAAGCTCTTTTCTAGATCTTTCACCATCTGCTCTACATGGCGAGTCGGGATCCGGCTCAGAAACACACTCAGGAATCGGTATATCAATGCGAGTGTTGTTTCTTATAAAGTTCCTGGCAAAAGCTGGTAAGTAATCACACTCAAAATAAACTTCCACTCGCTGTACCTTACATTCGGGTCTCTCGCCAACAATACTTACGCAAGTTGCATAATGCTTCACAACTAAACGACATCCTGCAAAAGCCGGGTAAAGACCATTTGGGTCAACAAAATTGATCGGGTCACTTACGACATAAGAATATTGATTAAAGCTTTGCGGGTTGCCAGTTTTCATACTTCCACGGTATGGGTCTGGACTTGTCCATCTTCCTGCCGTGTTTTCGTACTTTCTAAACCAAGTGTGGTCTAGCCCCGTTGCTTCATCGCGTTCTGTTAGTCCGTATCTTTGACGTGATGTGTCTGTTCCGGCGTAGCCTTGTGATGTTGTTCTTTGTCCTATATTTGCGCTGATGTCCTCACCGAATGGCTGATAGTCAAAACGTGCTGCAACCGCTCCAACCTTATCCATCACAACGCGAGTTGAACCTTGTCTGTCTAACATCATGTAACGAACCGTGTTGTTGCCGCTCATGCCTGACGATTGTCCGTATTCTGCTACCATCTTTCCGCCGATGTCATAGACCACGTACCGCCAAGTGTTGTTCACCTTTGTGGCTATGCGTTGACCGAGTGCGTCGTAAATGGCTGTTGAATCATTACCGCCACTTGTCGCTTGTGTCCAAACCATCCGACCGTTTGCGTCGTAGCGATAATTTCTGTTTCTGAATTTTGAATCGGTTGTTGTGTTTCCTGATTCGTCGTAGGTTGTGTTGTTTGAGATTCGATTTGTTGCCTTGTCAACATCACTCTCTTCTACTGCTGTGAATGACAAGCTGTTCGGATTCTCACTCGCTTTTCTATAACGATTTCCAAATCTGTCATAGCTGAATTTCGACTCCCAAACCAATGTGGAATTGTCGCCTCTGACTTCTTTTGCTTTCTCAAGTCTTCCGATTGAATCATAACTGAATCTTTGCTGCCACTGTTTGACAGGTGATGAAGGCGTTCCACATATGTAGCCTTCAACACGAGCAAGCTGTCCCGTGTTCTTCGTTGCGTCAACTGTTCCGGTGTTCAAATCAACCTGTCCGTAAGCATAATCGTACTGCTGCAAAATTGTATTGCTCTTGGATAAACTTTGCTGCGTCAACTGCAAGCGGTCGTTGTATGAAAAACTTTCTGTTGCACCATTTCCATAATTCATAGAAAGAAGCCCGCCATGTCCTGCAAATGAGAAGCCATTCGCGTAAGTTCTCCCGCCGCCGAAGACATTCGATAATCTTCCCGCTTCGTCAACTCTGTAAGCAACTCTGCGACCTGATGGATACTTTTCTGAAATTAATTGACCCGCCAAGTTGTAAGCGTATTCAAGCGTGTAAGTCTGTGCCGCGATTGTTCCGTTTGCTCCGATTGATTGTTGTTGTTTTGAAACTCTGCCCATCAAATCATAGTCGTAAATTTGTGATGTTGTCGGGGCTGTCGAGGTCGAAGCTGTTTCAACTTTTGTTAATCTTCCGTTGTTGAAATAACCTGAACTCGCACTGTCGTAGCTGTATGTAACCGTAGGTGTTTGATTATTCACCTCGCCTGTAAATGTAGCGGTCTTGACGCGATTCAAACCGTCGTAAGTGAACTGAGTTCTAACGCCTCTTGCATCGTAGCCGTCTGTCAACAATCCGTTTGAATTGTAAAGCTAAACACCCATCCACAATCCGCCTGTTGACGTTGATGCTATTTCTTCAACTTTATTCTTTGTTTTCTATCTTAGGAGTTTGAGAAAAGTATTTTCCAACTAACAGTGGAAAGTATACTGAAAACATAGCGAGCAATGTAGCAATAAAATAGGTTTTTTGAATATAAGAATTTACATGACTTGTAACACTTTGTAGCGCATATACCTGATACCTAATTTTTTCTGGCGACTCGCCAATTTTACCTAAGCCTTGTTCAAGAATGCTTATGTCTCTGTCCATTCTACTATTGAATGTATTACTGGCTTTTGAATACATGAAAAAAATCAATGTAAGTTCAGCTAAAAAGATAAATAAGACTAATGCGTAAAGTTTAATTGGCTTCATAAATTTATTCTCCCAAACCTGAAGTCTGGACACTTATTTGAAATAAGCGTTTTGTCGCCAACGGCGACTAACAATATAGCTCAGGGTGAGCGAAGCGTGACCCTGAGAACTACGAACACCAACGGGTTTCCGTCTCCGAATGCAGACCAACATTGAACAAATATGATGTTTGTCACCGTTGGTGACGGAAAACCTTTCTGCATCTGACGTAGGGTTGCGGCTTGACAGCCTTACCCTACGCTATATTTTCAGTCGCTTTCAGAGACAAAAACATAAGTGTCCAGACATCAGCTCCCAAACAACAAAATAATCTATCTCTTGTTAATGTCTGTATGTCGAACCTCTTCAATATCTAATTTTGTAGGTCAGATTCAAAGATTTTATTCCCGTGTCGAAGCCGGATGACATTTACCAAGTTACTGATGTCATTGACTTTAGAAATATATTTCGCCACCCCATAACTGCTGTCGGCAGCATTGATATTGAGCGCATCTTTGAATTTATCGCTCTCGCAAATCTGTTTGATTTGGCTTGCTCCAACCTCAATTTCATCTTCGTTTGACTTCACTCTTTGCACATCAAACGGCACCGACCAACTACTTGAAAAATCCGCAATATTCACTAATGACAACGGATACCCGATTCCGATTGGTTTGTTCCCGAAAATTACATTATTGGCTTTATGCCGATAATGAGGGTCTTGCAAACACGGCGAATGTTGACGGAAAATATTGACCACATCCGTCTGAAAATGATTCACCGCACGAATCGGAAAATACTCTAACCACTGTTCTTTGAACAACTGCCGGACTCGCTTCAATTCGCGTTCGTTCTTCGCTAAATTGGAAATCGCCGCCGTCAGCGAAGAATACTGATGATGAAAAACCGGACTTTTCGACAAAGCGACCACACTTTTTGCTTTCTCATAACTCGCTAAAGCCATCACCAAATTAGCAACCGCTTGGCGATTTGAAATGGTTAAAGTTAAAATATCGTGGCAGAATTGTTCGGATTTTTTCTTTTTTTGTCATAAATTAAAGTCTAACCGTTCAGTTCTGCTTTTCAAAGACCTCATGGAATAAGAGGGTTCCTTAATAGTTTCCTCAAAGGTTCTAGATATTTTCTGTTCTGTTCATCATAGTACCTTTTAGATGCTTCGGGATTATCTTTGTCACATTTTTCTTCTATGTACAGTTCATAATCCCGCTTAGCCCGAGCCAGAGCTTTATCATAATCCCATTTTATTTTAACAAGTGAAACAATTGCAGCTGCAGTAAGTATACCGCCACCAAGTTTCGTGAGGCCATTAGGTCCTAATATTACTCCCACTACCCCAATTAAAGCTCCCAACCCATCTAAGTACAAAGCATCCTTAGCATCTTGCCATGCGTCTTTTTCCTTATTTTCTCGTGTAGTTTGTGCAAACTGTCGGCACTCTGCATACTTTCTATCTTCCTCTTTTTCTTTTTCTGTTGGACCTGTCGGTCCCGCTGGTCTCCCAACAACAGAATTTCCCCATACAACTTGTACCCATGTCACACCCAAAACCTTCCACTCATCTCTATACCAAGCCCCGCGCCATATGGGTAACCATTCGCTTATCGGGTTTGGACGCAAATCCCAACCTTGTTGCCAAGCATAAAAGCCATGACTTGCAAACCATCTATCATTTGCCTCATGCCATGCGGGAACATCTATTAATCCGCTTGGGTCAACGAAGTTTATAGGATCATTTCCGAGATAACTATAACGGTTGAAGCTTTGTGGGTCGCCCGTCTCCATGCTTCCTTTATATGGGTCGGGACTTGTCCATCTTCCTGCCGTGTTTTCGTACTTTCGCCACCATGTATGGTCTAGCCCTGTTGCTTCGTCACGTTCTGTTAAAGCGTATCTTTGCCGTGATGAATCCGAACTGCCATAGCCTTGCGTCGTCGTCCGCATTCCAACTCCCGAAGAGATTTCTTCTCCGAATGGTTGATAATCAAACCTTGCTTGCACAGTTTCGATTTTATCCATGACAACACGGGTTGAGCCTTGACGATCCAGCATCATGTAACGAATCTGATTGTTGCCGCTCATTCCTGACGATTGACCGTATTCAGCAACTACTTTGCCGCCGATGTCATAAACCATATATCGCCAATTGCCATTTACTTGTGTCGCTACTCTTTGACCAAGTGCATCATAAACTGCTTTTGATTCCGTTCCGCTTGGTGATGGCTGTGTCCAAACCATCCGACCGTTTGCATCATAACGGTAGTTTCGATTGCGGAATTTATTGTCGGTTGTTGTGTTTCCCGATTCGTCGTAAGTTGTGTTGTTTGAGATACGATTTGTTGCCTTGTCAACATCACTCTCTTCTACTGCTGTGAATGACAAGCTGTTCGGATTCTCACTCGCTTTGCGATAACGATTCCCAAATCTGTCATAGCTGAATTTCGATTCCCAAACCAATGCGGAATTGTCGCCTCTGACTTCTTTTGCTTTCTCAAGTCTTCCGATTGAATCGTAACTGAATCTTTGTTGCCATTGTTTGGTTGGGCTGGACACACTTCCAATGAATGCGTCAACACGAGCAAGTTGACCGGTGTTCTTGCTCGTGTCAACGCTTCCGTCACTCAGGTTTACAAGACCATATGAATAATCGTATTGCTGAATGACCGAACTGTTCTTTACCAACAATTGCTGCACAAGTTGAATTCTATCGTTATAAGAAAAACTCTCTGTTGCTCCATTTCCATAAACCATTGAAGTCAACTCGCCATGTCCTGCAAATGAGAAGCCATTCGCGTAAGTTCTTCCGCCGCCGAAGACGTTTGATAATCTTCCTGCTTCGTCAACTCTGTAAGCAACTCTGCGACCTGATGGATATTTTTCTGAAATTAATTGACCCGCCAAGTTGTAAGCGTATTCAAGCGTGTAAGTCTGTGCTGAGATTGAACCGTTTGCTCCGATTGATTGTTGTTGTTTTGAAACTCTTCCCATCAAATCGTAGTCGTAAATTTGTGATGTTGTCGGGGCTGTCGAGGTCGAAGCAGTTTCAACTTTTGTTAATCTTCCATTGTTGAAATAGCCTGAACTCGCACTGTCGTAGCTGTATGTCACCGTAGGTGTT
>Ga0187894_10005176_pt1 | contig 13492 bp, 7 predicted proteins | sample GBC1701081metaG_FD_136650 | JGI IMG/M metagenome (GOLD analysis project Ga0187894, IMG submission 136650) | White microbial mat communities from a lava cave in the Kipuka Kanohina Cave System on the Island of Hawaii, USA - GBC170108-1 metaG ... | reverse complement strand
GCCTAAAATTTCGCGCGGGTCGTGCGACGAAAGATAACTGCCGCCGCTGGTCTTCAAACGCGAGCGTTTCACGCCGCCCGCCGTCCAGGTGAGACCAGCGCCGACCGCGCCGGGATTGCTTTTCGTCGAGACTAACTGGAGACCGAGCCAGTTGTTCTTGTTCCCGCCCTGGTTGCGCAGCAGGATCGGCGCGTCGCCGTTGTTGATGACGAGCGCGTCGAGATCGCCGTCATTATCGTAATCACCAACCGACAATCCGCGGGCGGGGAAGTCCTTTTTGAAGACTTCTCCGGACTGCGCGCTCACGTTCTTGTACTTGCCGTCCACGTTCTCGAACATCAGCATCGGCTCACGGTATTTCACCTTGGTGGATTGGACTTCGACCATGTCGTCGGGGTGGCCGTTGGCCAGGATCAAATCCGGGTCGCCGTCGTTGTCGTAATCGAAGAACTTCAGTCCCCAGCCGCTCAGCAGACGCGTGGCCTGCGCAATCTCGCCGGGCTTGTCAATAAAGGTCAGGTCTTTCTGGTTGTGGTAGAGGCTGAAGAGTTCCTGATCAATATTGGCGACGAAAAGATCCTGCCATCCGTCGCCGTCAAAATCGGCGGCGTCTATCCCCATTCCCGAACGCGGGCTGCCCGAATCGCTGTAGCCCACGCCCGAGAGCAGACCGATCTCTTCAAACTTGCCCTTGCCCTTGTTGAGGAAGAGGAAGTTGGCCATCGTGTCGTTCGCCACGAATAGATCGGACAGGCCGTCGTTGTTGATGTCGGTCGCCACCGCGCCAAAGGCTTTGCCGAGCGCGCCGGCCACGCCCGACTCCTTGCTCACATCAGTAAACCTGCCGCCGCCGTCGTTGTGGAAGAGGAAGCTGGAGCGGGGCCTGAAGACGCGCGGGACGCAGTAATAGCGGCGGCCGAGGCGATTGTCGCCGCAGAAAATGGCCCCTGTGGCGCTGTACTGCGCGAAACTCGACACCCACAGATCGAGCTTGCCGTCATTGTCGTAATCGAAGAACGTCGCGCAGGTGGACCAGTTCGGCGCGCCGACCCCGGCCTTGTCGGTGACGTCCGCAAACGTCCCGTCGCCGTTGTTGCGGAACATGACGTTCTTGCCGTAATTGGTCACGTACAGGTCCTGCCATCCGTCGCCGTCGAAATCGGCCGCCGCCGCGCCCATTCCGAAATGTCCCATCTGCCCGCACGCGACCCCGGCTTTGTCGGTCACGTCGGTGAACGAGCCGTCTCCATTGTTGTGATAGAGCGCGTTTTTGATCGGCGTCTTCGGTGAATAAAAGTCGGACGGCCCGCTGTTGACGAAGTAAATGTCGAGCCAGCCGTCGTTGTTGTAATCGAAGAACAACCCGCCGCCGCCGCAGGTTTCGGGCAAATGGCGCAGCTCGGAACGCCCGTTGTCATGAACCCAGGTAATCTTGCTTGCGCTGGCCGGTACTTCTTCAAAAGTCACTGGCGCTTTCGCCGGAGCGCCGGGCTGTTGCGCGCGCGCGATGATAGGTGGCTCGGTGATGCTGGCGGCGCCAACATAGCCAAGAGAAATTGACGTGACGATTACGGCGGCAAGGAAAAAATATTTCACGATTCCGCTACCTTTGCTGAAGTTAGCTTTCAGTTTTTATAAGTCTCGTTCGGTTTGACGATGCGAATGTAATGATCCGTAAATTTGAAATGCGCTCCGGGCGGCTCCACTTTCGGCATGTGGCAGGAGGCGCAATCTTTCGTTCCCACTCGACAACCTTTCTCCGAAGGCTTGTCGCTGGCCGCCGCCTGCGCCGCTTTCCCGCCTGTCGCTTTCCCGCTTGCCGCTTTCCCTCTTGATTGATGGCACTTCAGACACTTCGCGTCGTAGTAGGCGGCGTCAACTTTGAGCGGCTCGTGCGGGTCATGGCAGGCGGTACAACTGATCTGCCGGTCGTCGGAGTAACACTTGCTGTGGAACATCCGGTAAGGCTGAAAGCGGACGTTGTTCACCTCCATATCCTTCAGCAGAGCGAGCTCATCGTTCCCACGATGGCATGAGGCGCAGAAATCCTGCGTCAGTTCATCGCCGCTTAGTTGGGCCGGGTTGAAGATCAACCCGGCGCCCGGGCGTCCGGCTTTGTTCGCCGCCACGTGATCTCCGCCCGGACCGTGACAGGCTTCGCATCTGACGCCGGGCGTCAATTTGTCCGGATGAAACTGCCCGCCGCTGACCGCGCCGGTGGCGTGACAGTTGAAACAATTCAGCGTTTCAACCCTCGACAATCGCCGGCCCAAGGCTTCCCGCAATGAAGCAGGCGCCGCGCGCGGTTGGCCGATGGTAAAATCCAGCCCCTTGATCTCCTGATAAAAACTCACGCGCCCTTCATAAAACGCGCCGTCATGTTGCAAAAGGTAAGTCTGCCCGGCCTTGCCCTGACCGAAGGCGTAAAGAATGGGCAATGAGATCGTCTCCTTGCCGTCGGTGACTGTGTAGAAGCTCTGATCGCCCCTGCGCGTGATTTCGTAAGAGTATGGGCCGTCACGGAAGATCATCTTCGAATGCGCGGTCAGAATTTTGGAGTCCTTGATGGACTCCATCGCCATGCCCATCGAGCTTTGCAACTGAGAAATGGCTTTGTTCTTGTGGCATTCGGCGCAGACCTGGTCGCCGGCGAAGTTGGTTCCCGCCGGAACTTTGGTCGGGCGCCATCTCTGAGCGGAAGGCTTCTGTCCCGAAGTGGCCGGCGAGGGCCTAAAGACCATTCCGCAAATCAGGAAATAGAGGACACAGACCGCCCAACTCAAAGCTCTTTTTCCGCCACGATGATTCATTCTCACACCGGTCAATCTTGTTGCGTTTGCTGTTAAGGTTTTGCCTTGAGCGGGTTCTCAGTTCCATCTTCCGCCTTCGCGCCTTCGCGCTGCGCGTTGCGAAGCTTTTCGAGCCGCTGGAAAGTTTCGCGCGCCCGCGCCGCGTCCTGCTTGCGCCCCGCGCGCGTGTAGGCTCGCGCCAGCGCATAATGCATTTCCGGGACGTTGGGCGCCAGACGCGCGCCCTCTTCCAGTTCTTTGATCGAGCGCTCTACCTGTCCTAACTCCAGCAGTATGCGCCCCAGCGCGTTGCGCGCCGGGTACAGCTTCGGCGCCAGTTGCGCCGATTGTTCCGCCAGCGGCAGCGCGGTCTCGTGTTCATCGCGCTTCAAATACTCGAAGGCCATTTGGAGCATCGCCGGCACGTGCGCTGGAGAAATTTTCAGTTCGCGGCGGAACTCTTCGAGCGCGGCGTCGGGCTCCTGATTGAGCAGAAAAACGCCGTGAACATAATGGACGTTGGGCGAATCGGGATACCGCGCCAGCAGTTCGGCGAAGGCCTTGCCCGCCTCATCGCGCCGGCGCCCGGCCATGTCGAAGCCGGCTCGTCCCGCGATCAGCGCCTGCTCGCGTTTGTCGGGCGGGACTTCATTGGGCAGGAAAGGCATGCGCATCATCGCCAATCCGAAGGCCTCGACGATTTTCGGACTTTCGCGCCCCTCGCGCACAAATTCGCTCAGGATTTCAAAGGCGACCTCGAACTGCTCGAAGCGGATGTAAAGTAGCGCGGCGTGATAGCGGGCGACTGATTCGATCTCGCGGTTGTCGGCCAGACCCAGCGACCGTCCACGCTGAAGCGAGGTCACGGCGCGGTCGTACTCGCGGGTTTGGAATTCACAGAGTCCCAACATAGCCCAGGCGTGGGCCCGCTTCGGCTCGATCGCGACCAGGTTGCGAAAAGCGTCTCGCGCCTCGGCGTAACGGTCGTTGTCATAAAGAATTGTTCCCGCATACCACCAGCCCTCGGCCCAATTGGGGCGCATCTGCAAAGCCTTCCCGTAAAGCTCCAGCGCCTCGCCCAGCCGTGAGGCTTCGCGCGCTTCATCGGCGCGTTTGACGACCTGGTCGAATGCGGCGTTGGCCTGCGCGGTCTGAGTGGACGGCCTGGTCTTCTCCGGCGCCTGTCGTTTCGCAGCCGGGCGACGGGCGGGCTGCGCGTGCGCGGATACGGATAAAGCGAGCAGCAATCCCACTGCGGCCAGCGCCCAGAGCCTCGGATTGGGTTTTGTGACGGTCACGGAAACTTATTCCTTCCGGTTTTCGAGATCATATTACGGATCGGTTGGCGGCTTCACCGGGCCGGGCGGAATGACTCCATCCTTTGCGCCCGGCTGCTTCGCCTGCTGCTCGGCGTTCAGCTTTTGAACGACCGCCTGCTCGCGGTCGCCGTCCGCTTTCCGGTTGAGCCGGTAATAAACGGAGGCCAGCAGGACGCGGGCTTCGACGAAATCGGGATATTCTTTCGCTACGGCCTCAAGCAATGGCAGCGCCTCGCCCGGTTTTCCCCGCGTGGCGTGGAGCGCGGCCAGATGATAGCGCGCATACGAATCGCGCGGACGCAATCGCGTGGCGCGCGACAGGCGCTCGAAGGCTTCATCCACCAGTTTGTCGCGCTTGAGCAATATTCCAAGGTAGAGATTGGCCTCGAAGTCGTTGGGGTTATCCGCCAACTCGCGTTTGAAGACGCTGATCGCTTTCTCCCCATCGCCCAACCGCATCAACGCCCGCCCGTACCAGGTTTGCAGACCGGGCAGTTTGGGATTCAATTCCATTGCGCGCTCGAACTCCTTCACGGCTCCGTGCTTGTCATCCGCCAACAGCAGGATCGATCCGATGAGCAGATGCGCTTCAGCCGAGTCCTCCCCGCGAAAGACGCGATCAATCAGGACCTGTCCCTTCGGCGTCTGGTTGTCGCTGATCAGCGCGCTGCCGAACAGGTAGGCGAATGCGCGGTCGGCGCCGTATGCCGCTTCCAGCGGCGAAAGCAGCTCGATGACCTTTTTGTATTCGCCAAGGCGGACCTGACAATCGGCCAGGAGCAGAACGGCGGAGAGCCACTCAGGTTGATCTTTCGGGATTGAGGCGATGAGCGACGACATCTCGCCGGCGGCCTCGGCAAACCAGGCGGCTTTGTAATAGGCGAGCGCGAGGTTGTAACGAATCGTTTGATTGCGCTGGTCGCGCGCCAGGGCCTGTTTGTATTGAGCGATCGCATCTTCGTATCGCCCCAGCCGCGCATAAGCCGCTCCCAGATTGGATCGCACGTCGCCGCGCTCCGGGCGCCTGGCCAGAATCGCCAGATAACCGCGAATCGCGCCTTCGAGGTCACCGGACTGGTGTCGACGCGTCGCTTCCGCGAAAGCGCTCTCCACATCGTCCGCGCGTCCCTGCGCGATTACCTGGTTTCCGGCGACGGGCGTCAGGAGTAAACAGGCCAGAACTGGGATGATTGCTTTCAGCCCGCGCATTACCTTTATCCTTATTGAGCCTTAGTTATTGAGCCTTGTTGGACATTGGCCTGTTCAGGCCGGTTTGAAGACGCGGTAAATATACCGCAGATTCCATCGGGCTGCCAGATGCGTCTGGTAATTGAATCGGGAAGTGAATAATATTGCGGGCACAAACCATAACCTGCAATTGGCGGAGAAAAACCAATGAAATCACGAGTGAATTTCCTTCTCGCGTTGACCCTGATACTTTCGTCGCACCAGCCGCTCACGGGACAGAATCCCGCGCCGTCCCAGCGGCAGGATGAGCCAAAGATACGCATTGGAACTGCTGAAGTCGCGCTGGATGTCGTGGTGCGGGATAAAAAGGGGCGGACGGTCAGGGATCTGACCGCGGCTGATTTTGAAATCTACGAAGACGGCGTCCGCCAGAATCTTGAATCATTCCGTCTTGCGTTGCGCGATGCCGGAACGGGCGCCAATACCACGCGCGGGAAGGAGACGCCAGCGACATCAAAAGAGACCGTAGCGACATCATTGGTCTCGCGAGGCGCCACGATCAATCCGGGTGTCATCGCTCTGGTCTTCGACCGGCTTACGCCGGAGGCGCGCGCGCTGGCGCGAAGGGCGGCCACGGCTTACGCCGACGAGGGCCTGAGAGCCGATGACTTCGCGGGCGTCTTTGCGATAGATTTGTCACTCCGCACAATTCAGCCGTATACCGACAACCCGCAACTCGTCAGGCAGGCGGTGGAACAGGCTACAGCCAAAAGCGTTTCGACTTTCGCTTCCAATACGGAACGTGTGCGCAACCTGGCCGACAGGAGCGCGGGGTTGGAGAGACAGGCGGCGGCTTCGGAATCAGCGGCGGCGGCATCGGGCAGTGACAGCGCCGGGGCTTCAGCCGCCGGGGGAGCGGCTGGTCAGGCGATAGTCGAGCAGGCGATGCTCCAAATGGAGATGCGGATGTTTGAGACTTTCGAGGCGCTGGAGCGCAATCAACAAGGCTATGCCACGATCAACGGCCTGCTCGCGCTGATCAATTCGATGCGGGACCTGCCGGGACGCAAAACGGTTATCTTCTTCTCTGAAGGGCTCTCTCTGCCTCCAGCGGTGGTCGAGCAGTTCAAGTCTGTAATCAACGTCGCGAATCGCGCCAATGTCAGCGTCTACGCGGTTGACGCGGCGGGCTTACGTATCGAAAGCCCCAACCTCGAAGCGACTCGCGAGATCAACGCGCTCGCCGAGCGGCGGATGAATCAAGTCCACCGCAGCCAGGACCCATCCGGCCCGCTGATGAAGTCACTCGAACGGAATGAAGACCTGCTGCGACTGAGTCCCCATAGCGGGCTTGGCGAACTGGCTGATCAGACGGGCGGGTTCCTCATCCGCGACACCAATGATTTGAGCGCCGGGTTGCGCCGCATTGATGAAGACATGCGCGTGCATTACGTGCTGACTTACGTCCCGAAGAACCAGGAGTACGACGGGCGCTTCCGCCAGATCTCACTGAAGTTGTCTCGTCCGAACCTCGATGTCCAAACGCGCAAGGGCTATTACGCGGTTGATAATTCCATTGCGTCGCCCGTGCTTAATTATGAAGCGCCTGCTCTGGCCGCTTTAGGCGCCGCGCGCGCCTCCAATCCATTTGCGCTTCGGGTCGGCGGGTTGAGCTTTCCGGCGCCGAATCGTCCGGGGCTGGCGCCGATCCTGATTGAAGTCTCCGCATCCGCCTTCACGTTTACGCTCGACAAAGATAAAAAGACCTACGGCTCTGATTTCTCCATCCTCGCGTTGGTTAGGAATAGCTCGAAGCAGGTGGTTCAGAAGCTGAGCCAACGTTATCCGTTGAGTGGGCCGATTGACAAGATCGAAGCAGCCAGGAAAGGGGAGATTCTTTTCTACCGCGAGACTGAACTCCCGCCGGGTCGCTATACGATTGAAGCCGTAGCCTATGATGCGTCGACAGGGAAAGCCAGTGTGCGCGCTACAGTCCTTGAGGTCCCGGATGCCGATGAAACGAAGCTGCGTTTGAGCAGCTTGACGCTGCTCAAACGCGCTGACCGTTTGACCACCGAGGAACAGAAAAAGGACCACCCCCTCCATTTCGGCGAAGTCGTGGTCTATCCAAACCTGGGTGAGCCGCTGCGCAAGTCCGTCGTCAAGCAACTCGCCTTCTTCTTCGCCGCCTGGCCCGCCAAAGGCGCAACCGAAAAGCTGAAGCTGACCGTCGAGGTGATTCAGAATGGCCGCGGCCTGGGACAACTTCCGGCGGAGCTTCCGGCTGCGGATGAGAGTGGCCGTGTCAGATACGCGAGCGCTCTGCCGCTGGATAACTTTCAGCCGGGCAGTTATGAGTTGCGAGTGACCGTCAAGGATGGACAAAGCAGCCTGAGCCGCACGACGCAATTCAATGTCGAGCCGTAACCACTCAGGGAGGGGCCACGATCAATTTTGGAAGATCAGGTTATCAATAACGATTGTCCCGCTGGCTGGGACACATCGGTTGCATGTCGCAACCAGATTTATCGAGGTCAGCTTCTTCAACACATCTTTGGGATTGATCTTCGGTTCCGCCCACGATTGTTGTTTGATGGAATTGAGCGGCACTCGATACGTGTTGAAGCCCGGGGAGACCTTGAAGACCAGTTGGGGAGGGCCGTTCGTTTCAATCCCATTACCCTTGCTGATGAATTCGACCGTGATTGAAGACACGCCCGTCGCATAGATCTGCAGCGTCAAATACCTGAATCCGCTCACATCGTCTACGGCAGGTTTCCCGTCCTTCTCCGGTTGTCCGTGTACCTGAACACCGACGCCGGCATATTGATTCGTCCCTTGCAACTCAAAATCGAAGGCAATGGCTTTGTTCGGGTTATCTTTGCTTGGTCTTGCGAATTCGGGCGCTGGTGGGTTGGCGCCGGCCAGGCCTTTGTGGCGACTCGGCATCGTCGGGCGCTCCTGATAGGAAAACAACATCACCAGGCCGCCACGATTGCTGATGGGCCGATTGTCTTTCCCAGTCTCAAAGTCGGCGTATATCAACTTATCCGCTTCCTGGGGCAAATTTGGGCCAGGTATTGGCCCACGGGACGCGCTGGGTTCGATTGAGCTGTGCGCTATGTTTGCGAATGGCGTCGTGAGCGCAAAGCAACTGAGGAGGAACAACGTTCTTGCACGTTTCATCGCTATCACCTCTTTAGGGCTTGGCCGGCGGCGACCCCTTAGCCAACTTCTTCAACAACAGCCTGGCCTCTTCGGCATATTCACCCTTGGGCGCGGATTCAAGATAAGCCTTCAATGCGCGTGACGCTTCGGCGGCGTCTCCCTGTCTCAAATAAACCTGCGCCAGATAGTAATGGGCCGCCGTTAAGTCGGCTCCTCCCATAATCAACGCTTTCGACAACTCGCGTTCGGCGACGGGCAGATCGCCCGTCTGCAGCAATGCGACGCCCAGCCAGAGTCGCGCCGCGGGCCGCGCGCTGTCAATGGCAATCGCCCGGTTTAATTGCTCGATGGCAGCCGCATAATTCTTCCGCTCGATCAGGACCAGACCGAGATTGAACCGCGAGTTGAAATACCTGGGATTCTTCTCCATCACGATGCTGAACTGTTCGGCGGCCTCGTCGAATCGCTTGAGCTTGAGGTATTGCGCGCCGAGGTCGTTGCGGGCCTCGAGGTAATCGGGATAGATCGCGATGGCGCGTTGGAGGCGCTCGATGGCCTGTTGCGCATTTCCCCGACCGGCCAGCCGCACAGCCTGATTGTATTCTTTCCGCGCCGCCGATGGCGCGGCTTGATCGAATTCAGAAGCCGAAACCACTTGCGATCCCGTCTTGCGGCTGGCGATCTCATCTTTTTTGCGCAAGGTGATGGTCAGTTGATAGATCTGACTGCGGCCCAGCCACAGCTTTTGAGTCACCGGTTCATAAATCTTCTCGTCGGCCACAGCCTGTACGTAATAAACCCCTTCGCTCAAATTCGGGAGGCGGAATTCGGCGTGCTTATTGGTATAGAGCGTGAACAGAGGCCTGTTCAATTCGCTGAGGATGATCTTGATGTTGAAATTGGCCGACTGCCCGGATGGCAATAGGACACGGCCTTCAATAAGAGCGTTATTCGGATCAGGCCCTCTGCGAGGAATGTCCAGCGGCGCGTCCTGCGCAAAAGTGATAGGCGCCGAGCTACACGAGCAAACCGCAGCCAAGACGGCCAGGATGATTTGGATAATCTTCATTCCCACATACCCTCTCGACATTCGGTGTTTCGGTACAGTCAGTAGATCGCGAAAATGCTCTTCCTTCCCGATTTCGTGATCTACTGACATTGGTCAAAGAAAACGGCGCGAGGGGAAGGTTCGCCCTCGCGCCGTTGTTGATGACGGCTTGCGCCGCCGGAATTAGAAGTTGAACTTCAAAGCAAGCTCGACAATGCGGCGACCACGTTTGTTCGTAATCTTGCCGAAGTTTTGCACGGTATCGTCAGTAAACCTGAACCCGCCTTGGGGGTCACAAACTTCGCTGGTGCCGCCAAGCCCATTGGGGGCCGTGACCCTTCTGTTACAAACGGTGTCCAATCTGAGATGGATGTCAGTGTTACTTGGGTTATTAAGCTCAAGTAACCTGGTCGGATAAGCTTGGTTGAAGATATTGAAGAACCCGGACCGGAACTGGAGGCTCTTACTCTCGTTAATCTTGAAGTTCTTGAAGAACGAGACATCGAAGTTGCTCCGGCTGGGGAAGCGCAGGTAGAACGGCAACTGGCTAGGCCCCGAATTACCAAACCCCGGAAGAGTGATAGCGCCGAGATCAAGTATCCGATCCCCGAGCTTCTTGGTGTCAATACTCGGATTCCTCGAGTAGATAGGCGTGACCGCTCCGGTGTTGCTGTTGCCATTTAGGTTGAAAGCGTCAGTCCCATACCACGCCCTGGCCATGTCAGCCGAGCCCAGATCACCCGCGAACCTCAACCGAATCGGAGTACCGGATTGGAAGGTGGTGATCCCCGACATCTGCCAGCCGTTGAGGAGGCCGCGCAGGAACGGATTGTCGGCGCCGCCGCGAGCCAGGTCAGGGATGTAATAGTTGTACGAGATATTGAGGACGTGAGTGCGGTCGAACGGCAACACCCCCCAGCTTCTTCCTCGCGTGTCAACCGGATCGGCCCACGCCGCGCCGTCAGTCTCGTTGACCGCCGTCGTCCCCAGCGCTTTGCCGAAGGTGTAGGCGACAAAGTAATTGAGCTTCCCTGTCTGACGGCTCAACGTCGTTTGCATGGAGTGATAGCTGGACGTCCCGGTGAACTGATAGTAGCCGATGCTGTTGTAATTGCCATACGGCTTGAAAATCTGCCTGACCGCAACATCATCAAGCGCGGCGCGATTAACCGGAATGGACAGGTCCGACGGGTTTGCTGTATTTCCGGCAACTATCCCTCTGGACATTGTCCCCGGAGGAGAGAAGTTAATCTGCCTCTGCTGCGGCAAGTGGCGCCCTTGAGTGCCGACATAGGCGACCGTAAAGATGTTGTTGGATGGCAGCCTCTTCTCAATCGTCAGGCTCATGTTCGCAACCCGCGGGAGGTCGTTTGAGTTCGGATCGCGGGTCTTGATGTCAATGGCGCCAATCCCCGAGAATGGATCGAGCTTGCCGAGATCGCCGAAATTGAGGCCATTCCCCTTATCTCCGGACCAGACGTCGAACTTGGCTTTATAGGTATTGGGCATTACGTTACTGGACTCGTAGTCGTAGTTGCCCTGAACGCGGTTGAAGAATATCCCCGCGCCGGCGCGCACCACCAAATCGCCCTTTCCACCCACGTCCCAGGCGAAATTCAGGCGAGGCATGAAGGCCACCGACGGATTGTCCAAGACTCCCTTGGGGATCTGACCCGTGGCCGCTCTCAAAATGCCGTTAGGCTTGGTTTTGTCATTGTTGATGAAGAGCCCTTGGTTCCTATCGTATGCCTTGGGATCAAATAAGACGCCCAGCCCTTTCCGCTCGAAGTTGTTCGGCAGGTAAGCCATGCGCAAGCCATACTCCAGCGTGAAGCTCGGCCGGACTTTCCAACTGTCTTGAGCATAGAACTCATAGTTGTAGTAGCGGAAGTTGTCCAGCGGACGATCCGTGCCCATAGTCACCTGTAGAGGATGACCCGTGAACAGATCGCCGTAGTTATTGCCCGTGCCCCCGCTCTGTCCCCACTGGGCGAGCTCGATGTTGGTGTCTGAGTTGGATTGCTGCCTCTTGTTCGCCTGCTCGATAAACAGGCCAAACTTCATGGTGTGAGATTTGTAAACCTTGGTCAGGTTATCGGTGACTGCGAAGGAGTCGTTCCAGGCCAGGATCGGAAATCCATAAGCGGTCGTAAAATTCCCAAGCCCGCTATCCCCCCACGGAGTGACGCCTAATGGCACGTAGGGATTGCTGTTGGCGAAGAAGCCGGTCTTCTTCACGCCCAGAGCCGCGTAGGAGACCTTGTCAGGCTCCGCGAAGTCGTAGTTGAGCTTCAGCTTGCTGGAGCCGAACAAAACCTCGTTAGTCATCGTTGGGCTGATGATGTTGGTCAGGTTCACTATCACGGAGCGGCCAAGATTCTTACTCGTCAGTTTGCCGGGAATCTCGTAATCGGAGGAGTCCCACCACAACCCACGCGGGAAGCCTTGCGTTTCGTACTCGCGGGCCAGACGCACATAGAGCTTGGTCTTCTCGCTGACGTTGTAGTCGAAACGGCTGACAAACTGGTTACGGTCATTCGGCCTGAGCACGCTATAGACGTAGTTGTTGGAGCCGCTGCTGAAATTCGGCGCGGGGTAGAGGCCCATCAATGCCTTGCCGAGGCCAGTGGGATCAACGCAAGGCGCGAGGTTCTTGTTCGGCGCCGGCTGACCCGGGACATAACCCGGCGCCCTACAGCTCGCCGGAACGTTGATGGTTCCAGCCACCTCGCTGAAATCGCCCTGCCGCATCTTCAGTGAAGGAACCTGGCCGAGCTTTGAGCCTTCATCTACTCGCTGGTAGTAATACTCGAAGCCGACGAAGAAGAAGAGCTTGTCCTTCTTCTCATTCAACCCGCCGAGCGGGCCAAAGACCTTGCGCGGCAAGTAGAGCGGGCCACCAATGTTGCCACCGGGGTAGTTGTACTGGCTCTCCCCCCTCTTGACCCCATTGATGGTGTTGGAGCGGTCATTGGCGCCGAGACGATAGTCGCGCGAGTAATCATAGATCGAGCCGTGGAAGCCGCTCGATCCACTCTTCGTCGTTGCGTTGATCAGGACGGAGGCCGTCCCGTGTTCGGCGGCATAGTTGCTGGTTTGAACTTTGACTTCCTGCACCATATCCGGGTTGGCGGTGATGATGCTCCCATTGTTGGCGCCGATGTCCATCATTCGGGCGCCGTCAACCTGCACATTGTTATTCTCGCCGCGCAGACCATTGACGTTGTATAGATTGCTGCTGTTGGCGCCGGCCACGAAGCCGACTTGCTCCAGACCGGACTGATCGGGCGCGACCACGCCGGGCAGGATGCGCAGCAACTCGATCGAGCTGCGGCTGATGATCGAGAGGTTCTCGATCTGTTTGGCGGTGATCGTATTCTCCTTGGCGCCGGTCTCGGTCTGGAGCACGTCGGCGGTCGCCGTCACCGTCACCGTCTCGGAAGCGGCGCCGACTTGCAGCGTGATATCCAGAGCGCGAATGTCGCTGGGACTCAGGATAAGACCGGTTTGCTCGGCCTTCTTGAAGCCTGAATTTTCGACCTTGACGGAGAACGTCCCCGGGGTGACCGAGCTGAAAACATAAACGCCGTCCTGGTTGGTGGCCGTCTTGCGCTCAACCTTCGTCGCTTCATTGACGAGCGTCACGGTGGCCTTCGACACCACAGCGCCGTTTTCATCTTTCACCGTGCCGCGCAATGTCGCGCTGCCCGTGGTTTGCGCCGACGCCATTGGCGCGCCGCTGGCCAGCAGGCAAAGGCCGAAGACCAAACCAGGCGTGAAGACTGTCGTTAACGGCGACCGCGAGAGCCGCCCGGACAGCGCTGACAGCGAGGTCTGAATCAGTTTTATCATTTTATATCTCCTCCGAAGCCTCCCCCGCTTCCGGGGCGAGACAAAGTAAAGTTCACCCAAGACCGCCAAAAAGCGGCACTCTTGGATAAAAATTCAATTGGCGGTGATCTGATCAGAACTCAGGTTGT
>Ga0187894_10005175_pt1 | contig 13492 bp, 15 predicted proteins | sample GBC1701081metaG_FD_136650 | JGI IMG/M metagenome (GOLD analysis project Ga0187894, IMG submission 136650) | White microbial mat communities from a lava cave in the Kipuka Kanohina Cave System on the Island of Hawaii, USA - GBC170108-1 metaG ... | reverse complement strand
GGTGAGCGATCCCGGATTGTCGGCTTTCGGGTTGTCGCCCACGTCGAGCAGGGCCGAGAGGGACCAGGCCGGGCCGATGGGGAACCGCACCCGGGCATTGAGGTTGCGCAGGTCGGCCGCGCTGTGATCCCGCTCTCCATCATAGGAGAGGCGCGAGGCGGTCACCTGCGCGACCCCGGCGCCGATGCGGGCGGCGGTCGTGGATTGCCACTTGCTCCAGGTCCGGTCTGGCCGCCGCTCGAAGCGCCCCACTACGATGCGCGCCTCCTCGGTGACCCGCTCGGGAAGCTGCGGGTTGGTCCAGATACTGATCACCCCGCCCGACGCGTTGCCGAACAAGGACGACGTGGAGCCGCGCAGCACCTCGATCCGATCGACCTCGCCCAGCTCCAGGTTCGTCAGCTGACCCTGGCCGTCGGGAAGCGTCTGGGGAATGCCGTCCACCAGGACCTTGATGCCCCGCACCGCGAACGCCGACCGGCTCCCGAATCCCCGGATCGAAATGCGCTGATCCTGGGAGAAGTTGTACCGATTCGCCACGTACACGCCGGGGACGGTTGTTAACGCTTCGTCCAAGCCCCACGAGGGTCTGGCTCGGGCGATGCGCTCGCGCCCGACGATCTGAATCGACAGCGGGATCTTGGTCAGGGGCAACGGAGTGCGGGCGGCAGAAACCGTGACCGGCACGAGGACGTGCCGCGGCAACACGGAATCCGGCTCTTGGGCGAGCGCGGGCTGACTCCAGAGCGACCAGAGCCCCGCGACCGCCGCCACCACCGCTCGACGCACCATGCACCTAGTTGCTACTCGGTGTTCTGCGGAGCGTCAAGCCGCAGAGTGTTTCGTCTACGTCAGCGGTTTCAGTCCGTCGCCACGGGTGAACAGCACGGTGCGAGACCGGCCGCCGATGCTCGACTGCACGATGTTGATCTGGTCGGCGAACAGCTCGAACAGGACCGCGTTGGAGAGTCGCAATCCCCGTGGGTCGTCGACGGTGGCACTGAGACGGATCCAGGTCACGTCGTCCGCCTTGTCGATCGAGCAGCGCGCGATGGGGATGGCGTGGCCGGTGGCGTCGCGGAGGGACAGTGCGGCCTGCACGTAGCGGCAGGGCGTGCCCGTCCGGTGGGCGAGCGCGTCCGCCAGGTCCTGCGTGAACACGCGCATCGCGAGCTCGACCGTGCGCGTCTCCGGACGCCAGGCGACGGTCGTGAGCGAGCTGTGCAGCGGGTGCGTGGCGACGCCGACCGCCAGGACGAGAGCGCTCACCATGGCGCGCGCTCTACGGCCCAGCGACTCGCGAACAGAATGACGACAATCGAGACGCTCAGGACCCGCAGTCGCAAAGCGGACAGGCTTCCGGACAACCACACGCGTTCCAACCCGCGATCCAGCACCACGAAGATCACCGCAGCAGCCAGCAAGACCAGTACCTGACCCAACTCGATGCCCAGATTGAACCCGAACAACGGCACCGCCACGCGATCGACGAACAGGCTGCGCAGGTAGTTCGCGAACCCGGCGCCGTGCACCAGTCCGAACACGCCGGAGAACACCGGCCGGTAACGCCCGCTCCACGGCGGCTTTGCGCGGTCACGCACCAGCAGGTTCTCGATCCCCGTCGCGACGATGGTGACGGGGATCAGGAATTCGATCCAGTCGGTCGGCAAGACGAGGGCGCTCGTCACCGCCAGCGCCAGGGTGATCGAGTGACCCACCGTGAACGCCGTCACCACCCACAACGCCTGCCGCCAGTCGCGCGGCCGATAGATGGCCGCGAGCGCCAGCAGGAAGAGAATGTGGTCGGCGGCATCCGCGTTCACGATGTGCCGGAAGCCGAGCGAGACGAAGGCCAACAGCTCGGACATCAGAGCCCCCCGAGCGCCGCCCGGGCGGCGCGAGCGCCAGCCGGGGAGAAGTACGGGTTCAAGGCCAGAGCGCGCTCGAGATCGCGTCGCGCCGCGACCCGATGCCCCAGCGCCAACTCGATCATGCCGCGATGGTAGAACAGCATCGCGTCGTCGGTCTGCAGCGTCATCGCCTTCGCCATGGCCGGCAGCGCCTCACGGTCGCGGCCGGATCGATGCAACGCCCACGCGAGCAAGTCCCAGCCATAGATGTCCTGGCGCGTCTCGATCTCCTGGCGCACCTGCGCCAGCACGTCGGGCACGCGCCGCTCGTGATCGAGCAGGAACAGACTCCAGGCGCGATGAAAGCCGCCGGGCTGGGCCAGAGTGACCGCCTCCATGGCACGGACGTACTGCTCGGCCTCTCCCGAGTCACCGAGCGCCGCGTATGCATCGCCGATCAATCCGAGGGTCGCCGGGTCCGGCGCGATGGCGATGGCACGCTCCCCATCGCGCACCGCCTCCTGCCAGCGTCCTCGAGCCACGTGGACGCGCGCCAGCGCCGCCAGCAATCGGGCATCGCTCGGCGCGATCGCCAGACCTGCCCGAAATGCCCGTTCCGCTGTTCCGACCTGGCCCTGGCGCAGCTCGAGATCCCCGATGCGCAAGTGGAACCACGCCACCTGCTCGCGGGGCATCTTGGGGCGGGCCCGCGCGGTGTCGAGGGCGGCGCTGAGCAGGCGGCGGGCTTCTTCGACCTGACCTTGCAGCTCCAGCCACCGCGCCAGGCGCGGGGCGACGGCGAGATCGGCGCGCCAGCGATACAGCGCCCCGAACCAGCGCCGCGTGACGTCATAGTGACCCAGCTCCATCTCGATCTCGGCCAGCACGGCGCGTGCGGATATGCTGGCGGAATCGAGGGCCACGAGTCGCCGGGCGACGGCGCGGGATTCGGTGAAGCGGTGCTGGGTCATCAAGGCCGACACGAGGGTCGTATAGCCGCGTGCATTGCGCGTGTCGCGATTGGCGAGGGAGCGACGCGCCAGTGTCTCCGCCCGCAGCACATCTTCCGGATCGCCGCGCTCGCGCCCGCGCTGCAGGTGCAGCGAGGCGAGCTGGGCCAGATCGAAGGCGCTGGTCGGGTCGCGGCGCAGCCGCCCATCGTAGAACGTGAGGTTTGCGTCGCGGATCGCCGCCTCATCGCGGACCGGTAGCGACGGCGCGCCGCGCCCCGCTACGACGCCGAGCGACCCTGCCGCGAGCACAGCGCCCGCGGCCAGGGTCATGATCAACGAACGACTCGACGTCACGGTGCTCAGTGAGCCGCCGCGAGATACGGGAACGTCGCGCTGAAGGCCACGTCGTTCGCGTCCACGTTATCGTCGGCCAGCCCGGGCGAGGTGTTGTTGGGATTCAACAGGGCGCCAAATACCGCCTGCAGACCCGCGGTCACCACGTCGTCCTCCAGCTTGCGGCCGCCCCAGCCGTCGGCCAGCGCCCAGGTGAGCCATCCGGCGGTGTTCGTCGCCTTGTCGGACTGCACCAACAGCTCGTCCGGCAACAGCACGGCGGCGAGCGTCTTGCCGACCGTCGTATCGCGGCCGGCGACATTGTCGACGAAGCCGCGGATGATCGGCGTGAACGCAGCGACGTCGATCGTTGGAGCCGTCGACCCGTGGAACCCGTGATCCCGCTTGGCCAGGAACACTTCCGACACGAGCGGGTTGCCGAGCCGCTGGACCTGGTTGTAGAGCCGGTCTGGATTCGGCGCGGTGGTGGTGGTGTCGTCGCATCCCGTCGCGACGAAGCTGAGCGCCAGCGTCGCGGGCACCAGGGCCCGGCCGATGCGGCGCAGCAGAGTGAGAAGCATCATCGCCATACTCCTTGTCATCGGTCGGTTAGCGGCTGATCGTGGCCCAGACGCCGAAATTCGCGCCTGCGGACCCCGTGAGATCACTCACGGGCAGCTCGATGATGATCGACAGCACGTTGAAGCCGGTCAGGAAATCGATGCCGGGCGTACGCCAGGCACTGGCCGTCGGCGAATCGGGCAGCTGGGACAACGCGCCCGTCACGGGTTTCCGGTCCGGGATGATCCGGAAGAACTGCTCCAGATCGATGAAGAACGGATCGTCGCGCGGGCCAGCATAGACCTGCATGCCGGACGCGGAGCCGATCGAGGCCCGGGTGGCCCCGGTAACGACCGCCGCGGCGGTCGAGACCGTGTTCCCCATTGCGCCAGCGACGGGCGGCGCGACCGGTCCACGTACCTCCACCGTCTGGTTGGCGCCGGCGCCGTTGAAGGTCACCTGAATGACCTTGTCTTCGATGCCGTCGTGATCGTTGTCGATCTTGAACTGGTACAGAATGTTCGGATCGAAGTACGTCGTAGGCGTTTCCGCGGGTGACAGCACGCCCCAGCTGTTCATGACCAGTACGACGCGCCCGGCCGTGGGGCTCGGGAACACGTACAGATCGGTCATGTCCATTTCGGGATTCAGCTCGACGTCGGGCGTGTCCTGGTGATCCGAGGCCAGGGCGACGCCGACGCCGCCCACCGCGCTCGCCACGACGACGGCGATGGCGGCGAACCGCTTCCAGCGCGACAGTGACTTCCAACCCATGGGAGTGATCCTCCATGAAAGACGACGGGCGTAGACTTAGGACTCTGTGTCTACGCCCGTCGGCGCCGGTCGGATTGTACGCGCGGTCGCTAGTCGGTGTGCCGCCAGGTGCCGAGCAGGCGCGGAGTTTCCGTGGGTTGAGGCGATCCACCCGCGGGCTCCTCCGTCAGCCCGCAGTTGTCGATGAACCCCAGAGTCATGATCGCCGGGTCGACGGGAAGCCGCAGGGCGGCGCGTCCCAATGAATCGGTATTGAACACCCCCATCGACATCGGGGCCTTCCCGCTGACGATCGCCCACAGCTGATAGGTCCGACCGGCCTGGGCCGGCGGGAGATCGAACGCCAGCACGACGAATCTGCGGGTGGTGTGATTCCAGAACACGCGCGCCGACGGCTCACGGCCGGTGCTCGCCAGCGAAACGACGTGGACCTGAGGACCCGTCAGGTCGGCCAGGACAGAATCCCTGGCGGCCCGATCCAGGGTGGCCTGCAACAGTTGCTCCTCGAGCCCACCGACGCGCGCGGAGAGCCGCAACGCGTACACGCCCGCTCCGACCGCCAGGAGCAGAGCGGCCGCCGCCGCCAGCCAGCCGCTGTTCGAACCGCGACGCCGGGCCGCGATCGGGCGCACGCGTCGCGCCTCGGCCATGACCCGATCGCGCAGGGCTTGCGGCGGTTCCGCCGCCGGCGCGCCATGCGCCAACAGGCCGGCCACCTCGCTGAACGACCGCACCTCGGCCCGGCACACCGCGCAGCCCGCGAGGTGGCTCTCGAAGGCGGTCCGCTCCTCCGGTACCAGCGCGCCGAGCGCGTACGGCGCCGCGTAGTCCCGCCACTCGTGGTCGTTCATGAGGCTCCTTCCAACAGCGGGGTCAGTTGCCCCCGCAGCTTCTCCATCCCCGCGCGCATCCGGGTCTTGATCGTCCCCAGCGGCTCCGCCAACCGCTCGGCGATCTCGCTCTGCGACAATCCTTCGAAGTACGCCAGCTCGATCGCTACGCGCTGCGCCTCGGGCAACGCGGCCAGGGCACGCGCCACCAGCTCACGCGCCTCGCTGCGCTCCACACGCCGGCCGGGGTCCGGCCCGCCAGGCGCGATCGGCGTGGCCACCCCGTCATCCGAGAGATGGGCCGCCCGCTCATGGGCCCGCGCCCGGCGCCCGCGCGCGCGGATCAGATCCAGCGCGCGACTGCGCGCGATGGTCGCCAGCCAGGCCCCTACGCTGCCGCGCGCCGGGTCGAACGAGCCGGCCTGGCGCCACGCCTGGCCGAATGCGTCCACCACCACTTCCTCGGCGTCCGCCGGCTCGTGCACGATGGCGAGCGCCAGCGCGTAGAGCGTCTTCCCGTAGCGATCGTACAGGTCGCCCAGGGCGCGATCCTCCCCCCCCGCCATCCGTTCGACGAGCTGCCGATCGGGCACCGGGGTGCTAGGCAAAGTCGACATTGCGCTCCGAGGTTTGAGCGTCATGCTCACCGCACGGCCTCGAAGATGCTCGGGCACGCCAGACAGTGCAACGGACATTACGCGTTCACCCTGAGACACTTACGACGGCCGGGGCGAAGCGGATCTAGCGCGGGTGTTTGATCAGGCGGTTCCAGCGAATGCGGAATGGATTGGTGGCGACGCTCATATAGATGATGAGCGGCCGGCCTTCGATATTGGCGTGCGGCAGAAAGCCCCAGAAGCGGCTGTCCCGCGAGTTGTCGCGGTTGTCCCCCATCACCCAGAAACTGTCGGGCGGAACCACGATCGGACCCCAGTTGTGGAGCGCCGGCCGGTAGGTGGCTGGATCGGGACCGACGTAATGCGGCAGCTGATGCGCCCGCATCTCATCCCGGGTCTCCGGGGAAGTCGGATCGGATCCTTCGAGGAGGTACAGCGCCCAGGGCTCCTCCAGGCGGACCCCGTTCCGGATCACCGTGTCATTGACCATCTGCAGGGTGTCGCCCGGCAACCCGATGAGCCGTTTCACCACGTCCAGGTTGGGTGTCGAATCCTCCACGGACCGGAAGATGACGATGCCGTCGCGCTTTGGAGATGCGTAGCCCGGCAAGCGCAGGAACCGGATCCCCGTGAACGGAATCTGGAACTGGCCGCCGTATCCGGTCTTGTCGACGAACAGGAAATCGCCCACGAGCAGGGTGTTCTCCATGCTGGGCGAAGGGATCCGGAACGCTTCGACGATGTAGGACCGCAGCACCAGCCAGATGGCGAGCGCGACCGCGGCCGCGCGCAACCAGCTCTTCGCCTCGGCGACGAACTTGTCGCGCAGAGGAACCGGGGGCCCGGGGGGGGCGGCGGTCACGGATGCGCGACCCAGTCGGCGATGAAGATGTTGGTTTCGTGGGGCTGCGCGCCGTGGCGGTTCGACGCCCAGACCAGCTTGGTGCCGTCCGGCGAGAACATCGGGAAGGCGTCGAACTCGGTGCTCGTGGTCACCTGCTCGAGGCCGGTCCCATCGAGGCTCACGAGGTACAGATCGAAATTGCGCGACGTGGGCTGCTGGAAATTGGACGCGAAGATGATGCGCGTGCCGTCGGGCGTGAAGAACGGGGCGAAGCTGGCGCCAGCCAGGTGAGTGACCCGGCGCTGATTCGAGCCATCGGCGTTCATCACCCACAGGTCCATCTCTTGCGGGCGCACCTGGTGTTGAGCGATCAGCGCCCGATAGCCGGCGCTGTCTTGCGCCGTGCTCGGGTGATAGGCCCGATACACGATCAACTTCCCGTCGGGGGAAAAGAACGGCCCCCCGTCGTATCCGAGCGTGTGCGTCAGGCGTTTCAGATGGGTGCCATCAGTCCGCATCGTGTAGATGTCGAGATCGCCGTCCCGGAGCGAGGTGAAAACGATCGTCGACCCGTCCGGCGACAGCGTGCCTTCGGCGTCGTACTCGGGATTGGTGGTGAGTCGCTGGGCTTTGGCGCCGCTCGAGTCGGCCACGTAGATGTCATAGTCGTAGAGGGCCCAGACGTACCCCTGCGAATAGTCGGGCCGAGGCGGGCAGGCCGCCGCGACGTGCTCGGTGCTGGCGTAGAAGATCCGGGCATCAGCGGCGAAGAAGTACCCGCAGGTGGTGCGACCCCGGCCGCTCGAGACGCGATGCAGGCCGGAACCGTCGATGTTCATGATGTACTGCTGGTCGCACCCGGTATCCCCGGGCGTGCGCTGGAAAATCAGCTGCTTCCCGGACCGCGCGAAATAGGCTTCGGCATTCTGACCGCCAAAGGTCAGCTGCCGGATATTGCGCAGGTGCGTTTCTCCGCTATCCGCCGCGACCATCGGCTGCTGCAGTGCGGCGGCGATCACGAGCAAGGGGAACATAGGCCTCGCAAGCTAGAAGGTGGTTCGAATGGGGGCAATCGGAGTCTCGGGCGGTAGCGCCTAGTACCCCGATCCCGGTTACATTATTTCCACCATGAGTGACTCCCGACCGTCACGCCCCGCGCCGCAGCTCGACAACCTCGGCAAGCTGTGCGTGGAAGGAAAGCAGGCCGCGGACTATCTGTGGCAGGTTCCGGACGATGCCGGCGTGCGCTCGCGCATCTACGAGATCCTGGAGCTCGTGGAAAAAGAGAGCCGCGGACAGGGTCGCACGGAGATGCCGAAGGTGTGTGAAGAGCTGAAGATTGCGGCCAAGGCGTCACCCAGCCCGCAGCAAGTGGATTTGCTCGTCAACGGATTCGACCGGTTGTACCATCTGTGGGAAGCGGCGCGATCGGGCCTGTTCTGAGCGTCCCACCCGTGACAGAACCGGCGGCGAAGCCGCACGGCGCTTCCCTGGATCGCCTCTGCATCGACGCGGTCCGCGTGCTGTCGATGGACGCGGTGCAACAAGCCGAGTCGGGACATCCGGGCACCCCGATGGCGTTGGCCCCGCTCGCCTGGGTTCTCTGGCAACGACACTTGCGGGTCGATCCCGCCGACCCCGCCTGGCCCGACCGGGACCGCTTCGTCCTCTCCTGCGGCCACGCCTGCATGCTGATGTACTCGGCGCTGTATCTCTCCGGCTTCGACGTCACCCTCGACGACATCAGACAGTTCCGGCAGTGGGGGAGCCGCACGCCCGGCCACGTGGAGCGCGGCGTCACTCCCGGGGTCGAGGCCACGACGGGGCCGCTGGGACAGGGCGTCGGGAACGCGGTCGGCTTGGCGATCGCCGAAGCGCACCTGGCGGCCCGGTTCAACCGGCCCGACCACGCCATCGTCGACCACTACACGTACTTCCTCGCGTCCGACGGCGACTTGATGGAAGGCATCAGCCACGAGGCGTGCTCGCTCGCGGGCCACCTGCGGCTGGGGAAGCTGATCGGGTTCTACGACGACAACCACATCACGATCGATGGGTCGACCGATCTGGCGTTCTCCGACGATACCGCCCGGCGATTCGAGAGCTACGGCTGGCACGTGCAGCGGGTGGCCGACGGCAACGACGCCGAGGCCCTCGATACCGCGACCCGTGCGGCGCGCGGCGTCTCGGATCGTCCCTCGCTCATCATCGTGCGCACCCACATCGCCTACGGCAGTCCCCACAAACAGGACACCGCCGATGCTCACGGCGCGCCTCTGGGGGCGGAAGAAGTGCGCCTCACGAAGCAGGCGTACGGCTGGCCTTCCCTGGAGCCGTTCGAGATTCCCGAAGCCGCGGTCACCGAATGGCGGCGCGCCAAGAGCCGCGGCGCCAAGCTCCATGCCGAATGGCTGCGCCGGTGGAGCGACTACCAGAAGGCTTTCCCGGAGCCCGCCGCCGAGCTGGAGCGGCGCTGGGCCGGCCGCCTGCCCGATGGGTGGGACGCGGCCTTGCCGGTGTTCGGCGTCAAGGACGCACAGGCGACGCGCGCCGCGTCGGGGAAAGCGCTGAACGCGATCGCGCCCAATCTGCCGGAGCTGATCGGTGGATCGGCGGACCTCACCGGATCGAACCTGACCGAGATCAAGGGATCGCAGGCCGTCGCCCCGGCCAACCTGGGCGAGCGCAATTTCCATTTCGGCGTCCGCGAGCACGCCATGGGCGCCGTGCTGAACGGACTCGCCTACCACGGCGGCTTGCTGGGGTTCGGCGGCACCTTCCTCATCTTTTCCGACTACATGCGGCCGTCGATCCGGCTCGCCGCGCTGGCCCACCTCAAGGTCATCTACGTCTTCACGCACGACTCGATCGGGTTGGGTGAGGACGGGCCGACCCACCAGCCGATCGAGCATCTCTCCGCGTTGCGGGCAATTCCCAACCTGGCCGTGATTCGCCCTTCCGACGCGACGGAAACGGTTGAAGCCTGGCGCGCGGCGATCCGGCACGAGGGTGGACCGGTCGCCCTGGCGTTGACGCGCCAGAAATTGTCGGTCGTCGACCGGTCCAAGTTTGCGGCAGCCGCGGGACTGCACCGCGGGGCGTATGTGCTGGCAGATGCGCCCGGCGGGGCGCCGCAGGTGCTCCTGCTCGCGACCGGATCGGAAGTGGAGATCGCGCTCGCCGCGTACGAACAACTGGCCCGGGACGGGATCGCGGTCCGCGTGGTGAGCATGCCCTGTATGGAGTATTTCGCCGCGCAGCCGCAGGCGTATCGCGACGAGGTGCTGCCGCCCGCCGTGACGCGACGCATCGCCATCGAGGCGGCGGCATCCCAATCATGGTGGCGTTGGGTAGGCGAGCACGGCATGATCGTCGGGCTGGACCACTTCGGCGCGTCCGCGCCCTACCAGCGCATCTACCAGGAATTCGGGGTGACCGCCGAGCGCCTGGTAGCCGAGGCGAAGGCGCTCGTCAGCGGGGCAGCGCGATCCGCGTAATCCGGCCGGCCGGCCCGACGGCCCATCCCACGTCACTCCCCCCGAAGCCCACGCTCCAGTAGGCCAGCGTGTCGAGGCTGGTCCAGGTACGACCGTCGTCTCTCGAGTAGTCGAGTCCTCGCGGTCCCACTGCCACCTGCCATCCCGGTCGTCCGGGAACGATCACTGCCCCGTACACCGCCCCGGCAAAGGTCGAGCGGCCGCCGGGCCGCCAGGTCAGACCGCCGTCCTCGGTGATCGCGACATTGTCAGTCCGGCTTTTCGCGTCGGCTACGTTGCCGCCGAGCGCCGTTCCGTGCAGGGGATCCCGAAATGCGACCGCCGCGAGGCCCGAAGACGATCCACCGGGAACCGGGACGATCGCCACGCTCCAGGTGCGGCCGCCATCGGCCGTGTGCAGCACGCGAGCCGTATCGGCGGCGCCGGTGCCGATCCAGGCGTGCCGCGGCGCCAGGGCCACGACGCACGTTCCGCTCGCCGCGAACGCTCCTTCTCCTGGCTGGGCCGGCGGCAGGGCGGCGGCCGGAATGAGCGGCCAGGTCGCGCCACCGTCTGCGGTCGTCCGCACCATCATCCGCCCGGCGACCGCATCGCTGAACGCGATGCCATGACGAGCGTCCCAGAACGCGAAACAGTCGTAGAACGCAGTGGAATCGCCGTTCGTGAACTGTCGCTGCCAGGTCAGTCCTCCGTCGGCAGTCTTGTAGATCCGCGATCGCGCGCCCGGACCCGCGGCGAGCACGTACGCCGTCTTCGCGTCGAACGCCTGCACGTCGCGGAATTGCAGCGAATCTTCGGCGGCACCCGGGACCGTCAGCCGCTCCCAGCTCATCCCGCCGTCGGTCGACCGCAGCACGGCGGCGGCGTGGCCGCTCACCCACACCACCCGTGCCGTTGGCGCGCTCACCGCTTGCAGCAGCGCCGGCGTCCCGCTCGCCTGCGGCTCGAGCACCGGACGGGCGGCGAGACCAGGCTCCGGGTGCGAAACAGCGGGCCCGCACGCCACCATGCCGAGTGCGGCGTACTGCCATGGTTTCACACGGTCACCTTGTTCAGGACGGCGAGGGTCAGCAGCATGGGCAAGTAGATGATCGAGACGAGGAACACCGTCCACGCGCGCCGATTGACATCGAACAGCATCAACACGCCCGCGCCGGCGTAGGCGAGCCCCAGCGCCAGGGCGCCCCAGAAATAGATCCGCCCCGTGACACCGAGCAGGGTGGGCAGCAGGCTCACAGGAATCAACGCCACGGCGTAGAGGATTGCCATCCGGGCCGTCTGGTGGCCGTCCGTATCCTCGACCGAAAGCATCCGCAGCTGGGCCGTGCGGTAGTCGTCGCGGTACACCCAGGCCAGCGCCAGGAAGTGCGGCAGCTGCCACAGGAACAGCGTCCCAAACAGCGCGAAGGCCGGGGCCGAGAGCGAGCCGCCCGCCGCCGTCCAGCCGCCGAGCACCGGCAGCGCACCAGGGACCGCGCCGACAAGGGTATTGAGACTGCTGCGTGTCTTGAGTGAGGTATAGAACCAGGCGTAGGTCACGAGCGTGAGCGCGGCGAGCGCGGCGGTGATCAGGTTCACTCGCCAGGCGAGCAGCCCGATACCGGTCGCTGCCGTCACCACCGCGAACACGGTCGCCGCCCGCGGCGAAACGCGCCCCGCGGGCAGGGGCCGATCCCTGGTGCGCCGCATGTGCCCATCGATGTCGCGCTCTCGGATCATGTTGAACGCGTTCGTGCCGGCGGCGACGAGCGTGGTGCCAACCAGCGTCGCGAGGAACACGCCGAGCCGGAACGGCCCGCTCGAGGCGAGATAGTACCCCGCCGCCGTGGTGAGCACCACGAGTTGCGTAATGCGCGGTTTGGACAGCTCGAAGATGGGCTTCACGGGTGGAGAAGTTTCGCGCTATAATGGCTCGCTGCCAACCGTCCATGCTCAACGAGCTGAAGGGCCGCCTGCAGGCGGAAGTCGAGCGCCTGAATCACGAGATCAACTTCGTGCTGCCGAAGGAGATCGAGAAGGCGCGCGCCCATGGGGATCTCCGGGAGAATTCCGAATACAAAGCCGCGCTCGAGCGGCAGCAATTCGCCCAGGCCCGCGTGCACCACCTGCGGCTGCGGCTTTCCAAGCTCTCGGATGTCTCCGAAAAAGACATCCCCAAGGACCGCGTCGGGTTCGGTTCCCGCGTCACCGTCCAGGACGCCGAGACCAAGAAGCGGGAGATCTACGCCCTCACGCTGGGCGAGTTCATCGAAGCGGACGACGATGGCGGCGAAATGGCGGTGTCGATGGCTTCACCGCTCGGCAAGTCCCTGCTGGGCCGCAAAGTCGGCGACACCGTCGCCATCGATCTGCCCATCGGGAAGCGGAAACTGAAGATCGTGGAGCTCGTCACCGTGCACGACCTGGCGGGGGAGCACCGGTAGCGACTACAGGTCGACGTGAAACAGCATCGGCCCCTTCGGCTCGGCCGACCCTTCCCGCGCTTCCACGCTCATCGCCACACCCATCACTTTCCCCGCTCCCACCGGCATGTCGAGGGCGAGCACCATGGGGGCGTCGCCTTCCATGGGCATCACCGCCGCCATGCGCATGCCGGCCTCCGTCACGAACCAGAGTTGGTAGGCCTGGCCCGGCGCGTTCGGAGCCATGTTGTGACAGGCCACGAGCCAACGGTGGGAAACGGTGTCGGCGAAGATCGTGAGCTCGCCGGTGCGCGTGCCCACCACTACCGGAATCGGGATGACGCGGGTGCCGGGATTGCGCAGCAAATCGAGCGTATCGCGCGTCGCCGCCAGGCCCCGCTCGAGTCGATTTGTCTGACGCCACAGGAGGCCGCCCCCAATGAGCGCCAGCGGCAGCGCCGCCGCGGCGGCCAGTGCCCACCACGGGGTGCCCGGGCGAACGGCGAACGCCCGCTCGAGGACGCGCCCCTTCAGCTCCGGCCGCGGGGCGCGCGGTTCCGAGGTCATCCCGAGCCAGTCGCTCATTGCATCCAGTCCTTCAGATCCCGCAACGATTCCTCCAACTTCTTGTGCGCCAACCGCAGCCGCGTTTTCACCGTGCCGAGCGGTAGTTTGGTACGTTGTGCGATCTCGCCATGCGACAACCCTTCGAAATACGACAGCTGGACCATTTCCCGTTGCTCAGCCGGAAGCGCGTCGAGCGCCTGGTGCACGGCCCGATGCACGGGCCATCCGGGAATGCCCGCTTCCCCCGACGCCGCTGGATCGCCG
>Ga0187894_10005174_pt1 | contig 13496 bp, 1 predicted proteins | sample GBC1701081metaG_FD_136650 | JGI IMG/M metagenome (GOLD analysis project Ga0187894, IMG submission 136650) | White microbial mat communities from a lava cave in the Kipuka Kanohina Cave System on the Island of Hawaii, USA - GBC170108-1 metaG ... | reverse complement strand
GGAGCTGCAGTATGGAGATTTCGCGGTCTGGCAACGGGAATGGCTCCAAGGTGAGATGTTGGAACAGCAACTGAAGTTTTGGCGGAAGCGGCTAGCGGGAGTGGAGGAGTTGGAGCTGCCGACTGATTATGAGCGACCGAAGGTGGCCAAGCCTGAGGGGAGGAGTGAGACGTTCGAGCTGTCGGAGGAGATGACGAAGGGATTGGAGGAATTGAGCCGGAAGGAAGGAGTAACGTTATTCATGACGTTGCTGGCCGCCTTTCAGATTCTTCTATCACGCTATAGCGGCCAGACAGACATCTCTGTCGGGACGACCGTCGCCAATCGCAACCGGGTGGAAATTGAGAGCCTGATCGGGTTTTTCGTGAACATCCTTGTACTCCGGACAAGGCTCGACGGCGACCCGATATTCATAGAGCTACTGCAACAGGTGCGGAATGTCACGCTAGGCGCGTTCGCCCATCAGGACTTACCGTTTGATCGGTTGGTGGAAGAGTTACAACCGACTCGCTATTCCGCAAGACAATCCCTCTTTCAAGCGACCTTCGAGCTACAAAATCAGCAGACGGAATCATTGCGACTGTCCGAACTAGAGATCAGTTACCTGGAGAGCGAGGCGAACACCGCCATCTTCGATTTGAGCCTGGTGTTATTCCAGTCAGGCGAGCGATTGAGCGGCACGATCGAATATGATGTAAGCAAGTTTAGCTGCGTTTGGATCCAGCGGATGGCCCGCCATTTGCAGAACCTGCTCCTTAATATCATAAGAAATCCCGGCGCACGCACCTCGGCCTTGTCAATAATGACACCGCAAGAAATTGAGTCCCTGCATGCCTGGAATGCCACGAGCCAAGAAGTCGACCTGAGCCGAAAAGTCCATGAACTGTTCGAAGCGCAGGCATCGAAAAAACCCGACGCCGTAGCAATCGTCGCTGGAAATCGCCGAACAACATATGGCGAGTTAAACAAACGGTCGAATCAACTAGCACGCCATCTGCGGAGCATTGGGGTCTCCCCCGGAGTGAGGGTCGGGATCTGGGCGACAGAACGATCGCCTGAGTTGATTATGGGGGTCTTAGGTATCTTGAAAGCCGGAGGAGCCTACGTTCCGCTGGATGCGATGCAGCCCCATTATCGCCGGAACTTTATGCTCGAAGACGCCGATGTACAGGTAGTGTTGATTCAAGCGGCCGCCGGAAGAGAAGCAGAACAATTTCGTGTACCAACGGTCGACCTAGAGAGTGATTGGAATAAAATTGTCGATTACTCAAGTGAAAATCTTCCTCCCTGGCCCATGGACGACTGGTTGGCATATGTGATTTATACCTCTGGCTCGACCGGTGCGCCGAAAGGCGTAATGATCCCTCACCGTTGCCTGACCAACGCGTATTGGGGATGGCAACAAGCCTATGATCTGGCCTCCAGTTGTACTACTCATTTGCAAATGGCCGGCTTCGCATTTGATGTCTTCACGGGCGATTGGGTAAGGGCTCTGTGTTCAGGAGCCCAGCTTGTGATATGCGCAAAAGAACAGTTGCTTTCGCCGCCCGATCTTTACACCCTGATGAATGAGGAGCGGATCGACTGCGGAGAGTTTGTGCCAACGATATTAGCCGCTCTGATAAGTTACCTAGAGACGACTGATCAAAACCTCAATTTTATGCGGGTGCTGGTGGCAGGGTCGGAAGTATGGCACGGGACGGAATACAGAAGAGTCAAGGAAAAATCCGGTGCTAGTACTCGAATAATAAACTCATATGGGCTGACGGAAACCACCATTGACTGCAGTTACTTTGAACGGACCGAAAACGAGATAGTTGTGGGACGATCCGTGCCCGTTGGAAGGCCATTTGCCAATACGCATATCCACGTATTGGATCGACATCTAGAGCAAGCGGTGCCGGGAACAGCGGGCGAATTGTACATCGGCGGCACCGGAGTGGGATGGGCATATTTGAATCAACCCGGTTTGACGGCGGAGAGATTCCTGCCTAATCCATTCAGTAGAGATCCGGGCGCGCGTTTATACCAAACTAGCGATATCGGGCGCTACCTTCAAGACGGGAACATCGAATTTGTTAAGCGGAGAGATAGGCAGATAAAAATACGAGGACACCGCATCGAGTTGGGAGAAATCGAAGCAGTCTTGAGAAGGAGTGATTTCGTTCAGGATTGCGTGGTTCTCGACAGGGAGCATGCTTCGGGTGAGAAGTTTTTGTGCGCGTATCTCGTGCTGAGACGAGGCGGAACAACGTCTTTAATCCGGGAATACCTCTCTAACTACGTGCCGAGCTATATGGTGCCAAGCATATTTGTGATGTTGGAAAGCCTCCCGCTGACTCCCAATGGCAAGCTCGATCGCAAGGCGTTGCCTCAGCCGGAGGGTAACCGTCTGGAGCAGCCTCAAATGGGACCGCGAACAGCCATCGAGGATATCTTGTGCGGAGTATGGGAAGAGGTATTAGGGTGTAGACGGGTCGAGGTCGAGGATAACTTCTTTGAATTGGGAGGACACTCACTGCTGGCGACGCAGGTCGTCTCGCAGATTCGAAATGCTTTGAGCGTAGAGCTCCCGCTGCGCGCGTTGTTTGAGTCGCCGACTGTGAGGGGGTTAGCGCGAGAGGTTGAGAAATTGAGAGAACAAGGAAGAGAAATGACGGCCCCGCCCATAGTCCGGATGCCCAAGGATGCAGAGTTGCTGCTGTCTTATGCACAGGAACGGCTGTGGTTCATTCATCAGCTTGAGCCGGATAGTCCGGCTTACAACATGGCGCTTGCGCTCAGGTTATTGGGACCGCTCAACATTGCGGCACTGACACACAGTCTTCAGGAGATCGCTCGGCGAAATGAGGTGCTCAGAACCAGATTCATCATGCGAGGCGGGCTGCCCGTGCAAACGGTAGACGAGCCAGCTGAAATCACACTGCCAGTGTATGACCTGAGCGTTCTGGACGAAGCCCCGCGTGAACTGGCGGCACGCCAGATCGTGGAGCGGGCGGCGCAGCGACCATTCGATTTAGAACGAGGGCCGGTGTGGAGAGCGGAATTAGTACGCCTAGGAGAAGAGAATCATATCCTGCTGGTATGTTTGCATCACGTAGCAGCCGATGGATGGTCGACGGACGTGATGACAAAGGAGTTCAGCGTGCTCTATGAAGCTTATCGGGGGGGCCGCCCATCGCCGTTGACCGAGCTTTCGATACAGTACGCGGACTATGCCATGTGGCAGCGTAAATGGCTGCAAGGGCCTGTGCTCGAAGAGCAATTGAATTATTGGAGGAGGCAGCTGGCCGGAGTTAAGGACTTAGTGTTACCGGTGGATCGAGTGGGAGCGGCCGTCGGTTATGGCAGCGCGGATCTCGAATTTAAGCTGCCCGCCAAGCTCAACGACGATTTACGACGCCTGAGCCGGCAAGAAGGCGTGACGTTGTTTATGACTCTGCTTACGGCGTTCAAGGTTGCGCTGAGCTACTATACCGGCCGGCCGGATGTCGTGATCGGGACAGACGTGGCAAATCGAAATAGGGTGGAGACGGAAGATTTAATCGGGTTCTTTGTTAATCAGGTCGTATTAAGGACCGATTTTACCGGGAACCCGAGGCTTCGAGAAGCGCTTAAAAGGGTGCGAGAGACGACGCTGGGCGCATACGCGCACCAGGACATTCCATTTCAGAAGCTGGTCGAAGAGCTACAACCAAATAGAGACCAGAAACAGACGCCGTTCTTCCAGACCATATTTGTTCTGAACAGTACCTCGGCTGAGGCTGTTGAGTTGCCGGAATTATCATCTCTCACGGTTCAGCCTTTCTCTTTCGAATTTCCGGCGACTAAATTTACCTGGGTGGTGGTAATGCAGGAGGCGGAAGATGGGATCCTGGGTACCTGGAGATATAATACGCAGCTTTTCGAACCTGCTACAATCAGGCGTCTGTGCAGTCTTTTTCAAACGCTCTTGGAGCAGCTCGTCGACTCTCTCGATGTGCGGATCAAAGAGTTAGAGAAGACCGTATGCTCATCGGGAGTAAGCTCTAAACAACCTCACCAACCCCAATCGTTTAGGAAGATCAAGCCAAAAACCGTCTGCCTCTCTTCAAGAGGCATGATCAGCGCGTCTCATCTCTCTGCCCATAGCGCCTTGCCGCTCGTCCTCACCCCAACCGTGGCCGACTTAGACGCGATTGAATGGGTCAAAACGGAGCGAGAGTTTATTGAACTGAGTCTCGAAAAGTACGGAGCTATTCTTTTTCGTGGGTTCAAGCCGGATGGAGTTGAGGAGTTCGAAAAATTCGTATCTGCGATTTGCCCGGAGCTTTTCGCCGAGTACGGTGATTTGCCTCGCGAACAAGTTGTGGCGAAAGTCTATGGCTCAACGCCGTATCCGCAAGATCAGACCATCTGGTTTCACAACGAAAGCTCTCACTTGCACTGCTGGCCGTTGAAAATCTGGTTTTTCTGCCTGACGGCTCCACCACAGGGGGGCGAGACGCCCATCGTCGACTGTCGACGCCTCTATCAGGAGATGGATCCGGCATTGAGACAAGTGTTTCGCGACAAGGGACTCATGTACGTCAGAAATTTTAAGGCCGAACTAGATGTCAGTTGGCAAGATTTCTTCAAAACCTCGGACCCCGCGGTCGTGGAGGAGTTCTGCCGCAAGGCCGGAATACTCTGCGAGTGGGGAGAGGGAAACACGCTAAGGACAAAGAGGCGCTGTCAGGCCATCGCGACACATCCTCGGACCGGGGAGAACGTCTTTTTTAATCAGTTGCAAGCGCATCACGTCTCCTGCCTCGACCCAGCGGTGCGTAGAGATCTGTTATCTCTATTTGGCGAAGAGGGATTGCCAAGGAATGTCTATTACGGCGATGACGAGCCTATTCCGGCCCAGGTCGTCGCCGAGCTCAGAGACCTTTACGAGAGGCACGCCGAAAGTTTCACCTGGCAGGAAGGCGACATTTTGATGGTCGATAATATGCTAGTTGCACACGGTAGACGGCCATTTACCGGGCCTAGAAAGATCGTCGTCGCCATGGGGGAGATGGTTCATTCCAACCGCTGATTGAGGGAGGACTGCAGTGTCGAACCAGAGATTACTCGATTGCGTGATAATTGGATATAACGAAATCCCCTTCGTGCGTTACGAAGCATTTCTGAGAAAATACGGTGTTGATTCAGAAGCTTACCGTGATCTGAAGTTCAGCTTCGTAGATTTGGCCGGGAAGAAACTGGACTATGTCGGTTTGATGAACTATGTCTACGGTCTCGCGGCTAAGGACGTCGCATGCGCGCCCGTAACCCAGAGATTCCGGTCAGGTGATATTCCTAATTTGGCGGCGTCTTATTTGACCAACTTCCTCAGACGGCAGGGAATCCGGGCCCAATATCTCAATTTATTTCAGCAGGAGAAAGAGGCGCTGGTCGAATACCTGGCCGGAGATCCACGATGTGTGGCGATAACGACAACCTTTTATGTTGTCAATATGGCCGTCAGCGAAATGGTCCAATTCATCCGGGAACACAATCCCAGAGTAAAGATCATCGTCGGCGGACCTCTGATTGCCAACCATGCAAGAAATTACCAGGCAGGAGACCTGCAAGCGGCGCTCGACGATATCGGCGCGGACATCTATGTGGTCGAGGGACAAGGAGAGCAGACGCTGTCTCGTCTCATCAATTGTCTGAAAGATGGAAACAATCTCGCTGACATTCCGAATATTATCTTCAACGAGAACGGCCGCTTGACAAGGACCGAAACCATTCCTGAAAACAACCCGCTCGATGATAGCTATATAGACTGGACCTGTTTCCCAGAAAAAGATCTCGGGGCCACCATTCAAACGAGGACCGCGCGCAGCTGCGCTTTTAACTGTTCCTTTTGCAATTACCCCGCGAGAGCAGGAAAGCTGACTCTCGCCGGTATTGAGACCATCGAGAAAGAGCTTGACTCCATACGGAGACTCGGAACCGTCAAGAATGTCGTTTTTATCGACGACACCTTCAATGTGCCGCTGTCGCGATTCAAAGATCTTTGCAGGATGATGATCAAAAACGACTACCAATTTAATTGGTTTTCCTATTTCAGATGCAGTAATTCAGACGAAGAAGCCATCGAGTTGGCAGCGAAAAGCGGGTGTAAGGGCGTGTTTTTGGGAATTGAGTCTGGATCGCCAACTATCTTGAAGAACATGAACAAAGCCGCGACTGTCGAAAAATACGTCGACGGCATCAAGCTGTTGCACCAGCACGGTATTCTCAGCTTCGGTTCGTTTATCGTCGGATTCCCGGGCGAGACTGAAGCGACCGTCAAAGAGACGATTGACTTTCTGAGAGAGACAAAACCTCATTACTACCGAGTTCAGTCGTGGTATTGCGAACCCGGTACTCCCATCGATAAACAACGGGCCAAACACGATATTAAAGGAGAGGGATTCGTCTGGGGGCACAAAACAATGGATAGCCTGACGGCTATGGATCATATCGAGAAGATATTTCTTAGCGTGAGCGATTCGATTTGGCTCCCGCAGTGGTCCTTCGACTTCTGGATCATACCTTATATTTTGGGGAAGGGACTCACCTTCGACCAATTCCGAGGGTTTATGAAGCAGGCTCACAAACTACTGGCCCTGGACATCGCTTACATTCCCGAAGGAGAGAAGATGATCAGGCAGCAGGAATACTTGCTAAGCCTGGTGAGCGAGGCCAAGACCTGGCCGCAGATTTCCAGCTAATCGATGAACCTCCCTGCTAACGTTACAGCCTATTGACGACAACGGATGGAGACGCAACGCGATCGTTGTGTCAGCCCATCATCGATAATAACCCACCGTTAGATTAAGTTCAGATCGCCGATCTGGAAGAGAAGATCGATGGAAAATTCCCATATAGAAGGATACGGTCTCTCACCGCAGCAGAGACGATTATGGCGTATACAGGATGGAAGCCGAGTCTTTCGCACGTGGCATGCCATGAATATCAGAGGGCCGGTAGATGACCTGGCATTGCAGCAAACGATCGAGAGGCTCGTCAACAAGCACGACATCCTTCGAGTGCGTTTTCAGAAGCTGGTCGGAATGAAGATGCCGATCCAGGTTGTGGCGCAAGAGACGGATGTGAGATGGGAAACGATAGACTGGCGCGAATTATGCGCGTCGGAACAAGAAGCCAGGTTGAAAGAGATCTTCGCATCCGAGAGCAAAGCCGGATACGGAGATGACTTGCTCCCCGTGGTCAAGGCCACTCTCGTGAAATTGGAAGATCGGAGGAGAGTGCTGATTATGAGCATTCTCTCTCTCTCTGCAGACGGATGGGTTGCCGACAGTCTCGCCAAGGAGATCGCCATGGCTGGCACTCTGGGGCCAGCGTCTGACGAAGATCTGGTGGATGGAGTGTCCTACTTCCATTTCGCGGATTGGCAAAATTATCTGCTCGAATCGGACGAGGAAGAGGCCAAACAGGGGCGGGCGTATTGGGAGCAGGTATTACCGGTGGCGAGCGTGGCACTGCCTCAAGAGATACGGGCAGAAAGCCCAGCCCCGTTTTCGCCGGAGGTAGTCGAGATTGAGATCGGCGCTAAAGACGTCAACCGAATCAGAGAATTAGCCGTTGAATTCGGGGTCAACAACCGCGAGATCCTGGCGGCATGTTGGGCGGCTCTGATGTTTAGATTGAGCGGCCACCAAGAAATCGTAATTGGGGACACGCAGGATGGTAGAAAGATCGAGGAACTCCGTGGAGCCGCCGGCCTCTATGCCAAAAGTATTCCGGTCAGAGTCGCCATTGAAAATGCAATGCCGTTTAGCGCCCTTTTGTTTAAATTGAGCGAGAGCGCCCAGGAAAGGGATGAATTTCATACCTATTACAACAGTGATGTTCGAATATCCAGAGATCAAAAGCCGGCTGAGTATCATATTGGGTTCGAGTACTTGGATGCGAGATGGTCCTACACCGAGTCGGACGTTACGTACACGCCGCTCAAGCAATTCACCTGCCATGATCGTTTTAAAGTGAAGCTCAGCTGTTTCGACTTGGGCGAAATCATCAGAGCCGATCTCCACTACGACCCTCTCGTTTATAGCCAGGCGACCTCAAATGAGATGGCTGGGTGGTTAACAAGGACAATCCGGGAAGTCATCAGCGATCCGGAAGTGGCGATCAATAGGCTAGATCTCATCAGCGCGGCCGATCGGCAGCGGCAAGTCGTCGACTTCAATAACACCGGTCACACGGTTCCGACCGAGTCGCTGATCCATGAACAATTTGAAGAACAAGCTCTGGCCATCCCAGATGCCCTGGGTGCCGTCTTCGAAGATCAATTTCTAACTTATGGAGAACTGAATAATCGCGCGAACAGACTTGCTGATCACTTACAAGCGATGGGGGTCGGCCCTGACCAGGTGGTCGGTCTCTATTTGGATCGTTCTCTTGATCTGCTGGTTGGGATTTTGGGTGTATTGAAAGCAGGTGGCGCTTACGCCCCTCTCGATCCGACTTATCCGAAAAAGCGGCTGACAACGATCTTGCAAGATTTGGAGCCTCTCGCAATTGTGACGTCTCGACAGTTGGCGGCGGAACTCAGTGAGTATGACTCAACGATTGTTTGCCTGGATGAGGACAGCGGTCCACCGCCGCTACAGGAATTTCCCAATACCAGACAGACACTCAGCCCTGGAAATTTGGTCTATGTGATTTATACATCGGGATCGACCGGACAACCCAAAGGTGTTGCAGTTGAACATAGGCAATTAGCCCACTATGTCCAGGGAGCGATCAGGAGACTGGATCTACCCTCTCGGGGAAGCTTCGCTATCGTTTCCACCTTTGCTGCGGATCTGGGGCATACGGTCATATATCCTTCGCTCATTTCAGGAGGGGTCCTCCACATCATCTCGCACGAGCAAGCCACTGACCCGGCGGGCCTCAGTGAGTATTTCGCGAGTCGCTCTATTGATTGCCTCAAAATCGTTCCCTCACATTTCGCGGCGCTTCTCGCCGGGTCGAATCCGGAGCTGCTCATCCCTCGAGAGCGGTTGATCCTGGGTGGCGAAGCTTCGCGCTCGAACTGGATTGGGGAATTGCGCAAGTTTTCCCCCCGATGCCGCATTTTTAATCATTACGGTCCGACGGAAACGACGGTCGGGGTACTGACTTATCCAGTGGGAGATGAGACCCATCTTGAGAGTTGCCCGACGCTGCCGCTCGGGCGGCCGATACCGAATACCACGCAATACATTCTCGACAGTGAAATGCAATTGCTCCCGCTCGGTGCGACAGGCGAACTATATATCGGCGGTCGAAGCGTTTCGCGTGGATATCTAAACAAACCTGAACTCACGGCTCTCAGATTCGTCCCCGATCCTTTCGGTTCATCGCCGGGGGCGAGGCTCTATCGGACCGGGGATGTTACGCGTTACCTCTGCGATGGAAATGTTGAGTTCCTGGGACGCAGTGACGATCAGATCAAGTTCAATGGTTATCGTGTCGAGCTGAACGAGATCCGCACGGCTCTGAATCGGCATCCGCTGATCAGGGAGAGCGTAGTTGTGGCCAGCGGCAATCAGGAAGGCCGCGCCATCATTGCCTATTACGTATCGAGACAGGAGTTGCAGATCGCGGAGCTTCGAGAGTTCTTGTGTGAATTCATCATCGAAGAGACCGTGCCAAATCTCTTTGTGCATTTGAAGAAGCTGCCGCTGACCCTCAACGGAAAAATAGATTATCGGGCGCTGCCGAGTTTGGAGGAGGCTAAAAAGCAGATCAAACGAGGTCAGGTATTGCCGCGCACGGAGATTGAAGGAACGATCGCGGCGATCTGGACAGAGCTGCTGGAGCTGGAGCAAGTAGGAGTCGAGGATAACTTTTTCGAGTTGGGCGGACATTCGCTGCTGGCGACGCAAATCATCTCCAGAGTAAGGGGCCGCTTACAAGTCGAGATGCCGTTAAAGGTGCTATTTGAAAGTCCGACGATTGCGGCGTTGGCTGAAGCTGTAGAGCGCGAACGAAGCACTGGGTGCCGGAACGGGATTTCGCCGATCAGGCCAATCCCAAGAGATAGAAATTTGCCGCTATCTTTTGCGCAACAGAGGCTCTGGTTCATGAACCAAGTTGATCCGGAGAGCCGCGCTTACAATATCCCGTACACGGTAAAGTTACAGGGTCATGTCAACGCTCCGGCCTTGATCAGAAGTTTGCAGGAAATCATCAGGCGTCATGAAGTGCTGAGAACAAGGTTCCATGTGCAAAACGGATCGCCGCTGCAGATCATCGATCAGCCAGGCGACGCGGATATCAGGTTCATCGATCTCAGTCATATGGACGATGCGGCTCGGGAACAGGAGATCAAAGAGAGGATAGAACCGGAGATACAAGGACCATTTGATTTAGAGCGAGCATCAGTGTGGAGGGCCGCTCTGATACGGACTGGAGCGGAAGAGTATCTCTTGTGTGCCTGTGTACATCATATCGCTATCGATGGTTGGTCGACGGATATGCTCGGCAAGGAGTTCAGCGCACTTTATGAAGCATATCTTGAGGGGGGTTCATCGCCGTTAATCAAACCGCCCGTGCAGTATGCGGATTTTGCGGTGTGGCAGCGGGAATGGCTGCAAGGGAAAGTGTTGGAAGAGCAGTTGAATTACTGGCGGAAGCAGTTGGCTGGGGTGGAGGTGTTGGAGCTGCCGACGGATCGGGTAAGGCCAAAGGCAATCGGGCGGGGCGGCGGCGATGTGAGGAGGGAATTATCGGAGAAATTGACCCAAGGATTGAAGGAGTTGAGCCGAAAAGAAGGGACAACCCTATATATGACCCTGCTGGCTGCCTTTCAACTCTTACTCTCGCGCTACACCGGGCAGGAAGATGTGGCTGTCGGCACCCCGGTTGCAAACCGCAACCAGGCGGAGGTCGAAGGCCTGGTCGGTTTTTTTGTCAACACTCTGGTCCTCAGGACTGATTTGAGCGGCAATCCGAGCTTTCGGGAATTGTTACGGCGCGTGCGGGATGTTGCGTTAGGGGCTTATGTCAATCAGGACCTGCCTTTTGAGAAGCTGGTAGAAGAACTGGCGCTGGAACGTCATTGGGGCCACACTCCTCTGTTTCAAGCGATGTTTGTGATGCAAGACAAGCCTACTCCCAGAGTGGAACTGGCGGGAGTCCGCGTCATTCCCGTCGAGGAAGTGGAAGATGCGCCGAAGTTTGATTTGACTTTGCGGGCAAGAGAGACCGCGTGTCGGCTGGCAATTTCGTTGGAGTACCGAAGCGATCTTTTTAATGAGGACACCGCCCAGCGTATGCTGGACCATTATGAATGTTTACTGGAGGGGCTGACCGAGAGACCGGAAGAACGGATCAGTGAATTGCCCTTGTTGCGGAGAGAAGAACAACAACTTTTGTTGGATGGTTCCTGCGACTCTGAGACAAGTTACCATGATCATGATGCGCAATGCATTCCGGAATTATTTGAGCAGCAGGTAAAGCGCACCCCAGACACCGTGGCAGTAGTATTTGAAGGAGTGTCCTTAACATATGAGGAGTTAAACCGGAGGTCTAATCAGTTAGCGAATTATTTGAGACAGCTGGGAGTGGGACCGGAGGTACGGGTCGGAATCTATATGGAGCGGTCGGTCGAAATGCTCATTGGCCTGCTCGGTATTCTGAAAGCCGGTGGATCGTATGTTCCGTTTGACTCTTCGTCTCCGATAGAGCGGCTGACTCTCATGCTTGAAGACGCCCGACCGCTGGTGCTCGTGACAACTGAATCATTGACGCTTGACCCATCTCTCACTGGAAACATCACAATCGTAACGGTTGACAGGGGCTGGAAGACGATCAGCGAATTCAGCAAACAGAACCCCGCCAGCGGCGTCACCGGTGAGAATGCCGCTTATGTGATCTATACGTCCGGTTCGACGGGAAAACCGAAAGGTGTGATCGTCACTCATCGGAATGTTCAACGTCTGTTCCTGGCCACGAAATCATGGTTCCACTTCGATGAGCGCGAGATATGGTCTTTATTTCACTCATACGCGTTCGACTTTTCTGTCTGGGAGTTGTGGGGCGCGCTGCTCTTTGGAGGGCGATTGGTCATTGTGCCCTACTTGACCAGTCGTTCACCAGAAGACTTTTATCAATTGTTGAATGATGAACGGGTGACTGTTCTCAATCAGATTCCTTCGGCATTTCGCTCGCTTTTCAATCGGGATCGATCTGGAGCAAAGACCGAGAAGCTGAGTTTAAGGTTTATCATATTTGGAGGGGAAGCTTTAGATTTCAAAAGCCTGCAGCCATGGTTTGAGAGACCTGACGCCCAAAGCACGCACCTGACCAACATGTACGGAATTACGGAAACCACCGTACACGTTACGCACCGCACGCTAACCGAGATGGACGCCGCCAGATTATCAGGGAGTCTGATCGGCAGGCCAATGGAGGATCTTCAACTCCACGTGCTTAGTCCTCAGCACCAACTAACCCCGGCGATAGTAACCGGAGAACTGTACGTGGGTGGCGCAGGTCTGGCTCGCGGCTATCTCGACGATCCTGGATTGACGGCAGAGCGCTTCGTTCCCAACCCGTTTAGCGGGGCATCTGGCGCACGTCTGTATCGGACGGGAGACCTGGCACGTCGTTTATCAGACGGAGAGATCGAATACCTTGGCCGCAAAGACCATCAGATCAAATTACGCGGATTCCGTATCGAATTGGGAGAGATTGAATCTGTTTTATTGCAGCACGAGGGCGTTAAACAATGTGTGATCCGGCTTATGGAAGATCGGAATACGGAAAAGCGGTTAGTGGCCTATTGGGTGGCGACGGATCAGCCTGGACCGTCAGGAGCAGCTCTACGTCGCTATCTGCAAGGCAAGCTACCCCACTATATGGTTCCGTCAACTTTCGTAGAGCTGCTAAGCTTCCCCTTAACTTCGGGCGGTAAGCTCGATTTTAAGGCGTTGCCACAGCCGGAGGATGATCGCCTGGAGGCGCCGATGAAAGGGCCGCGGACGATGATCGAGGAGATATTGTGCGGAGTCTGGGAAGAGGTATTAGGAGCCAAGCGGATCGGGGTCGAGGATAACTTCTTTGAACTGGGAGGACATTCACTGCTGGCAACACAGGTCGTGTCGCGTCTTCGCAAGGCGTTAGGTGTGGAACTTCCGCTGCGCGCATTGTTTGAGTCGTCGACGGTGAGAGGATTGGCGCGAGAGGTCGAGAGGTTGAGGGCGCAAGGGAAAAGGGTGATGGTACCGGCTGTAGTCCGCATGCAACGAGAGGCCACGTTGCCTTTGTCATATGCGCAGCAGCGGTTGTGGTTTATGGAGCAGCTGGATCCGGGGAGTGCGACATATAACATTCCAGCCGCCGTGCGTTTGAAGGGGAGGCTTGACATCGTCGCTCTGAGCCGGAGCATCAATGAAATCGTGAGGCGACACGAGGTTCTGCGGACGGTCTTCCCAATGGTGGACGAACAGCCGGTCCAGGAGATTCGGGCGGCAAAGGCACAGGAT
>Ga0187894_10005173_pt1 | contig 13496 bp, 12 predicted proteins | sample GBC1701081metaG_FD_136650 | JGI IMG/M metagenome (GOLD analysis project Ga0187894, IMG submission 136650) | White microbial mat communities from a lava cave in the Kipuka Kanohina Cave System on the Island of Hawaii, USA - GBC170108-1 metaG ... | reverse complement strand
TCAACGAGTTTGAAACTCAGATACTTTACGACCTGCCTCTGCTTCTCATCCGCTCTAATTATGGCACTTGTTCGCTTCATTGTTTCAGGGCGTCGCAACGCGACATGGAAGCTCCTCGGAAAATCGTTTGGGATTCCGCCTTCAGGCGGTTGGTCCTGATCATCAAGATGTGATCGATTGACCTGTTACAAGCCCTCTTGATCGGCATTGGCGCCGGCTGACGGTTGTTGGTCGCGCCGATATTCCTCAAGCAGCCTCTGCATAATATCTGAAAACGTCCAATTGGGATCGAGCGCCGGGTCGGCTTCGAGCCGGGCCTCCAGCTCCTGCAAAGCCCGCGCCCGCGCCCATGCGAAAAAGCGCGCCAGTTCGTAGTCGATCTCAGGCATTTAATAGCAACCTCGTTGTCGAATGAAAACATGTATGAGTGATGAACCGGAAAAACGGCGTGATTCTCAAGCTTTGAATGTTGAGAGTCAAGCCGATTGCCAAGCCGGAACCTGGTTGTTACGAAGCGCGCTTCAACGGAGGAAAGCGTCTCAAGGGCGGAATCCGGAGTGACAGGTAAAAGCAGTCGAAGGTAGAATTGAGTTGCCGGCCGAATTGCACGCTATCTCAACCGTGGACAATATGGATCAGGTTCAAATCTTCATCAGCTACGCCCGCGAAGACCAGGATCGCGTCAAGCAGCTTTACCACAGCCTGGTCGAAGCCGGGTTCCACCCCTGGCTTGACCGCGAACACATCCTGCCTGGAATGAAATGGGAGCCAATCATCAAACAGGCCCTCAAGCGCTCCAATTTCGCGCTGGTCTGTCTCTCGGCTACCTCGATCAACAAACGAGGCTTTCTGCAAAAGGAGATCAAAGAGGCGCTCGAACACGCGAAGGAGAAGCTGGAAGACGACATCTGGCTGATCACCGCAAGATTGGACGATTGCGACGTGCCCGACAGCCTGGCGGACATCCAGTGGGTGGATTTATTCGAAGACGGTGGGTGGGAGCAGTTGCTGGGCGCTCTGGCGTATCAGTTGAAAAAGGACGGCAAGCAGATGCCGTCGCCTCAGCAAAAGACGGCCAGTCCTCGCCCCAGTTCCCAACAGCCTTCGCAAGAAGTCCGGAAACAAAAAGACGAGCCGAAGTCTCGACCGGCCAGTTCGACGCCGCCCAATCAGGCAAGGCCAACGATTATTTCGAGTGAGACGAAGCCGGATTTTCAGGTCTTTGAATTCACTACCGTCAAGTTCAACACGCGCGGAGAAGAGATCGAACGGCGCAAGGGGCAGGCTCAACAATTCGTCGAGGATTTGGGCGGCGGCGTTGATCTTGAAATGGTCTACGTGCCCGGCGGACAGTTTGTGATGGGATCGGATGCGCATGATAGCGAGAAGCCGCCGCGCGAAGTGACCGTGCCTGCGTTTTTCATCGGCAAATATCAGATCACGCGGCGGCAATGGCGCGCGATTGCGACCGCGAAGGAGTTGAAGGTCAAAGTTGATCTCAATCCTGATCCGTCGAATTTCAAAGGCGATGATCGCTTGCCGGTTGAGCGCGTGTCCTGGGACGATTCGGTCGAGTTCTGCGCTCGGCTGGCAAAGAAGACTGGCATAGCTTATCGTCTGCCGGCCGAGGCGGAATGGGAGCGCGCTTGCCGTGCGGGAACTACGACTCAATTCGCCTTCGGTGAAACGATCACGCCGGATGTAGTCAATTACTATGGCGATTGTCCCTACGGCGGCGCGCCCAAAGGCGTTTACCGTAAGAAGACAATACCCGCGGGTAGTCTTGGCGTGGCCAATGCGTTCGGCTTGTTCGATATGCACGGCAATGTTTGGGAATGGTGCCAGGATGCATGGCACGACAGCTACAATGGCGCGCCGACTGATGGCTCAGCTTGGTTGAGTGGCGGAGACTCAAGTCTTCGCGTCCTGCGCGGCGGTTCGTGGAACAACGTTAGTGGGCTCTGTCGCGCCGCCCTCCGTCATAGGCGCGGCGTCGGCGGCCGCTACAGCTATATCGGCTTGCGGGTCGCAGTTGCGGCGAGGGCTTCGTAGCCATTGAGCCCTATTGCCCTTTTGCCCTCTGCGCGCGTGAGGTTTTTCGATGCTCATTGCCGACAACCTCCGCGCCGATGTATTCTGAGAAGCAAGGGGGGAAAATTATGACAGTACAGATTGAGGTTTCGCCGGAAGTTGCGCAGATCATCGAAACGCTGAAGGCAAACGCCAAGGCTTTGAATCTGACGTTTGAAGTCTACCTGCAAAGAGTCGTTCAGGCTCTCACGCTTCTTCATCCCAACAGGCAGGATGAAACGGTGATAAAAAAAGCCGCGCCGCAACCGAATGTGGCAATGCTTGAAGCTCTGGAAGCCACAAGAGAACTTCTTAAAGATATGCCCGTCCGTGGTTCGACTGAAGAATCACTGAAGATGCTCCGTGAAGGAAGAGCCGGAAGGATGTGGGGGTATGAGCCAACCGAATAGCTCCGGCGTAGCCGCTCAGCGGATTGTCTCTACATTGCGCTTGCCGAAGAATTGGCGAAGGGTGGTGTGGCTGAGTTTCTCACGTTCGACAAAGGCGCTGTGAATCAAGCCGCAAAGCACGCGCCATCCGTGAAGGTAAATCTTTTGCCCAAGTAGCGGATCTCAACTCCGCAGATTGATCCCATTCGCAATCCAGCTAAACAACATAAACCCCAGCACGAAAAACGGAATCAGCAGGAAATACAATTCAGATCCGATCAGCGAGAGAAGAATCCCCGCGACCAGCAAAAATCCCATCACGCCGGTGTAGATGAACATCGCTTTGCGGGGCTTGGGTTTTTCGATGCCGAACGAACCGGCGACGGGGATGATGATCATTGCGCAGCCTACGGCCGTGATGATCGCCGTCATGTTCACCGTCATAATTGCAATCACGCCTGAAACTACCGCCGTCAGAATCAACCCGCCGACGAAGTTTGACGCGGTGATTTCTTCTTTTGTGAGCAGCAGACGCCCATAACGATTGAGCCGCAACAACAGATTTGATAGCGGGTCGGAGGTCCACGAAAGAAAGACGAAGAGCAGATAGGGAATGAACAGGAAGGGGACTATCCGGGCGACGACGAAAAGCCCGATCAACACCCACCATTGCGCCCGCCCGCTCAGGCGCGACATGAAGAAGTGATATTTGAGCATCAGGCGGTAGACGAGATACCGCGCCTTCAGAGCCTCGACCATCCCCGACCGCGCCCAGTCATTGGTCGGATCGAGCCGCAAGGCTTCACGAAAATGTTCCAGGGCTTTTGGGGCTTCGCCACGTTGCAACGCCGTCCAACCCCGATTGGCGTGCGTCAACGCGTTTTCGGGGTCTTGCGCCAGCGCGTCCTCCAGCGCCCGCCCGGCTTCTTCGCCGCGCCCGAGTTGGTTGAGCGCCATCGCCCGCAGGTTGGCGCAGTCCAGGTGTTCGGCCTCGATCTCCAGACCGCTCTCGGCGGCTTCGAGCGCCTCCGGCCACTTCTTCTGTTGATATTTGATCTGGGCGAGCAGGGCGAAATAATCGGCGTCCCACGGGTCGAGCTGGATGGCTTTGTTAATGGCCTGCTCGGCTTCGGGCAGGAAGTCCTGTTGAAAACGCACGTAAGACAGCACGTATTGCGCGTAGGGCAGGTCGGGCGCGAGCGTCACGGCCTGGCGGACTTCGCCGTAAGCCTGGTCGAACTTCTTCTGCTCAGCCAGACAGATGGCCATCAACGCATGCGCAATCGGATCGTCGGGATCGTCGGCCAGAGCCTTCTGCAACTCCCTGGTCGCAAGCTCGTAGCGGGATTGATGGATGAGTAGTCGGGCGCGTTCGATATATGTGCTCATAGTTCAGTGACCGGTCTTAACCATTGGGTTCGAGACCCAGGAATCGCTTCCAAAGCGAGGTAAGAAATGAAGTGTCGCGCCTGGCGAGTAGCGCCGCGCTGCTGATAAAACACACCCACAGGCCCACAAAAATAGCCCAGCCCGCCGCGCTGCGTGGGAAGATGGGGCCTGATGGATTGAGAATCCGAATTGCGATCCACCACATAAGGATGATTGCGCTCAGGCCGCATGCCAAGCGGGCAACGTGGTAACTTCTTTCCCGGCGTCTTTCTGCGCGGATGAAATTTTGCACGTCGGGCGAAAGCTGCTTGAACTCTTTGCTGCGTAAAGAAGGGACGCGCGAGATACTGATCCCCAGAATCACAAACGTCGTCAGTAGTAAGAAGAGCGTGGCGATAATCGAAAGCCAGGAACCTCCACTGGTGAAGGCGGCTATGAACAACTGACCCAGAACAATGCCGAGAACTGCGCCCGGAACCGGCAAATACTTCACCACCGAGTTTTTCAGATTGTTGCGCACAAGTTCCGCTGCGGGATTGGCGCGCGCGGCTTGCCGGAACATCTCAATCGCCTCGCGCTCGCGCTTCTGGTTGAGCAGGCAAACGCCCAGATCGTTCAATACGGCATACGAGGTCGGTTGAAGCGACAACGCCTTGCGCAGATACTTTTCCGCTTCACGCCAGGATTTGTACTCCATCGCCACCATGGATAAAACAATATGCGATTCCGGCGATTCCGGTGCGATCACACACGCCCGCAAAGCGCTCTGTCTCGCCTCACTCAACCGCTGATTAGCGACTTGGGTTTCAGTCAAGACATAGAGCGCGGGCGGCCAGTGCGGCGCAAGCCGGACCGCTTCTTCCGCCGACAAAAGGGCTTCAGTTTTTCTGCCAACTCGCAGAAGAGCCAGACCGCGCAACCTATAGCCCCATTCGTTCGCCGGCTCGTTTTGTACGGCGCGGTTGGCGTAGGCGAGAGCTTTTTCAAATTCACGGAGTTGCAAACAAGCGAATGAGATGCGGCAGAGGGCTTCGCCATTTTCCGGCTCAATGACAAGGGCTTGGCGCAGCGGCTTGAGCGCTTCCCGCCATTTTCCAACATCCATCAGCGCTCGCGCGCGGCCTATCAAAACGGCAAGCGGTTGCTGTTCATCTTTCTCAATCGACATAGATATCAGATCAGTCGGTGAGCGCGCAGGTAATCGAGCAGTTCGTCATAAGTGCCGCCGTCGTTGGCGAACATCGCGTAATTGCGTGCGACTTCAAACCAGGCGCGCGTGCTCGGCTTGATCTCTTTCATGGCTTTCTTGAAATCGTTCATGCCGATGGGGCGAACACGGCCGCTGGTTAATGAATCTTCCATCGCCAGTTCAACCGCCGATTCAAATAGATGGACGAGGTCGGCGCCGGAGAATTCGGCGGTCTTTTCGGCCAGCCATTTGAAATCAACCTTGTCTATCGGGCGTTCGCGCGATTGCAGTTGCAGGATGGCCTGGCGCGCGACAGCGTCGGGCGGCAGCGCCAACAGCGTTCGGTCCAGTCTGCCCGGGCGTCGCAGCGCGGTATCGACGTCCCACGGATGGTTTGTCGCCGCCAGGATGAAGATGCCTTCGTTGTCCGCGTTGACGCTGTCCATTTCGGAGAGCAACTGATTGACGACGTTGCGCGCGGCGGAGTGGCGTTGCAGACTGCGTTTCTGGCCCAGCGCGTCGATCTCGTCGAAGAAGAGCACGCAGGGCGCATTGCGGCGGGCCGATTGAAAGATCTCGCGCAGGTTCCTCTCGCTCTGACCGATCCACATGTCGAGCACGTCGGCCAGACCAACGGCGATGAACTTCGCGCCTAACTCGCCCGCCGTGGCCCGCGCGATGTAGGTTTTGCCGCAGCCCGGCGGGCCGTAGAGCAGCAAGCCTCCGCGCAGAGTCTTTCCGTACATTTTCATCAACTCAGGGTTCTTCAAAGGGGCGAGGAAGGCCAGGTTCAATCTGCGTTTGACGTCGTCCATCCCCGCGACGTCGGCAAGCGTCACCCCGGGCTTTTCGGCCTCCCAGAAATCGTCGTCGCCGTCGCCCTCCCAGGCCAATTCGACGCCATCCTGCTCGGGGGAGGAAGCGTTGGCGATCGGCAGCCTCTTCGTTTCCGGTTCCTGTTCTTTCATCGCCAAATCGGAAGGCCAGATAGGTTCGTCCGACCTGTCTTCAGCCTTTTGTGGCATGGTTTGCCTCGGCGCCGAATCGTCCGCCGAAAGAGCTTTGAGAAGGCGGCGATAGCCTTCGGCGCGTTTTGAATCGCCCGCGGCCTCGGCGGCGCGCGCGGCGTAACCGAGCGCTTCGGCGTGATCGGGTTCTGACGTCAGGATGATCCCGCAATGTTGCAGCGCTTCATCCATTCGTCCCGAATCAAACAGCAGGGATACCAGATGCAGTCTCAGCGCGGTATTTTTCGGATCTTTTTCGATCGCCGAGAGCAGAACGGCGATGACAGATGGGTCAACGGGCATGATTACCTCTATTCTTCTGGCGGTTTTTGAGAATAAATGTTGCGCGTGGCTTGGCGCGCGGTAACTCTCACATCATGAGGAGGCAAAGTCAATCTTCAACCGATCTTGATTGCATAGCTTACGTTGGCTGCCTTAATGTTGGATTGGAATTTTAATTATCAATTGCTTCCATTTCGGGGCGTTCCGATGTATAACTACGGCGTCCCAAGTTCCTCACGTTTCCCCTACGACTAGCATTCTGATTCGATCACTAGTTTGAATTGTCTTCTGGCGCCACAACTAGGTGCCGGTTGTAATCCCCGTTTGCAACCGTGGCGCTGTGAAATACTCAAAATAAAATAAAAAGAGTATGGTGGCGTGTGCAAATGCCCTTCCGAAATGGCACGCCAGTGTGAGGCCGAAGACTGTGGGAACAGCTATCACACCTTTGACCAACTTCATTGACTACACACATTTTAAGGTTTAGCTACCGGACCATGGGCGGCAAGTTTGCGCCTTGAGAAGTAAACAGGCAAAAATATTGCAATAGATGCCCTTTTCCATCTGAAGCATAACAAGCGTTATAGCATTTGCCATTGGTCGAGCTGACAGCAATGGCATTGAAAAAGTGGAAAACGAGTTCCTGCCCTATACCATAAATGGCGATTAGACCGGGAAATCTTTGTGTAACTAATTACACCCGGTAACGCCTAGGTCGAAGTGTGCCCACATCGCCCGATAAACATAATCACCTAACCCCGAATACAAACAAATTTAAGGTAAAGGAGAGCCTAAATGCTAGCTCCGAATACGCTCTTGCAAGACCGTTATTTGGTCATGCGCCTGCTGGGACAAGGAGGAATGGGAGCGGTTTATCAAGCCACGGACAGGAAGTTTGGCAACGCCGTAGCTCTGAAGGAGACTTTTTACAGCGACATGCAGCTTCGCAAGGCTTTTTCGCACGAAGCTCGGTTGCTCAATCGTTTGCGTCACGCCGCATTGCCGGTTGTGATGGATTATTTCGCGATTGGCGAAAGACAGTTTCTAGTCATGCAGTACATTCCTGGCAAAGACCTCGAACAACTGCTGGTAGAGAGAAAGACGCAAGGCCAGGGGGTTTTTCTAACTTCGCAGGTTCTACGTTGGGCCGATCAACTGCTCGACGCGCTCGAATACCTGCATTCGCAAAAGCCGCCGATCATCCACCGCGACATCAAGCCGCAAAACCTGAAGCTGACGCCGCGCGGTGAGGTAATCCTGCTCGATTTCGGTTTGGCGAAAGGGATTGTCACGCATCAATCGCAGGCCAGCGAGAGCATTCGCGGCTACACGCCGAATTACGCTTCGCTCGAACAGATTCGCGGCACGGGCACCGATGCGCGGAGCGATCTTTACAGCATCGGGGCGACCATTTATCACCTTCTGACCGGGGAGATGCCTCAGGACGCGTTGACTCGCATTGCGGCGATATTGATGGGCCAGCCCGACCCTTTGAAGCCAATCGCCTCGTTGAACCCGCTAGTCCCGCCGGCCACCGCGCAGGTAATCGAAAAGGCTATGGCGGCGCACCCGGATCAGCGATACAGCTCGGCCGCCGCGCTACGGCAGGCTTTGCGAAGCGCCGCGAGCAATACTCCGCCAGTAAGCTTGCATCGCGCCCAAACGCTGACCGATGAGCCGTTGAAAGCAAATGCCGCCGTCGCCGATGCCCGCCCGAAGAGCGGAAAAGTGATCTTGCCGCAGTTACCAGTGGCGCCTCCGGCAGTGGCGAACCCGGCGATGGAACAACCGGCGGCGAAACCGGCGGAATCGCAGATTCCGGATCATGTCATCATCCTGCTTGACAAGGTTGGTCAAAAAACGCCGGAAAAAGACGCTCGGGAGAAGAATGTTCAGGAAAGGAATCTTCCGGGAAAAGATGTTCCGGGGAAGGATGCTCAGGAACAGGATGTTCGGGGAAAAGACGCCCCGGAAAAAGAGTTTCGAGGAAAAGATCCTCGGGAAAAGGATGTTCGAGGAAAGATTGGTCGTCGAGGAAAGGATATTCAAAAAGGAAGATCTTTTTTTCTGAAAAAAATTGCTCGAGGAAAAGCTGTTAACGGGCAGCCGGAACAATCGCCGAAAGCTGAGCGGAAAGGGAGGCCGGCAAGGCCGATTCAGCGTAAGCCGCTGCCGTTTAGTCTCGCCGTCTATATCCTGATTACACTGACTCTCGGTATTCTTGTATATAAGGTGTTTGAGAAGAGACCTGACCTGATCGCCGAGTTGGTTCCAAACATCGGCGGAGCGGCTCTGGCGATACCGATGCGCGTCGAGGTACTGCGTTACTATCTTGAGATAGCCTCTTCGAGTAACACAAAAGGGGACGGAGTAACACGTACGACCGGATTGATGCCTTTGGAGGGAGGCACGAAGTTCAAATTTCATTTCAAGCTGGCGGAAGGCGGCTATCTATACATTATCGCGTTAGGCAAGAATGGCGTCCCGCAAACCTTCCTTACGGCTCAACCAATGCCCTCGTCCGGAGTAACCACGAATTGGAGCGAGGCCGGAGCTGATTTTAATTTTCCCGATGGGGGGCAATGGTTCAGGATCCAGGAAGATGCGGAGAATACTCCGTTCACTGTTATCTTTTCTAAAACCCCGTTGAAGACGCCATCCTTCCTCTCATCCCAATCCGGCCGCGAACTGAATGACGACGAGCGGCAGGAATTGGTAGCGTTGAGAAAACGATATGCGGCTGGCGGTCCGGAATTGGTCGCGATGCGGGATGATAATCAACCCGCCGTCGTCGTCCAATCGCCAGTAGAGCGCGCCGCCAGTGGGCCGATAATCTTTGATGTTTCAATCAAACGGAAGTAAAGGAGAACGAGAGTTTGTTGCGGACAGGTAAGAGATAGGCGCCATAGCAGGCTGGATTCGAGAGCAATATGTACAGATCGAAGCTCGAAAGGCGGGGGTTAAAAACCACGGTTGTTATAACTTCCTGCGCCATCAGCCTGGTTCTCCTGATAAAATTTGTCTCTAGTCAGGTGGTTATCGTTCCTAATAAGCCACGGACAAACAGTAAGGCCAAAGCTAAAACGAAGCCTAAGACGGCTAAGACACGCGTCTCTAGGCCTAAGCCCACATCTGTTCCTACACCAGCCCCCGCGTCCATTCAATCGCCACCGCCTGATCAGGCGCCGGATGCAATCGCGACGCCGCCCGCGTCCGCGGCGCCGTCTCCGGCGCCTGAGGTAAGCCTCGCGACGCCGATCAGGTTGTCCGAATCTGTATTTGACGTGATAACAAGCGATGCGCGGGGAAAAATAACAGGGAGGCGAAAAGCGCGCGCCCGCTATTTTGCTGAGAACTTGAACGGCGGGGCCATGGTTGAAATGGCGGAAATACCGGGCGGGACGTTTTTAATGGGAACAACGGCGGGCGAAATAAATCAGATAGCTCAGGAGCACGGACGCGACGTTGAAAAAGAGATGAAGGAGAGATTGCGGGAGCGGTTGTTGTGGGAAACCCCGCAGCACGTGGTGAGGCTACCTGCGTTTTATCTGAGCAGGTACGAAATAACCCAGGCTCAATGGCGCGAGGTGGCCAAACTGCCTAAAGTGAAGAGGGATCTGACGAGCGATCCGTCGTATTTCAAAGGCGGCTCACGCCCGGTGGAAATGGTGTCGTGGGAAGACGCGATGGAGTTCTGCGAGCGGTTGTCGCGCGCGACCGGACGCAAGTACAGGCTGCCTACCGAAGCCGAATGGGAATACGCCTGCCGCGCCGGCTCTACGTCGCCGTTCCATTTCGGCGCCACCATGACGCCTACTTGGGCGAATTACGAGAGCAAGTCTCCTTACGCTGATGCGCCGAAAGGCGTCCATCGCAAACAGACAGTCCCTGTTGGCAGTCTGGGAGTGGCAAACGCGTTCGGAATTCATGACATGCACGGCAACGTATGGGAATGGTGCCTTGATTCCTGGCACGATAACTATAATTTGGCGCCCGGGGATGGAAGAAGCTGGGAAAGAGAAGAAGACGACTACGTTAAAGTAATTCGCGGCGGCGCATGGAACAGCTACGCCGGAGAGTGTCGGGCCAGCGCGCGTAACAGAATTACTTCGCCGTTCAAGCTTAATGGCATTGGATTTCGCGTCGTCGCGGAGGTGGAAGATAAAGCCAGCAGGTAGATTGATTCTTGTTTCGATGCGGTTGCCTAGTAGATAATCTCCGGCGTGAACGGACAAAATACAATCGAAATAATCGTCAACGGCGACGCGCATCAGGTCAATCCGGATGCGCGCGTCACGGATTTGATCAAACAGCTCGAGCTTGCGCCGGAACGTCTCGCGATTGAATTGAACCTTTCGATCCTGCCGCGCGCAAAATGGGCCGAAACCGAATTGAGACTGGGCGACAAACTCGAGATCGTGCATTTCGTGGGCGGCGGTTGAAGGCGCCTATTCGTGCCTCAACGCCTCCACCGGATCGAGGCGTGAAGCGCGCACGGCCGGATACAGCCCAAAGATCAATCCCACAGCGGCCGACACTCCAAACGACATCGCAATCGAATTCCACGTCACGAACGTGTTCCATTCGGCGTAGAGCGCGACTACGCGGGATACGACGAACCCGAAGACCACGCCGATCAACCCGCCGACAAAACTGATTGCCAGAGCTTCGATCAGGAACTGCTGCCAGATGTCGCGGCGGCGCGCGCCGAGGCTTCGGCGGACTCCGATCTCTCGCGTCCGTTCCAGGATGTTTGCGAGCATGATGTTCATAATGCCGATGCCGCCGACCAGCAGCGATATGCTGGCGATGCAGCTCATCACAATATTGAAGATGCGCTGCGTCCGCTGGTTCTGTTCGAGAAGCTCGCGCGGGACGACGATCGAGTAATCGTCGGCCTTGCCATGGGTGTTGGCCAGCACCTGGCTGATCAACACGGCGCTTGGTTTCAGCGCCTCAATGTTTTTCAGGCTCAGCGTGATCTCGTCAAGCTCCGATTCGAAGCGTTTCAGCTCGAATTTTTTGAGCGCCGTCGCAAGCGGGATGTAGATGTCGTTGCTGAAATCCTGCAGTTTGACGCCTTCGAATTCATCCTTTGTCAGGTTGTTGTCGGCGAGCACGCCGACGACCGTGAACCACATCTTGTCAATCTTGATGGTCTTGCCGACGGGCGACTCGGCGCCGAAGAGTTTCTGTTTGACGCGCGAGCCGATCACGCAGAATTGTTCGTAATCTTTCTGATCTGTTCCGGAGAGAAGGCTGCCTTCGGCAAGGTCGTAACGGGCCAGCCTGAAATAAGACGGTGTGACGCCGACGACGTTGGAATCATCGCTCTTGCCTTTGAACGAGAAGATTTGAAACGTCTTGACGCGCTTGCGGGCGGCGTATGTTTCGAGATCGGGCGTGACCGCGGAGATCGCCTGCACATCGCGCATCGAAAGGCCGATTGAATTTTCACGGACTTTCTTCAAGTCTTCATCTTTGAATTCGCGGTCTTTGACGATGACGTTGCGCAGCCCCATCGTGTCGATGATGCGCAGGCTCTCTTTTTCGGCGCCCGCGCCGATTGAAAGCATGGCGATCACCGCGCCGACGCCGAAAATCATTCCGAGCATCGTCAGGAACGTGCGCAGCTTGTGAGTGTACAGGCTGCCGAAAGCCAGGTTGATCTCAGTCAGGTATCTCATAGGCCGATTGCAGTTCGTTGAGCCGGTGGTCAGGCGAAGATTTCATCAACCTTCATTTTAAATCCGGGTAGGATGTCCGAACGCAGCGTGTCGCCTGCGCCAAAGAGGTAAATTCTCTTCGCGCCTTCGGGTGAAAGCCGCAATACTTCGACAGTTTCCGCTTCCGGGCTGATGAGCCAGCATTCGCGGACCCCAATCTTGATGTAATCCTGAAACTTGTTTCGCAAAACGCCACGCATGTCGCTTGGCGAGAGGACTTCGACAACAAGGTCCGGCGCAACTTCAATCACAGGCATGTTGCGCAATTGAGCGCGGCCAGTTATACCTGTGCGCTCGGCGCTGAGAAAAAGGATGTCTGGTTGGCGCGTTTTGAGCGGAGCCTTGCGGATCATTACATCCACGGGAGCAGGTAAGACGACTCCAAGTTTTTTGCGTTTTACATACGGGCGTAGGGCATCGAGAAGATTAGACAAGAACCACTGATGCTCACTGGTCGGGGCAGGGCTCATAATCATTTCCCCATCCACGATCTCATATCGCAGATTGGTCTCCGGCATCGTCAGATATTCTTCGTAATCGATCTTCTTTTTTCTCTCTCTTTCCGCGACGGCCATAAAATTCCCCGATTGAGCAGTAAACCACACGGTCATCTTCGCCGATTCCCCCATCAGGCTCAACTCACTTCGCTTTCTTGCTTTCGTCCTTCGATTCGCGCTTCACGTCGGGCGGGTTGAGCGCCAGGGCCTGCCCGGCCTGCAACCCTTCGGTCACGACCACTTGAATCAGGTCCCCCTGCCCAAGCTTCACTTTTACAGACTCGAACTGTCCTGGCGATTTCCGCACGTAGACGGCGAAGTCGGAATCTTTTTTGACCACGGCGCTGCGGGGAACGACGATCACCGATTTCAATTCGCCCGCGCGGATTTGCGCTTTCAGCTTCATACCCGGCTTCATCAGGTTCGGATCGGTTTTGTCGAGCGCCACGATGACCTGGAAATATTTGACCGGCGATCCCTGGTCAATCGCCCGCGCGAGGTTGTCAATGGTTTTGACTTTGCCCGTGAACTCCTTGCCGGGGAACGGATCGAGCGTGACCGTCACCGGATGATCCTTTTTCAATTCGCCGGCGTCTTTTTCCAGCACGAAACATTTGGCCTCCATCTTGTCGGGGTTGACCAGATTGAAGAGCGTCGAGCCTATCCACACCGTGCGGCCCGGCTGGATCGAAAAACCGCCGAAGAAGAATTCCGGATTGTTGTAGACGATGATGCCAGAAGCCGGCGAGAGCAGTTTGAGCGAAGTGAACGCGCGTTCGACCTGGCTGATCTTGTTATTGGCCTGCTGCCGTTCGAGCAGCAGGATCGCTTCGTCGAGCGTGTAGACCTTGCCCTTCAACTGCAATCGGGCGTCGGCGAAGACCAGTTTCTTCTCGCTGAACTCCTTGTTGAGCTGGCCTTCGATGATGTCGCGCTGCGAATAGATC